>Ga0078972_1001891_pt1 | contig 73429 bp, 76 predicted proteins | sample YelNatPaOPGAMG01_FD_67568 | JGI IMG/M metagenome (GOLD analysis project Ga0078972, IMG submission 67568) | Hot spring thermophilic microbial communities from Obsidian Pool, Yellowstone National Park, USA - OP-RAMG-01 (SPADES assembly) (version 2) | ecosystem: Environmental > Aquatic > Thermal... | reverse complement strand
TCTCGGCCAGCTTTTAGGATCTTGAGGCCGCCGCCTTTGACCAGGCTTGGCTACCCCCGCCCAACATACAAAAACTCTGTAGATAAATATATAGACCTAGCGCTGATGCAGCTTCTGAATTTCTTCGGCAAAGTTTTTAATCTATCTGAACCCGTAACTTATGAGGGATCTTTGGTTTGGCCCGCAAGTTTCGTATAGGTGTTGACGCATCATTCTGGATGGATAATAAATACAGGATGGAGTTTCTAAAGCCATGCGAGAAGGCTGGGTTTGACTCTGTGTGGTTTGGCGACCACTTCCTGCCCTGGCACCACTCCTTTAAGCATAGTTTCTACGTCTGGCCAGTCATGGCCGCAGCCGCTGAGAGGACGAAGAAAATAGCCATAGGAGTAGACGTCACGGTACCGATAGGCGGGAGGTATCACCCAGCAATAATAGCTCAAGCCATAGGCACCCTCGACTCGATGTATCCCGGAAGATTTTATCTCGGAGTTGGCTCAGGCGAAGCCATGAGCGAGAAAAGATTCATGGGCAGGTGGCCGCCTTGGAGGGAGAGAATTGAACGACTAGCCGAAGCTGTCGAACTAATAAGAAAATTATTCACGAGCGATGACTTCTTTGACTTCAACGGAAAGTACTTCACCATGGAGAAAGCGTATCTCTACGTCAAGCCCAAGAAAAAAGTTCCAATATACTTCTCGGCCGGCGGGCCTAAGGCAGCAGTATACGCGGGGAAGTATGGAGACCACCTCATCACATATGGTACAGTCGAGAAGTGCAGAGACGAGATATTCCCGGCATTCGAGAAGGGAGCAGCCGAGGCGGGCAAAGACGTTAAAAAAATGGAGAAAGCCGTCTTGATAGCGGGCGGGCTAGGAAACATAGACGGCGCAATAAAAAAGATAAGAACATACCACGTGGGCACATTGATACCTGAAAACTTTGATGAGCCTGACCCTAGAAAGATAGAGGAGTCAGGCCAGCGAGTCACCGACGACGAGATCCTAAAGAATTATTACTTGTTCAAAAAGGCTGACGGGCTAATAGACATAATGGACAAATTTAGAAAGATCGGCACCACCCACTTAATATTCACGGATTTCAGCATCTCTCCGTTGAGAACTATCAAAATATTCAAGGAAGAAATCATTCCCTATTTTCGTGTCCGCTAACAGAGCCATAAAAATCTAATTTTCATCCTAGTTTTTTGAGTATTTCTATTCTCGGAGGCCTGCTTAGAGGCGCGACGGCCAGAACTCTATTTTTATGATCTAGTAGGACAACCAGAGTCTCGCCGACCCTTCTTTCCTCAAAATCAATGTATCTGACCCTTAAGTCCCCGCAACAAATCTCGACAAGATAATAGACATAGTCAATCGAGATTAAGGATCCAGCCATTCCTAGAGGAGCAGTACCACGGGTTAACACCTCAGCTCGAGTAACCTGACACAACCTAAGCCTTCTTTTCTTCCTCCTAAGCTCCCATACTATCCAATATGTTGCGATGAGAAGGGAAGGGACAACTAGGATTAGTGCGGGCAGCAACATTGTCGAGAAGAGCCCAAGTATTATTGTAGATGCGCCAAATATTATGGAGAGTTCCAAGAATAACGTTCTCACCAGTAGGTCGTGGCTAAGCGTCATTTCGAAAGACTCAACTAGTCTGGCCCTATCCAACCCATAATAATTAAGCTCAAAAGACCCAGATAAGCACTTTTGCTATACTTCTACGGTCTCGCCGTTGACGGGTGCGTAGGCTTTGCCCGAGGTATTACTATTGATCCAGTTGGCGAATTCCTCACATGACTCGGGTTCGCCATGAATAGTAAACACCTGGGCATTCCTAGCAACTCTTGTCAGATAATCATGGAGCTGCTCCATGCCTGCATGTGCAGACAACTTATACTGATATACTTGCGCCCTAACGGGAACAAGATTTCCATTAACGCTTAGCTTCCGTTCTTTTAGCAGCATCTCTCCAGGCGTTCCCGGAGACTGAAAACTAACCAAAATTATCGTCGAGACAGGATCGTTAGCAACCTTTGAGGCATAGAAAACGACCGGACCTCCCTTCAGCATACCCGCCGGAGTAATCACTACGCCGGGCTCTCTCTGAGCCTTCTCTCTCTGCCTTCTTCCCCTGACTATTCTTAGCTTTCTGTAGACTCTCGCGAGCAGGTCGAGCCCATCAATGAAGTCCTCACTACTGAGGTATAGCTCAAGCACTTGAGTGGCCATCCCATCCATATACATTGGACCCCTATAGCCTCTTGAATATAGTATGCAGGCCACTTCCTGCGACCTAGCTATCGAGAATGCGGGAATCACGACTAGTCCCCCATTATTCACCGTCTCTAATACATGGTTTGTGATTTTTTCCTCAAGTTCTCTCCTAGGCAGGTGTGCTTCTCTGGCATATGTCGATTCTGTTATGACCACGTCGAAATCCTCCCCAGGCACATCTGAACCCTTGATCAGCCTAGTATCTATTGTGGTGAAGTCTCCCGTGTAAAGCAGCATCTTATCAGCATTTATAACTACTTGACAACTGCCCGGTATATGGCCAGCACTGATGAATTCTATTTCAGCATCCTTTATTTTTACCGGCTCACCATAATTAATTGAAGTACCACTAATGAGCATCTTCCTTATCTCAGGCTCGCCGAATGGCAAGTAGTAACCACTCAGCTTCAGCATATCTTTTAGAAGTATCTCCGCCTGCTGATAAGTAGCCCTCGTAGCGTATAACTTTGGCCTACCTGAGATGAAGAGCATAGGTAATGCGCCAGAGTGGTCTAAATGAGCATGTGTGAGGAAGACCGCATCCACGTCTTTCGGAGCGACGTGGCCAGGAAAATGAACCCTATCATTCATTGCTACACCGTAGTCTAGCAGTATCCTCGCTCCTCCGGCCGTCTTTACGAGTACAGCCGACCTACCTACTTCTCTAGCACCGCCTAGAAATGTCAGTTGTATACCACATCACCGATGCTATGCATCCCACTCTAATCGTCCTTATCTACAAAGATGTATCAAGCGCGGTTATTATACTTAACCCTAACTACTGGCAGAACACCTAATTAGTGACCAAGCACTAAATAGGCCGTAACTCGATGCCTAAAATAGTACTTTTATTGGTTGAGGCGGCAGTTGAGCTCGTGCCCCAGGAAATAAGAAACCACCCAGTAATTCAGGCATACTGCAGGAGGAGACAACAGGATCCTAGATGGGTAATCCTCGACTCTTCCTACCACCACTCGGCGATGAAGAATCTCAGCAATTATCAAAAACGCGGCAGGCCAGACATACTTCATTTTACACTGCTAGAGGCTCTTGGATCACCCCTCAATCTCGCCGGCATGCTAGAGGTCTACTGCCACACCCAAGACGGAGCATTCATAGAAGTTAACCCAAAGGTAAGACTCCCAAGAGTGTATGAACGATTCAAGGGACTTTTATCACAGCTATACAGACAGGGAACAATCAAGACGGAGCAAGGAGAGATCCTACTAAAAATGGAGAAGAAGAGCATCACTGAGGCAATAAGCAGCATAAGACCAAGACGAGTCTATCTCCTCTCAGAAGAAGGAAGGAGAGTAAAGAGAAGCGAGATAGAAGAAATATTCAAGGCGACAGACAGACCTCTCTTCATGGTGGGATGCTACCCTCACGGCGACTTCCAGGAAGAGACCAAGAAACTAGCAGAAGAGTCGCTGAGCCTATCTGAGAGAAGGCTTGAAGCTTGGACAGCAGTGTCCAGACTACTATGCATCGCGGAGCAGGCGCTAAACATAACATAGAAGAGAAAACAAACACGTTTTAATATTGACGATTACCTTAATTATTGATAGGGAACTGAAGGTGTCAACAATCGCGAGTAAGAGATTTGCAGACGAGCTGTCCCTACTCTTGGATAGGAGCGTTACAGTCTTAACCTCGAGCGGCACTAGAGTGAGTGGACGCTTAATTGCGTACAACCCAACTGACTACAGTCTCTGGCTCGCAGATGCCCAGACAAGCGACGGAAGAACAATAAGCAAACTCTTCATAGCCGGTAAAGAAATCTCAATGATAGAGTTAGTTGAACTCGGCCCAGACCTCCAAACCCTCTATGAAAGGATAAATCGGCTATTCCCCAACATGGCTCGCTACTATAAAGAAGCCGGAGTTATACTTGTGATGGATAGGATACGCGTAACCAAAGACGGCGTGGTAGAGGGCACCGGACCAGCCGCAGAACGCGTACAAAAAGTATGGGAAGAATGGAAAAAAGAACAAGAACAAACAACCTAAATTAAAATATTATCCAACCATAAATTTTTGTCAACCAAGATGTAAATTATCAAGTTATGACTCTAGCATAGAAATAACTCTATTAGACAGCTTCATAAATTCCTCAACTCCATCTACCTCAATGTTAAGTCCAGTCAACTTGATTAATGCCTCCGCTGCTCTCCTAGCCGCGAAGTAGTCAGGCGCCGACTCACCTATCTCTACCAACATACACATATTCTCCAGTCCCTTGCTTCCCGCGATATTTATCAAGATACCTACCGCACCCACTATCTGACCACTATAGACCTGACCATCAATCAGCCCCAAATACTTCCCTAGGTATTTTTTATCAGTCGACGAGCAGAAAATTTCCCTCCGAGGCGATATTTTCTCCTTTCCCCCCAGCCCGCCTACCGTGAAGACCCTCGTTGCACCATGCCGCCTGGCCAGCTCTATAACTTTCTCGCAGAACTCGTATTGCCCATAACTACTTGATGGCTGAGCGCTTCCATACATGATGATTGTCTTGGCCGGCTCCTCTACAGCATAAAAATCTGTAAAGTTGGGAATTATTCTTCCATCAGATATGTAGGCCACTGACGGAAAATATGGCGAATACATCCTGCATATCTTTTTAGCCCTAACTTTGCCCAGGATGTAGGCAACTGCGACCCTGCCGACAAGCCCTATGCCCGGCAACCCCTCAATGAGCGAGGCACCATCCAGCCTATAGTCACTCATTCCCGGCTCGTAGTACACCTGAGACTCCGGATACCTCAGCACCCTCAACACCCTCATGAACCTACTACAAACTCATTATTTAATCTGGACCAGCAACTTAACTGATAGCCCTATAAATCCACTATCAGCGTCTTAAGTCCTAATCCTCAAAATTCTCGGGATCCTGCGCTTAAAGAGATGCTTAACATTCCACAGGAAGAAATAGAGAATTTCAGACGCCCCCAGCTTACTCTTACCCTTACGCCTAGGAAGGAATATTATAGGCACCTCTCCTACCCTCGCACCCGCATATGCATACTCCGCGAGGCTCTCAACCTGAAACGTGTATCCCCTTGAGGCCTCCTTCAAGACATCAATGACTAGGCGCAAAATCCTAGTCGAGATAGCCCTATAACCACTTGTAAGATCCTTAATCTTCACGCCAGTACATATCCTGGCCAGCAGATTAGCACCCCTACTAATAATCTCCCTTCCTTTGGCCTCACCGGCCCACTTCCCCCAACCAACATACCTAGAACCAACAACAACATCAAACTCTCCCTTCAATACAGGAGTAATAAGTTGCGGGAGGGCACGGGGATCGTGACTACCATCAGCATCCATCTCAACTACAATGTCAACATTCTTCATATTTTCAAGAACATATCTAAAACCACTAATGTACGCAGAGCCTAAACCCATCCGTCTCGGCCTTACAATGACTAATATTTTATCGGTCTCTTTAGCTAAACGGGTAACTATATTAGCAGTACCATCAGGACTATTATCATCAACTATTAAAATGTGACCATCAATGCCAGCAGCCGACAAAGAACTCAAAACATTTCTGATATGTTCACTAACTGTTTCAGCCTCATTATATGTAGGAGTAATCACTACCACCCTAACCATACATAATGAACTATCTAAAGACTCAACATTAAACGTTATGTAAGCCCATCATTAAACAATATAAAATGTCTATCCAGAATCTACAAAAGATTATGAACCTAATTTTATTCTAACATCAAGTCTATACTAAGGTGTTCTGCCAGAGATAATCAACTAATGTCAAAATATTTCTCCGTTGAAAGTCTTGCCCTACTGTTTATGCGGAAAACCTTATATGTTATCTAGAAAAACATTTTTCGTGAACTTTTGTAAAACTGATGTCCTAGTTATAGGAGGAGGGGGCGCAGGCTCTAGGGCCGCGATCGAGGCACATAAATCAGGCGTGGATGTCACTATAATTTGTAAGGGAGCCTATGGTTCTTCTGGTTGCACTCCTAACTCTGCCTCAGAATGGATGGCATATGGAGTTGCGCTGGGCCTAGCCGATTCCCGAGATAGCTGTGAAGAGCATTTCCGAGATATTGTAAATGTTGGTGGACATGTTTGTGACCACAATCTTGCTAAGATAATAGCCTACGAGTCTCCAATTAGGTTCAACGAGTTAGTTGAGTGGGGAGTAAATTTTCTTAGGGAGCCAGATGGGAGATTCCGGCAAGTTATGTCTGATGGAGCGACTTATCCTAGGGCTTGCGGGACAGGCGCAGATACAGGAAAGCAGATCATGGAAGCGCTTAAAAAACAGGTGTTAGAGAGAGGCATAACAGTCATCGAGAACACAATGGCCATTGATCTAATAAAAGATAATGAAAGGATCGTTGGAGCGCTTTGTATTAACACCAAAAATTTAGAACTAACTACATACTTCGCAAGTTCTACAATTATAGCAACTGGAGGCCATGGGAGCATTTACAAATATAATGTCTTTCCAGAAGGCATGACGGGGGACGGATATGCCATGGCCTTTAGAGCTGGAGCCAAACTTGTAAACCTAGAGTTTATGCAAATTGGTCCCTGCGTAATTACGCCATTTAAATTTGATGTAGGCGGTATCCTCTGGAGACTTGGCCCGAAACTTCTTAATGGTGTGGGAAAGGAATATATTAAAAAATATTTACCTATTGGAGTCACTACTGAAGAAGTCTATAGGTTAAAGTCAGTAACCTTTCCATTCACGATGAGAAACCCCTCAGGATATATTGATATCGCAAACTATACAGAAATTGTTGAAGGACGATCAACTCCAAATGGCGGGGTTTATTTCTACCTAACCCATATACCTGAACACCGATTAATGGAAGAGGCAGCAATCCCATACAGATACTTCCTAGAACATGGAGTAGATATAAGGAGCCAGCCACTTGAAATTGCACCGTCTGTACAACATATGAACGGGGGGATATTGATAAACGAGAAAGCAGAAACAAGTTTGCCTGGGCTATACGCAGCAGGTGAAGCCGCTGGTGGCCAGCATGGAGCTGATAGGCCAGGTGGAAACTCCCTAGCAGACTGCCAAGTATTTGGTGCAAGAGCAGGAAAATTTGCCGCTGAAAACGCTATTAAGAACTCAGCCACGCCAGATCTAAGACATACAAGAAAAATTGAAGATGAGCTGAACCGATTTGTCAAACAGAAGGGCCAAGTGAACGTTAGCTACCTTATTGATAACATTAAGGAAACTATGTGGCAGAATGTTTCTGTAGTAAGGAATGATAAGTCCCTCAGAGATACATACGATACTTTATTAAAATTGAAAGCGATAGCTTACTCTAACCTCCACATAGATGAGGAAAATCTAATTAAGGCTTTAGAGCTGAGAAATATGATAGACGTTTGCTTAATGATAACCATAGCCGCTTTAACCAGAAAAGAAACTAGGGGGAGTCACTACCGTGCTGACTACCCAAGGAAAGATGACGAACAATGGCTGAAAATAATAGAAATACAATTAGGAAAAAATAAAGAACCAAAAACAAACATAAGAGATCCCATAATATTACAACGTAACTAAAACAAAAGTCAGCCCGATAAATAAGCTTAACAATAATTTTCTCATAATAATCCGAGCAGCTCTAAATGACTAGATGGAGGATATTTAGTTTCAGCAAGCTTCAACTTAATTCAAGAAATAATACAAAACGGGCCCGGAGGGACTTGAACCCTCGACCTCCGACTTAGAAGGCCGGCGCTCTATCCATGCTGAGCTACGGGCCCATATTCGTTGTTCAGCACATGGATTGTAGTAGGATTGGGGCTTTCCATACTCGATAGTAGCTTGAGGGGGTATTTAGAGGTTAATCTCCAGCTTTTGGAGAGGGCCGGCATTATCCGTTGATTCAGGTCTTAGAGTTCTTGAAGAGTGAATTAGGCCTGGGTTAAGTCGATGACCTCGTGATTGCGACGTCAGGAGCTTCGCCATATCTCTGCAAAAGTGGGTCGATAGGCGTGGGTAGTAGGCGAACATCAAGACCATTAAGGTTTGATAATGATGATGTAGCTAACGGGCATGCGCTAAACGAGTATCTCTGCGTGAGACGCGAGTATATGGCGACAATCTTATGGAAAACTTTCCAAGAGTTGGCTTAATTTTGATATCAACTAGCGATGTTGAAATTAGAGGTTTAGTTGAAGAAGGCTATTTTCAAGGTTAAAGCCAGAGTATTGTGAGTTTATGTCTTACGATACTGATTGGCTTTACGAGATAGCTGAGCAAAGGATTAGGCAGACCTATGGAAAACTTGTGATTAGCGAAGAAGCTCTTTCTATGCTTTACGAATTTGTTGCTAATGAATGCGATGGTAATGCTAGATACTTGTTCAAACCATTTTTGAATTCAGCTGATGTTGCATCGAGGAATAGAGAGTAAGTAAGCCTAGAAACTGTTGAAGAAATTATCGAGGAAGAAAGGAAGCTTATCCTAAAAAAGCAAGTTAGATGAAATTAAGAAAAATGCTTTCAAGGATGTATGAAGTTTTAAAGATAATTGCAGAACTTCAGAATAAGCAATGAAGTTGTTTACACAGGCCTTATTAAAGAAGAGATTTAGCAATAAGTGAGAGAAGCCTTTACCTAAACAATCTTGAGAGCAAAGGACTTATAGATTTGAAAACGTTAGAAGTGGGGAGAGAACGAGGAAGATAAAGCTGTAAGTTCAAATCGAATAGATTTAAAATAGCTAAATAGATAACGAATTTTCGGCTTATTTATTCTTTTAGCTTTGTGCTTAATTCTAGTTGATTTTTGAAAGATTTCTCCATCTTTTTCATAGTCTTCTTGCAATTTAGTCTTTATTTTTTAGTAAAACCAACAATTTACCACAAATCGCGTTTAGATAAGATACAACTCGAATAGAATTTTTATATCAACTAATGCTTTGGAATATTAATCTCGAATCCATTCCATCACTGGGATTTTGATATCTATTCTTCCTGCTTTTTCGAAAATTAGCGTTAAGTTTACTGTAGACCCTACACTTATCAGAGGTTTCAACTTAGAGGTAGGTCCTCTCTTATAGATTGTTAAGAAAACTCCAGTTTTGTAGTCTAGTCTGATTTCACTTAATGCGGGTATCTCTAGCTCTAAACTTCTTCTACCTTCAACGCTTATTTCCCAGTCAACATCAGTAAGATTATGAACTTCACATCCTATCAATTTGTCTTCTGTAGAGCGGGTATTATTAATGCTCATGTAGACCTCTAGTAAACCTCCTCCCACTGCAGTAGCTGATACGTTGCTTATTGTTAAAAATCCATCCTCACTAGTCCATTTCAAAGCTGACTTTGATGGTTGACTTTTTGTTGATTCTTGAACCGATGGTTGTCGAAGAATAGAAGATAACATGTGCGGCATCAAAATAAATCCTACAATAAAAATCCCACTAAATATAAGAATTATTCGTAAGACAATAGACTTTCTCAACTTTCCGATCTACCCTTAACGGCTCTAAATGTTTTATAACCAAGTACGAGTACAACGATGCCTACGATAAGACATATGGCAGCTCCTATACTTATTATTTCACTCATTACCCTAAATTCTTCGCTTGTCACAGCAAACAGCACGTATGTAAAAGTCGCACCTGCCAGTATTGCTAATGCTCCATAAACTACCGCTATTGTCCCAACAATCTTAGACCCTCTCTTCATAGCTCCCAAGCATGCTAATATGATAAGAACCGCGCTAATAACGCCTGGAGGTAGATGCCTTAGGAACCCAGGCCCTGGCCATATGGGAAAAGGGCTTGTAACCCCAAGTAACAGACCCAAAATAGCCATGACTAGATATTTCTTCAATGCAAACACCACCCATACATTTCCATCTAGAGCTTTAAAAATTTTAAGAAGAGTCGGACAGGAGTTCCTATCCGGTCTGAGCTACGGGCACAGTGATTGCCGCTGGCCAGCTATGCACATGATCCCGAGGGGCAGAGGACTAGAGTTTTCCACGCTGGATAGTAGCTTGAGGCAGTATTTAGAAGTTAATTCACAACTATTGGAAATAGTTGCGTTACTATGCTCTTTGAATATCTACCAACACCTCGCCCCAGCTGATGCATTTATGGTGGTGTTAAAATCGCCATAAGTAAGCAGAAGAGATAAAAACTCGTGAGTAATGGGGAAAGGAGAAGGCTGTTTATGATACCCAAAAACATTTGCAGGAAACACATCCTCTATGCTATAAAAGAAATAGATAGGAAGGGAGTTTTCAGAAGTCGAGAATCGAAAAAATTTCAAGTCTTTTATAACGGAAAATACTATCCACCAAAATATGTAATATCTTTAGCTAACAAATATGCGAATGGCTTAGAACTTGATCCTTCAGAGTTTAGCGGTGGACAAGAAGCAAATAAGTTTTTAGAAAGAATGGGATTTAAGATCGTAGAGTCGCCACCATCAATGGTTTTTGTTAAGCGTTCTACACTCAAAAAGATTAGCAGTAAAAATGTTTCGAAGCACTATGAGCGATGCCCTAAATGTAAAAGAACTATCGAAATCATGCTAAGGAAGATTTATGGCAATGTAAAGTGTAACTATAAAATCGAGACAGGTACAAAACCAGAAGATTATAAAGACTCGACGCTCTATCCAATTCTTGAAGAAATTTTTTCAGAACTTCAAAATCTTAGAGGACACAAGGATTTTGTGAGGTCACGGGTGCTTCCTCCCTGTGATTTCTTTATTCCTAACCACGGTTTCATTGTAGAGTTTGATGAATCTCAACATTTTACTTATTGTAGAAAAGTAGCGCTTTCTAAATACCCAGAAAGTCTTGAACTGGGATTTGATCGAAAGAAATGGATTAAATTATGTGAAACAATCAATGCAAAAGATAATGACCCACCTTACAGAGATGAACAACGAGCATGGTATGATACCCTACGAGACTTTATCCCAGCAATAAAAGGGCTGAGACCAACCTTAAGATTATTTTCGCAAGATTTTCAGTGGTGTAGTATGGATCCTGAAAAGCCGTCGGATGTCAAAAAATTTAAGGCGATTTTGGAAGAAAGAGGACAAGAATGGGAAATTGAGTTCAAAGAAGACCCAGACCCATTTATAGCCCGTATTATTATTCATGCAAGAGAATGGGATGGCGAAGTTCAAACAGTAAGAAAACTTCTCAATGAAGTTTGTAAAAAGTGGCCAAAGGACAAGAAAGTCAAATTCACTATAACGTGCGGTGGCTTCATCCAATTTAACTGGCCAAAAAATATATCTCGAAAAGACATAGGCGATAATAAAAATCCAAATAGTAAAGCCATAGATTCCTTAGTCGAAGAAGCTAAAAAATGCGTGGGGAACATTTTAGATAATAATTTTTGCGAAAAATTAAGAGAGCTTACAGACTACATAACGTTAGGCGTAGACTCCTACAAAGAGAAAGTATCTATAACCCGAAATTACATCAGTCAGCTTCATGTTGAACTAATATTTTTGGTTGACCTTAAGGCCAACAAATTTTACTGGACGGGGAAATCATATCCAACACCAAATCAGCAACATGGGTTGGTAAGAATACCTGATTTAAGAACACACTTCTTTGAATTGGACGATGTGGGGAAAGTTATGATACTTGGATGTCATGATTTGACAATATTCAATCCAAGATCCGATGTTGTCGCTTCGGGTTGGCGAAAGGACCTGAAAGAAGAATTTAAGTGTATTGTAAAGAAGGAAGATCCTATTATTGCATTGCACCATCCACATACTACTAACTGCATCAATGTATGGACGCCTGCCTGGAACAATTTAACGAAAATGATCTCTAGCATTGAAAAATATGCAAGCGCTGGTAGATGGCCGCATACCAAGCACCACTCATATAAAGATGGCGAGAGAAAAGATAAACCACATTGCACACTTGAAGATGTACTAAAGAAAACAAAGAGCGGCGGCACAATAGATTTTATCCTCAGAAAGACTTTTTAATAGATCCCAATTCAAAATAGCTTATAATGAAAAATAAGGAATAGATAATGGGAGATTTGAATTTGAAATAGTAGAGAAAATTGATGATAAAGAACGTCCGCAGGATACTACCTATAAAATAAAGAATTAAGCTTCTAACAGCTTTTAAACTAAAAAGGCTAAGGAGCAGCCATTGAAAAAATGAAATCAAAATAGAAGCTACATCCCAAAAAGGTTTTAAGAAAAAGACTGTTGACATGGAAGTAGAAGAAACATTAAAATAAAATAATGCCGACGTAGTTAATGTAAAAATGAATCGACTAACTATTAACTTTGAAAGTGCAAAAGAAGTGGCAGAAATTCTTTATGAAAAATTTAACTCAGATGAAGGCATTTTTGGTCATAACGTGAGGTCCGCAGACCTGTTACCAAGTGGTATCAGGAGGGGGTCTTATGAACATTTAATGTTCTATACACTTGTTATCTCAATAGACTATCAGAGGAATTCAGCCCAATTGTGGAATGCGGCAAAAAAGACTTTTGAAGATGAAGGGACTAGATGGCTTTTTATACCCAAAGAATTGTTAAACAAGTCTTTTAATGAAATTAAGTCCGCAATGAAAGTGCACAGGTTAGCGAAGAAACCTAACCAAGATGCAGAGATTTGGTATACTGTTTCCAAGTCATTTTTTGAGATATACGACTCGGATCCTATGAACTTGATTAAAGAGTGTGAATACGATGCTTGGAAACTCTTTAATAAAAAATTTGATCTAGGATTTAAGCGTAGATTCCCGTTCTTGTCTGGGAACAAGATTTTCCCTCTGTGGATCAGGCTGTTACACGATTATGTAGGGATTGACTTTAAAAATTTGGATAAAATTCCGATACCTATAGATACTCATGTTGTTAGAGCCACCTTTACTACTGGTTGTCTGACCGGTAGATACATTGGAACAATATCTGATATCGCTCCTAAGATTGATGAAGCTTGGAAAAAAGTGTTGGAGTTAGTTAATCATCGTGAACTTAAATATCGTCTCCAGCTAGATGGACCACTATTGCATCTGAGTAGATTTGGATGTAAATTTAGAGCCGGAAATTCCTGTCCCGATGCAAAGAAGAACGTATGCCCTGTCAAAAATTACTGTGTTGGCGGTATAGTTCATGTATCATCGTCAAGAAGGATTGAAGTAGATACTTACGTATGTACACCGTGAGGAAACAAGTAATTTGTTTCAAAATCCGCGAATCTAAAGTATACCTATATACCAAGGTATCCATGAGTATATAGTAAATTAGTACTACAGTCTCCATTAAGGTTCGTAGGGAGATTGTTGAGCTGGCTGATAAGATGGTTAGGTATGGGCCTGCTAGGAGCAGGTCTCATGCATTCAATATTCTTATCGAAAAGGGATTGAGTGAGGTTATGAGGGAAGTTGGGTTCTGGGAACAGGTGTATAGGGATGTTGAGGAGCTTGAGAGGTCTGGCTTCAAGATTGCTCATGGTGGATTGAGTAAGATGCTGGAAGAGGAGGATGTTTAACATTCCTGTCCAAGGGCGGGTAACGGCCATCCATCTGATCCATTACCAGCTAGTCCGCGAAATCAAGTCCAAGCATAGAGTAGCTTTACGGATTTTATACCTAATCCTGTATCAGGGCCGCCTCGCATAGCTTTTTGAAAAACTCTCCACATACATTAGGACCTCTATTTCTCGGCCTTGAGATAATGACCGCCACACTTCAATTCTCATCCTAGAGAGCGAAAATTTTTAAACTGTGTAGCTGCAGAGGTGGATCAGCAGGCGTGTTTAGGAGATAAGCATAAAGATAATTCGCTTCGAGTGTTTATAACCTTGCTAGCTTTATCTTACCGGATGGGAGAATTTTTACTTTTAAAGGTGCGGTAAGATGGTCTCCCCTCTTCATGGCCTTCTTCTTGACAAGATGATACAAACTCTCCGCACCGAGAACTACTTTTATACCCAGCATATCCGCCCTATCCAGTATAATTCTAGGAACATCCGTTATCGGTGTTCCGGCCAACACTACAACCTCCTTTTCAGGATTCAATTCTTCTAAGATTCTAAGTGTAATCCTTGCTCTCATAATATTTACATAAGCTCTACTCTCTAGGTTGGCTACATTCTCTCTCGATGTCTTCAGCATCTCAGCCACCTGCTCCTGTGTCAACCCCTTCATTCTTAATTTCAATACTTCGATCTGTCTCCTAGTTAGGAACGGTCTAACGATCTTTCTACCGCTTTTCGCACCCAAACCTTAATCAACAATCATAAACAACACTCATCTATTTAAGACTCATTACACAATAGCTAAAATCTCTTCCACAAATCTCTCCAGTAGAATATTCGGCACGAGAAACAGTTACGAAAGCTTATCAATAAAAGAATATACTTACAGGAAATAGTTACGTAAATTTAAGAATAGTTAAACCAATATCGCTTCTGATGAAAACCAAGAAAACTATAGTATGGATAGTTATCGTAGTCATAATCACAGCCTCGATATTGTCTCTAACATATCTTTCAGCAACATCATCCAGCAAGAAGAGATACGAAGTAGTAAGGCTGGCCGTAGAGTTCAACAATCATGCCGCACCGATATACATAGCTAAGCACTTCGATTGGTTCTCGGAGGAAGGGCTTAACACTACAATGTTTAATTCATACGTTACGGGAGTTGCCTTAGCAGATGCTCTTGCTAGAGGAGATGTAGACGCAGCCTACATTTGCTTGGGACCTGCACTTCTATCCTATTCGAGGGGGGTTGATATTGTAATAGTGGCTGGGACACACTTCTATGGGTATGCCATAGTCTCAAGAGAGGATCTAACCACTCTCAAACAACTTGAGGGTAGGAAGGTTGGGATAGTCGAGGCAGGGTCAAATGCAGATCTGCTCTTCAACTTAGCAGTTGAAAAATATGGACTACAGAAAGGAAAGATCGATGTTAGGAGGGGTAACCCACCACTACTGATTAGCTTACTCTTAACAAATCAAGTAGATGCAATAGTTGTTCCAGAGCACTGGGCCACGTTAGCGGCATCTTCTAAAGGTTACCATATTCTCCTCACGAGCCAAGATATATGGCCAGATATGGAGGGCAGCGTACTTGTAGTTAAGAGAGAATTATTAGAGAAGAAGCCTGAAGTAGTAAAGAAGCTAGTCGAGATAACTAAGAAAGGAGTCGAATACATTGAACAGAATAAAGATGAAGCTGCCAAGATTCTTGTAGAAGAACTTAGTAAAGCTTCTCCAATAGGTGTCGACCCCGAGCTCGTCAAAGAAACGTCAGGGCAACTTTCTCCAGAGATTATGCGTCGATCAATGGATAACCTAAAGTACACCGTCGAGCTAAACAAGGACTCTATAGAAAAATATGTAGAAACATTGTATAAGCTAGGATACATAGAGAAGGTCTTCGACGTCTGGGATGTCGTCGATGATCGATTCATCAGTTAAGGAGGTGACGGCATACGTCACGCAATAAATGGGTGCTTAGACTCGGTTGGCTGATACCAATTATGCTGCTACTCCTTTCTTGGGAGATATTAGCTCGACTCAACATCCTTCCAGAATATCTCTTCCCATCTTTTACGAAGACATTATTCTCAGGATACATACTCATTAGAAATGGGACTCTGTGGGTTAATGTATTAGCAAGTTTTATAAGAGTTATTACTGGGTTTCTAATAGGCTCCATCACTGGCATAGTTCTAGGAGCCATTATGGGATACAAAGATGCAGTATACAGAGCCTTGCATCCAATCTTCAGTCTATTAATGCCTATCCCGGCTCTTGGATGGCTCCCCTTACTAATCCTATGGATCGGAGTGAATGAAGCTCTACCGATACTGTTGGTCTTCATCTGCTCATTCTTCCCAGTACTCTACAACACAGTCTCAGGGATAAGAAGTGTTGATAAAGGATATGTGGAGATAGCGAGAAGTCTAGGAGCATCTCCAAGAAAAGCATTCTTCGATGTAGTAATCCCCCTTGCTCTAAACAACATATTCACTGGGCTGAGACTGGAAGCAGGAATGGCTTGGAGAACAATAGTGGCTGCAGAGATGATAGCTATCCCAGTTGGAATAGGTGCTCTAATGATAACATCCCAGTACTTGATAAGAGTTGACGTTGTTATGCTCTGTCTAGGGATCCTTGCACTGATGACTTTAACCTCAGAGAAGCTACTTATGTTGATAGAAGACAAGATTATCAAATGGAGGTAAGATATGACTGAGATCAAGCTAGAGAACGTAAGTAATAAGTACATATTGAAGAAAGTCAACCTAACAATATTCAGTAAAGAATTATTTATGCTTCTTGGACCTTCAGGCGCAGGTAAAACAACACTTCTAAAAGCAATCGCAGGTCTTGTAGATTATGAAGGGAGGATATTTTTTGATGGAGAATCTATAGATAATCTCCCACTCGAGGAGAGGATGGTTGGATATGTTCCGCAAGAATTCACTCTATTCCCTCATATGACTGTAGAAGATAATATTGCATATGGGCTAAAAGCTAGAAAATTACCCTCCTCAACCATTCTCAACAAGGTTGAGCAGCTACTAGACGTATTTGGGTTACGTAACCTACGTAAACGTTATCCAAAGGATTTAAGTGGAGGGGAAAAACAACGCGTAGCTATTGCTAGAGCATTAGCTATACAGCCGAGAGTTCTCCTGCTTGATGAGCCTTTAAGCAACCTCGACCCAGAGACAAGTAAATACATTAGAGAGTGGCTAAAATCAATTATTATTAGAAGATTCGGGATCACTACCATATGGGTTACACATGATATAAGAGAAGTTGAGGAGTTGGGCGATAGAGTCGGGATACTGTACAACGGTGTGCTCGAGCAAGTCGGTAGGCTTAAAGAGATAATCTCTTCACCAAGAACCGACAACATTGTTGAGTTATTAGGTCTTCATAATATCTTTGAGTGCGAAGTTATCGAAACCGACGGCCCATTCGCTGAAATAGAATTCCAAGGGATAAGACTGCTAGCACCCTACGATGGAGGCAAGATTGAGAAGGCCTTGATACATCCTCAAGACATCGTCATCTCTAGAGAGACCACGAAGACAGTTAATACGTTTTCGGGGGTCTTGGAAGAAGTAGATGAAAAGATAGGCTATGTTCGCCTCAAGATTAGAGTTGGCGAAGCTATCCTTGTCTCTGAACTTCCACTAGATATCTACGGACTCCTAAATCTAAGGTTGGGAGAGAAAGTGTTTATCAATATAAGACCTAGAGCAGTAAAGCTTATTTCATAGTTAATAGATTCTTACCTCATAATATTTATAAACGGGGAGAGATTTAACCAAGCTCCTTATTTTATAAGATTTTATAATTCTTTGTGCATATTCACATAAAGGGTGTTGTGAGTGGCGTATCCGGCAAAACATGAATTTCCTGTCCATAGAAATTGCGTTAACTTTAGGGATGGAGTTTGCGTGTTGTTTAGTGTCGCCGTGAATCCTAGTGGGCCTGCTTGCCCAAACTTTACACCTAGGATTATGACAGCAAAACCTCAAGCGACAAAAGCCTATCCGGAAACTTTGCAACCCTCTCAGCCCTATGCACCACAGGCCATACAAGACCACTCGTTGAATGATTATCGTCTTCGTCACGGCCTTGAAGGCGGCCGGGTTAATCTGTGGCCTGGAAGAAGATCACTCAATTACTTACCACCATGGCAAAGACTTAGAGGGCTTTTCGGTTTTGGCAGGCCTATCTGGAAAACAGACATGATCATGAAAAATTTGAGTTTGCCGATGAAGCATTTCCAATGCGTTAATTGCGGACAAATAATAGAGGTCCCTCAAGGATATCCAAAGCCAGTTAACTGTCCAAGATGTGGAGCACCGGCAGTGATGATTCATAGGCTGGACAAGGGTCCGTCTAGAGGGAGACGTGGAGGAGGTGGGGGCCTTCCATGGCAGCGAACTTCATCATAACCTCCCCTCCTTCTGTTTTAGAGCTCTACTTGGCTGTTAGGAGGTGTTTTAAAATATGCAGTTAAAGATAGCTGTTCCAACAAAGGACAACAAAGGCTTAGAAGATGTTGTCTCAGAAGTTTTTGCAAAAGCTAAAACCTTCACCATACTGGAGGTCGAAAATGAGCAGATCATAAATGTGCAAGTACTCGACAACCCGGCAGCATCTTACGAGCATGGTTCTGGCCCCATCGTCGCAAAAATGCTTGCAGACCTTAAAGTAGACTATGTATTAGCAGCAGAAATTGGCCCAGGAGCTTCAGAACTACTTGAACACCACCACATAAGAAAAATTTCTGTAAAACCAAACATGAAGGTTTCAGACGCCGTAAAAGAAATGCTGACAAAATTAAAAGTTATTTGACTCGACAGAGGCTGTGGCGTAGACGCATAAGGAGCTCAGTGTAGAGAATGTGTAGATGTAGCTGGGATTGAAGTCTAAGGCAACAATTAACTTTTATAGAGAACGACACAAGCGTTATCTATGGAGTTTATGTCATGGTTGAGGAGGAAAACCGGAAAAATAGCCAACGTAGCCTACGCATAATTCAGGTTTTTGATACTTTCGTTGAAAGATATGACGCGTGGTTTGACGCGCCTTTTGGAAAATCCGCTTTTGAGCTTGAAAAGTCTTGTATAGCGTCTCTATGTCACAATTTGGAAGGGCCGTCTCTTGAAATAGGAGTGGGCACAGGACGTTTTGCAGAAGCTTTAGGGATAGAATACGGTGTTGACATCTCTGGAAGAGCGTTGGAATTTGCTAAAAGGCGTGGAATAACCGTTGTTGAAGGCTCAGGTGAGAAATTACCATTTAGAGACGAAACATTCGGCTCCATATTTATTATAGTAACCCTCTGCTTTGTTGAAAAACCAGAAAAAGTTCTTGAAGAAGCCTCAAGAGTCTTGGCGAAAGATGGGAAACTTATATTAGGCTTAATATTGAAGGAAAGCCCATGGGCACACTTTTACATGAAGAAAGGCGAGGCAGGCAACGTTTTTTACAAAAACGCGACGTTCTACAGCTTCAATGAGCTAAGAGTAATGATGATGAAAAGCGGACTGACTATCATAGATGTATATTCAACTATTTTCCAAAAACCAGCTGAAAAGCCACTACGCTTTGAAGCTCCAAGAAGAGGATATTATAGAAAAGCTGGATTTGTAGCTATTAAAGCTGGAAAGAAACTCATGCAACCTCACACTTGAATGGCCTGCCAGCCACTCCTTAAATCGTCTTGAAAAAGACTTGAGAACAAATACATCAATCTCATCACAGTAATTTATTATCTGGATCCCGCCGATGTGGTCTCCTGACTCAATGCCTGCGTCGTGCGGTGGTAAGAAGAAGGGTTCCATATTGCATAAGTATCCATTTATCTCTGGTCTAAGAATGAATTTTAAGAATCTTTTACATGCTTCTTTTTTGCCATCCTGAACAGCCTTCTTGCTAATCCAAGCTACGTATGGATATGTAACGCCACCTCTAACTGATGGTGGAGAGTCCGGTACAGGGTTCTCAATGTATGTCTGCATCTTCGCTACACTTGGCATATCTCTTGCAGCATACGTTATGAAGACTGACCAGTTATACATGCTAGCTAGGCTTCCTGTTTCCCAAGGCGCAGTAACTTCTGCCCAGCCCCAGTCAGCACTTCCAGGTGGCCGGTACTTGGCGAGCTCTTTATAATACTCTAATGCTCTGACCGTTTCTTTGCTATTAAAGACCACAGTCTTTCCATCATCAGCTATTACTCTTGCGCCTGCATTTACCATGATAGTATAAAGAATCTCCGTACCATAGAGATGTTTGATTGACGGCACAAAGTTTCCATAGATTGGATTACCTGTCAAGGGATCTTTCCCAAGCTTTGAGACCTTCTCATTAAAGTCAAGATATTCACTCCATGTTTTTGGCCCATCAGGATATCCAACTTTTTCGCTGATATCTTTTCTTAGATTTACTCCCATAACTAATGTGAATATTGGCACTCCCCAGTAGTGCTTATCCCAGTATGCCATTCTCTTTTCAGCTGGCCCGAATTTATACTCTTGGTCTATTTCTTCTACTATGTCATCAACCTCAGCTATCCCGCCGGCATTGTATGCCGCTAACGTTAAGGGAGGTATACTAAACTCGATGTCGGGCGGATTACCTGCAACGATTGAGGATAGAACCTTAGGATAGACCTCCTCCCAACCGACTGGGACCAACTCGACCTTGATGCCTGAATTCTCAGCCTCAAACATTTTTACTATTGATTTTTGTCTAGCAACTCTATGAGGCGGCGTCTCCTGTGTCCACACCGTGATAGTGACTTCTTTCTTTGTAGTCGGGACTTCTACTGGCTTTTCAGGCGGCTTATACAAGAAGTAAGCCCCAGTCCCAGCAGCGGCCGCAACTCCTACAGCTATGCCAATCTTACCCATCTTTCCAAGAGCCTCTCTCCTTTTCATTAAATTTGGAGACTAATCAGATAAAACTCTTTACACCTTATGCCTCCCTCAATTAAAATATAGTTTTATGTTGCGTTTGGCGTGGTTAGATTATTCGTCTTTGTCCTCTTGTTAGTATGTATGCTACTACGAATAGTAGTGTGAGGGATATTGCCATGCTTAGTGTTCCCAGTGCGAACCATTTTGGAGTTGGTGCTGTGACTGACATTTGGTTGTAGACGTATGTTGGGATTGTTCCTACGCCTGCTATTACGAATGAAGATCTCAGGAACTCTGAGAGTGACAGCGTAAAGGCGAAGAAGAAGGTCGAGATGACCTGCGTCCTTATCAGTGGGAATGTTATTTTGGTGAAGACTTTCCAGCCACTTGCTCCTAGGACCCTCGCGACGTTTTCATACTCTACCATTAGTGGGTCAAATCGGGCCATCGTAAGGATTAGTCCGAATGGCATTGTATATACGATGTGTAGTGGAAGTACCGTCCAGATTGAGTACTCGGTTATTCCTATTGTCTTGTAGAATATGTTTGCGCCTAATCCAATAATTATTGCTGGCATAACGAAGCCTGCAAGCAGTAGATAGAATATTAGGTCCCGGCCCTTGAATGCATATCTAAGCGTCAGCGCCGCACATATAACGAGGGGTACAACTATCACTGCAGTAATGACGCCCAGAGTGATCGAATTTATGATGGCCTGACCTATCTGGGGGTCATAGAATATGCCGCTTGTAAATCCGCTAGTGCCTACTAGTCCCGGAGGACCGATGTACCAATAGAGGCTAAATCCCAAAATTGGAAATGTTATACTCGCGTCTGACTTGAACGATAGTATGGCGACCAAGATCAGCGGTAGGTAGAATATGAATATTATGAAGACCGTGTAGATTCCGAGAACAATTTTCACCCAATCTCTCTTCATGCATAATCACCTACTTGTAGAACACCTGCTTGATGTTTGCGAATCTAAGTACTATCCAGATCACCCCTAGGGTCACCGCCAGCAGCAAGACTGAGTAGGCAGCCGCCATTGGCCAGTTAAAGTGCCAAGCATAGTTCTGGACAGTTAGTCCCAACATTTGTAGTCCTCCTGCCCATAATGCCGGGGTAACGTAGTCGCCCAGTGTCGATATGAAGACAAAGATTATCCCAATCACAACGCCTGGCAATGATAGTCTAAACGTAATCTTTGTGAAGGCTTTAAACGGAGAAGCGCCGAGGGTCCTCGCAACGTTGATTAAGTCCGGATCAATGAGTGTTAATGATAGATATATTGGGAATATCATGAAGAGTAGGTTCGTTTGTACCCAAATTATGAGGAGGGTCCACCGCGTGAAGAGTAGCTCAGATAACGGCTGCTTAATGAGACCTAGACTCATTAATACATAATTTACGAGCCCTTTTTCTCCAAGTATTGAGAGCCACGAAATGCTTCGGATGCTCCAGTCAACCCAGTATGGAGCTACGAGCATGAAGGTTATGATTCCTTGTAGTTGGAAGTTCTGGATCTTGAACGACAGGAAGTACGCAACAGGATAGGCTACTAGTAGCGTAACTAATGCGGCTAGCACTGACATTCCAAGTGTGTCTCTCAGTATGATGTACGTGGATGGTCGTGAGAATACTGCTATAAAGTTGTCTATTGATATTTTTGTAGGGTCAAATCTAGTCACAGAGCCCTTGTTGAAAGATAGCAACAATATCATGAGTGACGGAACAACGAGGAATAAAATCACTACTATCAGGGGCGGCAGTATCAGGAAATATCTTGCATTCTTCCGCACGAACGTTATCAGGGGGGATTCGCGCTTCTCGGCCTCAGAGCGCCTTTCCTCTGTCATGTATCTTATCACCTTCCATAGATAACGTCCTCTATGTTTAGTCCTTCGATTACTGAGGGCTTGTCAAGGATTATTCCCCTTACGGTGTCCCACGAAACGGCGTATTCTTCTCCTATCTTTACTGGCATCGGATCAGCGTGTACCTTTACCTGAACCCCTCCAGTAACTTCAAATATGTATTCTATGAATTCTCCAAAGTAGTAGGCACTTATTAGGCGTGCCTTGAAGCTGTTTTCGCGGTGTTCTCCTACTGGCGAGATTAATATGTGGTTTGGCCTAACGCCGTATGCAACTGTCCTACCTACTATTTCACCGGTTCCTTTGTATATTCCTTTGAATTCACCCAAATTAGTCTTTACTATGCAGAACTCGCCTTTCTGCTCAACTACTTGCCCACTGTATAGATTTATGTCGCCTACGAACCTTGCAGCAAATACCGTGCGTGGCGATTCATATATTTCATGTGGCTTTCCTTTCTGTTCTATTACTCCTACGTTCATGACCATTAACGTGTCAGCGAGGCTTAGTCCCTGCTCTTGAATGTGTGTTGTTAATATCCAAGTGTTTCCTAAGTTTTTGTGGATGTTCTTGAAGTCTTCCATTAATTTTCTCTGCAGCCTATAGTCTACGTGGCTTAGCGGCTCGTCTAGGAGCAGCAGGCTTGGATTTGCTACAACGGCTCTTGCCAAGGCTACTCTCTGTCTCTGACCACCGGAGAGCTCGCTCGGCCATCTCTCCTCAAATCCAGCCAGCCCCACTAGTTCAAGTGCACGCTTCACTTCCTTCTTTATCTCTGATTCATCGAAGTTGTGCATTCTGAGTCTAAAAGCGACGTTGTCATAGACTCTCATATGTGGGAATAATGCATATGTTTCGGGCATGTACGATATGTTTCTCTTGTGTGCAGGGACGTCCTTCACGTTTCTGCCATCGATGTATATGTCGCCGCTGTCATAGTCAAGTATACCGGCCACGCATCTAAGTAGAGTACTCTTGCCGCATCCGCTTGGGCCTATAATGACGAAAAAGTCTCCCTTATCGACCTCAAACGAGACGCCGTTCAATGCCAAGACGTTCCTTCCATAACGTTTAACTAGACTTTTTACAGACAATGCCGACGGCATAACTTTTCAGGAAAAACAGTATTTTATCACTATTTAACTTTTATGAATGGTTAAATCCTGCTTTAATAAATATGGTAAAAAAATTAATATGGAAGATGCCTAATTATTTTTCGTTAAAATGACGATTGTTGAGCATTGTTCAAGTCTTTTAGACTAAATTCAACACCATTAAAAGCTATTTATTCCCTTTTTTGGCCTAGCTTTCTCCGATTTTTCATCTCCTTTGCACACTCAGAGACCAGCTGATCCAACACTTTGACAAATTCCTCTTCCGACGCCATAACCATGTACTTTTTCTCTTCTATTATCTGTCGTATTCTCTGAAGAAATTTGTCAGCCCTTTCTCCCTCGACTAGTTCCTGCAATCTAATGATCTTACTTGATAGGTCTATCAGTCTTAGCGCCCCATACAGCGGTGGTTCATCGGCTGATATCCGAGCAGCCGATAAAGCAAAAACAATAATGTCAAAGATTTCTTTACCAAAATTACCACTAGAGTTTTGACCCATTTTTCCTCCCACAATAATTCACTGAATTTGTTGATATATAACAATTTTGTTTTGTCTAGTTTTTAACGCTGGGACTTCATATCATCATTGAGAACTAGTCGTAAGCTTCGCTTATTTTAATCATAAAAAATATGTGCTGGATTATGCCCATAAGTTTCCGTGTCTATTTAGATATGTTATCCGGGCATTTGGCTTTGCCTTAAGCGGCGGCGGCATGTCTTTTCGTGGGTAACCTATTTGTAGCATTACTTCTGTTCTATAATTCTCGGGTATCTCGAGAATCTCTTTTACTCCTGCTTCGCTGTATGATTTTGTAAAGCAGGTTCCGAGGCCAAACTTAAGCGCGGCTAATGCGACGTTTTCTGCTGCTGCTCCGGCATCAATTATGGAGCATATGTCTCTTCCCAGTCTTCCTAATCCTTTATAGGCCGTATCTAGGTCTGTGTAAATTAGTATGAGAGATTTTGCATTGCTTAGAAAGCCTGGAGAAACCTGTTTAATCATATTTACTGTCTCTTCATCATTTATTACCATGACTCTTCTGTATGGAGTATTTCCACCAGTAGGAGCTTTATGGGCAGCCCATGCAAGAGTCTTAAGCACGTCTTCGGGAACTGGCTTTTCCTCAAAGTATCTGACCGCAACCCTCTTCCTAATCGCATCTAATACATCCATACATTATTTAAGATTTTGACGATTAAATAAAAATCTTTCTCCTACTAAATACTCCCTGTTCATGCGGCATCATGTTAAAACATTTCTGAATTTTTAAGAAAACACGTTAGTACACCAATGCCATATGAGATGCAATCTCATAACTTCTAGACTTCTAGATTCTGATGAGCCCCGTTGCTTGTTTTCTGAACGAACTAATAGCTCTCTTAAAGCTTGTTTACAGGCTATCTTGCTGGTAATGAAACTGAAGCACCACTCAGTTCTTTCATTCTCAGTCAAGTAATAATAAGTCACATACTGAGTTAAACTCCTCATTGATTTCTAATATGTGAAGAAATATAAAAAGAAATTATGAATGAAGCTTATTAAATTTGTGTCGTATTTTATCCTTTTCCGAGCTTTATTGCTAGTTCTCTTAGCTTGGGATGTACCGGTGTTCCGGTGTCGATGATTTTTTCACCGTCTAGCCATACAGTTGAGTTAAGGCAGATGCCGTCGAAGTGTGATACGGCCTTCTTACCCTTGCCTCTGAACATTGGGCCCTGGTAGCCGAAGCCCCACTCGGTACAGCCCCAGACACGCTCGTCCTCTGTACAGAGACCCGATAGCCTAGCTCCCGGGTTGAAGCCATAGCATACGTGCGCTACGTAGTACATGTTGGGGTCTCCTAGCTTTTCGAGCCATTTCTTGACCTTTAGTGCCTCTGCTCCGCCCTGAATGTCCTTAATTTCTCCATTCTTTACGATTAGCCTGATTGGTTCTCTTAAGACGCCCAGGTCTGCTTCTCCACCTCCTGAGAAGGAGCCATCGAATACAATTACTCCGTTTACTGTTTCCTCAATCGGCGCCCATCCCATCTGTCCCAACAGGAAGTGCGGGCCTGGAGTGTCGGCAAACAGCTCGTTAGTTACTGGCCGGTTTGGATCGTTCTCAAATGAGATGTCGTTTCCTGCGGGTGTGACTATGCGCATTTTACGCGCCTTCCTCGTCATCTCAACGAGAGTATTCTGGAATTCTGCCTGAACATCTATGTTTACCTTTCCTATGCATCGTACCATCTGATCGACGTTTAGTCCGCCTAGGAAAAGGTATCTGACTCGACCCTTTCCTAATGCTGCAGGCGTCATTGCCTCCTCCCAAGGCGTTGAGTAGAGCAGCCACTGATTGTTCAGCTCAATCCACACGTCTGTGTTAGGTATAGCTGCCTTCAATGGGTCGGGCAGGTATGGATCTCCAACTTTACCATAGCCCGGAGGTGTGGAGTGCCACGCAACCATTACTTTGGCGCCTGCACACTCAGCGGCTTTGGCAATTTCCTCCGCGACTCTCCATTCTTCAGGGCCGTCGATAGTTATCAGTACACTTTCTCCTGGCTTCACTTTGCAGAGCTTGTTAATGACAACATGCGCTGTTTTTGCTAATTCCAGATCTAATAACTGAGGCATAGCACTAGAACGAAAATATACCTGATATTTATATATTTCGCGTCAACGTATAGGAACTTATTAAAATTTGTTTTAAACCATTTTAGAATAACAGTCCCCTTTTTATAAGTTGTTTTTAACTGGTCTTCTTATTTACTTTATATAAAACCTTAAATAAGGGTTTATCCTTCTGAAAATCGAGATGTCGGGAAAAGGTAATTCGGTAAATAGAAGAACTGCTGCGAAGATTATTGGTGGCACAGTTGCTGGCCTTGTCGTTGGAGGCGCGATAGGATACCTTTCAAGAGGAGCAGAAGTAATTGAGAGAACAGTCGCAACGACAGTAACACAGGTTAGGACTGAGACCGTAACAGTAACTGGGACTGCGCCGGTAACAACTGTGACTCAGCCAACAGTTACGACCGTTACTACGCCTGCAACAACCATTACAGAGCTACCAGCACCAGCGGAGTATCTAGCAAAATTCCCGAACTGGGAGTATTATTATTCGCCTACTCCTAGGCCACAGCCGCTTCGATACCTAGGCGGCTCATGGATGATGTATCCCGAGGTTGCAGAGTTCTGGGAGAAAGTCCACAAACAGAAAGTAGAGGCAAGCTACCTAGACCTATTCATCATGGCTCAGAGAATCGTCGCCACTGAGGGATACGGATGGGACGTAGCCGGCACAGCTAGATTCCCACCAATCAAGAAGGCTGGCATAATACTGCCGATACCCGCAGAGAAGCTTCCACGATTTGACCCGAACAAAGTACCGCAAATATTCGTTCATCCAGAGAAATACTTGCGGCCGGCACAAGTCCCGAGATTCCAGTATGACCTCTGGTTCTCTGAGGAAGACTATACAACATACAAGAACTTTGCGCTAGTTCCTAACAACTGGAACTTCGACTCAGTTACTTACTTACCAGAGAAGTTACCATACGAAGAGGAGGGAGGACACAAGTTCTCCTTCTCATACTCTGAGCTATGGAACCCAGAGTGGAAAGGAAGAACAATGATGCAGGACGAGGCATTCACAGTCTTTAGCGAGACAGCAAACGAGCTGGAGGCCACGGGCCAAATAACTTTATCTGGAGCAAACACGAACCTTACAAAGGAAGAGGTTGACAGAGTCTACAACTTCTTGCTACCCATAATCAAGTCAGGACAGATAAGGACATTCTGGTTCAAGTATGGAGACGCTGTTAACCTTCTTGCCACTAGAGAGATCTGGATAGGTAGCACTTGGCAACCAATTTGCTATGACACGAGAAGGGCGGGAACGCCAGCATACTATGCACGACTAGTAAATGGGCCGTTCTTCTGGTTTAACGGCGATATCGTATCAAAACACACGCCGATTCTAGAGGACGTATACAAATTCATCGCATTCAGAACCGACATATGGTGGGACGCATTCATCACTAGGAATGGATATGGAACATTGACGAGCAACTATGACGACGTAAGAGCCTACATGGGTGCAGAATTCTTTGACTGGGTCAACAATGGACAAAGAACATATCTACCGATTGACGAGATAATAAAGAACTGGTGCTTCCCTGACCGGCCTGAGCTATGGAACCTAGAAGACAGACTATTACATGCCCTATTCCTGCCTGACAAATACTTCCCGCCTGGAGAAAAGCCGAGAGAAGGAAAGCCCCACCCAAGAGGAAACCTCAGAGACCTCGGGTCAATCGAAGACAAGCAGAAGATCACAAGATACTTCCTGTCACCAGACCTGCCAGACGAGCTAGACTACTACACTGAGAAATACAACGACTTAAAGACGCAGCTACCAGTATAAAATCAAAAGAGAAACAATTTTTTATCTGACAATATCTTCCTTCTTTTTCTTCAATTCCTCAATAGATGTACCCTTAACTCTTTCCACATAATACTTCTCTGGCTCAGACAGCTGTTTACATTTCACTATGTGGTCTATCCTCATTATTGTGTAGGCTGCCTCGAATGCAGAGTTAATTATCTGTCTCTTAACTGGTAAGGGGTCGATGATGCCGCTTTTACTGACATCTCCCAGGCATGCATTAATTATGTCCACGCCATATGACTTGTTACCAGAGGCATGCTCGCTCCGCATTTTTGCCAAACCATCTATAGGATCCATACCGACACTTTCAATTAATGACTGAGGAATAATCTCAAAAGCCCTCGCGACTGCCTCAATGACCAATTGTTTCTTGTCCGGTATTTTCTCTGCGTATTTGTAGAGGAGCTGGGAGATCTCCTCATCGACTGCACCTCCACCCCAAACCACCCTATCGTCATGAGCAATAGTCCTAGCAAGTCTAACAACATTATTGATGATCCTTTCGACATCATCTATGACGTATTTATTCGCGCCTCTCAGAACTATGTCTATGTTGTGTGGGTTTTTGCAACCCCTGAAAAATACCCAATGTTCATTATTGATTTTTTCATATTCTACAACTTCCGCATATCCGAGGTAGGATGGGACTAAGTGATCAGTATTGACGACGGGAATCGCGCCAACAGTCTTAACAAATCTATCAAACTCGGGTGGAGGAAACCTCATAACGAGCATTATATTTTGATTAGCAAATTTCTCAATTAATAATTCATCAACACCCTTTTCTACAGCTATCACATTTGCGCCAACATTAAAAATACTCTTAACTAGCAAGTCTAGGAAATCTCTTCTTTTCTCTTCGAAATTCGACCAGTAGTTTGGCTCATCAAACTCGAAGGAGTAGTCTTGATAGCGGGATATCTTCTTGTTCGGTATTCGGAGTTCGCCCTTGATTACGGCAATTTTGGCCCCGACTACTCTCCTAGGCATCCTTGGATGAAACGGCTCCCTGAAAAGAGCTATTCCGTCAACGACGAAGGAGTCCATTATGGCGCCCCCAACAATCTTCTTTACATCTATGTTGATGTCATAGTCGGGCCTCTTCAGTAGTTCCAACCCGACAGTATTAATAACCCTATTTACGAGACTCGCCACATGCTCGTCATGAAAGGGCACTTTGCCCCTAACTTCATAATCGATGCATTTACTGATTGTCTCCATGGTGGTGCAGTTAAGCCTAAAGCTAAGCTCGTCCAACGTGTTTTGCACAAACTTGTATGCCAAAACTAAGCCATCTGCAATATCGTTCTGGTGTAATCCCTTATCTATCAGGGATTCACACTCAGCGAGGATCTGCGAGGCCAGCAGTATGGTTGATACAGCTCCGCTCCCAGTCTCGGCCGACGCGGCCAGGGCGGCACCTGCAAGGAATTGTGCTATAGGATGCTCTAGCTTAACTCTTTTAAGTATAGTGCGCATATCGGATGTCTGGAATACTAGTTCTGTCCTGCCCTCCCGCATGATTAATAATTTCCGCATCCTGTTAGGGCCGAGCAGCGATTTAAACATGAGAGCGAGGACCTTAGCAGCTGCTATGTTTTCCTTAACTGCTGATTTTCCTATGTTCTCGGTGGAGCCCTTCTTAATGATGTAGACGGGCTGGCCGTGAATGTATTCAGATGGTCTGGGGATTACCTCGTGCAACAGCGGCGGAGACCTCTTGCGTGAGTTTTCATCGTTCGATGGCATTCTAGAAATATACTTTATTCCTTAAGATATTAAAGGTTTTACGAAGACTGCGATTAACGCCTTAATAACATTGCCTGTTCTCTGAGCGCGTTTGTTGTTGAACTTTACTACACTACTTACGTAAAATAAGAGCCATCGATGAACATTATTTATTTCTTTATTAAAGTTTAAATAATGGAAAAGCAGAACTATGTTTCATGAAAAAATCTGAGCCTCGAGTAGCTGTCATTATACCAAATACTTCTAAGGAGTTTTTAGCGCATCATCGTAAAGAACTAAGCGAAGAATTTCCCGACGTTGAGGTTACTTGTCTGGACAAGGGGCCCGACTCTGTTGAAAGTTTTATTGACGAGGTGGACGCAGGGCTTCAACTAGCAAAACTCGTTAAGGAGGCGGAGAAGAAGGGTTTCGACGCAGTAGTCGTAAGCTGCTTCACTAATCCTGCATTAAATGCACTACGAGAGGTAGTTTCTATCCCAGTGGTGGGTGCTGGCGAGGCTGCTCTATATGTTGCTGCTTCACTTGGAGACAAGATAGGCATATTGTCCGTGCTGAAGGAGACTGTCCCAGTTACACGCCACATGGTTAGGGGACTAGGACTGGAAGAAAGAGTAATAACGATAAGGGACGTGGGCATCCCTGTACTCGGCCTCTCACATGGCGGCCAAGTCGAGGACAAGATATTTGAAGCATGCCTAAAAGCCATCAACGAGGACGGCGCGGAGGTACTAGTCTTGGGTTGTACAGGAATGGTGGGATTATCTGAAAAACTACAAGAAAGGTTAAGAGAAAAAGGATACGAGGTGCCAGTCGTCGATCCAATAAGGGCTGCCATATACTATGCTAAACTCCTAGTCCGTCTTGGCTTGCGCCAAAGCAGAATATCATATCCAAAGCCTCTACCAAAGAAAAGAAGATTAGATTATGAGTGATTTCTAAAAAATTATATTTTTATTTGCATTGTTATATTAGCCATTCTCCATCCTTGATTATCGTCTTCTCATCATCTACTATTACTGTCGGCCGGAGCACTACTCCATCTATATGTATTCCCGCTATCGTTTTTCCGCCAAAAGTACTATTGTCCCCCAACGCGATATGGATCGTATTATAGACCTTTTCATCGATCAATAAGTTCCCCATGAGCCTGGCATGTGGGTTGCATCCAATGCCCAGCTCTGCTATATTAAATGCCTCTGGCTTACCCACACCTTTTAGCATTTTCTCTAGTTTGGCAGCCTCCTCCCCTCCTTCGAAGGATGTTGCGCAACCATTCTTCACTTTTATCACTACTGGCCTAGTAACTTGGCCTATGCTCGCAATTGTACCGTCAAAAACTATCGTACCCTCAGCTGTGCCCTCCAGTGGGGCTACGTATACCTCGCCCGCAGGTAGATTTCCAAAGTCACCCTTATTATGAATAATGCCAGTATCTAAAATTATTGGTCTGCCGTCTATGTGGAGCGTCAAGTTACAGCCAGCCGGAGAAGTTATCACAACCTTCTTAACGTTCTGAAGAGCCCTCCCCATTTTTTCCACTCGATTCTTTACATCGTTATAATCCGCCACCATTGCTTCTGATAGAAAGATAGCGTCATTTATTCCAGGCATCGTCGCACCTCTTACTCCTGCCTGAGTCGCGGCTTTCCTTGCCTGCGTATGTGTGAGGCTATACTTTGTTGGTGCGACAAAGACATCAACGCTACGCATGGCTGCCGCCACCTGTTCTGGCGGTTCTTCGCCGTGTCTACTTCTAGGCTTCATGATTATTAGTGTGGCTTCAGCTTCTGCGTTTAACGCTTCATTAAACAATGGACGACCAAAACGTTCGGTCTCTGTATCACATATGACTAGTACCTTCTCGTTTGGCTTGACTCCTAAACAACTACGAATGACTACTCTTGCACTTTTACTATAATCTGGCTCCATGGTTGATACCAGCTCTTTGCGTTATATATATTTTAAAGAAGAGTCGACAGTATTTTGTGCATAAAATTGGTAACTTTTAGCATAGCGTAAATCTCTGAGTCATATCTTAAAGACGCTACCAACTTATGTTCTTAAAATATTAAATACATCTTATTCCTGATTTATTTCTCGATGTTGATCGATAGACGCTCCAGAGTATGTGAGTTAATCAATAAGATGAACCTGCGTGGAGCGATATTTTGTAGTCCCAGCAGTATTCGTTATCTTTCAGGGCACGTAGCGCCAATTGAGGTTGGGCCTAATCCTCTTGAGGCCGGTCCTCCAATATTACTTATCAACAAGGATGGAGAGACGGGGATTATTGTTTCAGAGTTTGAAGAACAGCCGGCTCGAAGCAGCAGTAAGGTCGACCATGTCTCTACGTATAGTTGCTATAATATTCACGATGTAGGTATGAGGGCAATTGATAATCTGACCAGCGTCCTGCTGGATCTAATGAGGCGTCTTAGAATTAATGAGGGCGCCCTGGGGGTCGAGGCGGAACACTTCCCGACAGCTCTTTTATGGAAGCTCCAAGAAAATTTACGAGGCCTTAGCTGGCGAGACGTTTCTAGAAGCTTGGAGACGCTGAGGGCGGTGAAGGATGAGGATGAGATTCAATTGATTAGACGTGTATGCGAAGTGACTAGTTGGGGACAGATAACTGCTCGACAGCTAGTAAGTGAAGGTGTGTCAGAGATTGAGATTTACTCGCTTGTTAAAGCTAAGATTGAGGAAAAGGCAGGTGCAAGGACGCCGCTTTTAGCCGACATGATTTCAGGCGAGAGGACGTGGGAAGTCAGCGGTCACCCGTCCACACGTAGGTTACGTAGGGGCGATTTAGTCATCTGTGATTTGGTTCCACGTATAGATGGTTATTGGGGTGATAGCTGTTCAACCATCAGTGTTGCCGAGGCAAGCGAGGAGCATAGGAGACTGCATAGAATAGTTATGACTGCGCTGCAAAAAGGTATTGAGAGCGTTAGGCCGGAGGTTTCTGCAATGGAACTCGATAAAATTGTACGGGGCGAATTAAGGCGTCATGGATATGATTATCCACATCATACTGGACACGGATTAGGAGTGACCTATCATGAAGAGCCTAAAATTTATCCATCGAGCAATACTCAGCTTAAGCCAGGCATGGTCTTAGCATTAGAGCCCGGAGTCTACATTAATGGAATAGGAGGAATAAGATTGGAGGACATCATACTAGTTACTGAGGATGGCGGCGAAGTGTTGACAAAGTATCCAAAAGAGCTTTAACAAGCAACTCTTAGCTGAAGTATCATTAATGTTTTACCAAGAGATTTTCTACGTTATACCATCAAATTAAAACATCGCCATGATCAATATTACTCTTATATACTTTATTTGTCGATATAAAACCAAGGTGGTGACTATTGGCCAAATTCCACGTATATAGGGATGAAAAAGGAAATTATAGATGGCGGCTCCAGTCTGATAACAACAAATTCGTAGCTGACTCATCTCTCGGATACAGAACAAAATACGACTGCATAAGGGCAATAAAGGCAATTCAAAAATCAATCGCTAGAGCTGAAATTAGCAAGACTACCGACGAAGTTATAATTTAATAAAACAACTATATTATTCCTTTTTCTCTCAGAATATCCTTTATTGTAGAATCACCAAGATCGTCCAGCTCGTATCTCACCTTAATTATTGCTTTATCGATATTTACGAGTCTGGATAAGTCAGTGGGCGTTGCGCTTACCACGTATTCGCATTCTGCGCGCCTCAGAGTTTCTTCAAGATCCCTTAACTGCTCAGAGTTGTATCCGAGGGCTGGTACTACGTAGCCTATGTGTCTATACTGCTCATAGAGTTTTTTAATTATTCCCACGGCGTATGGCCTAGGATCTATTATCTTCGCATTATATCTCTTTGCGGCTACGTACCCTGCACCGTAGCTTAATCCGCCATGAGTAACTGTTGGGCCGTCCTCCACGACCACTACTCTTTGCCCCTTCACTCTATCCAATCCCTCACCGATTATTCTTGACCCAGCAACCACTAACCTTGCATTAGGATTAACCCTAGCTATATTTTGCTTGATAATTTCCAAATTTTCTCTAGGCACATCTTGGGACTTGTTTATCACTACTACATCAGCCATGAGTATGTTTACTTCTCCGGGATATGACGATACTTCCTGCCCCGGCCGCTGAGCATCGGTCACAACTATGTTTACTGATGGCTCTATGAATGGAAAATCGTTGTTCCCTCCATCCCATACAATGACGTCGCCATCCCCTTCAGCTCGTCTAAGTATCTCACAGTAATCAACGCCTGAGTAAACCACGACTCCAGAGGCTAGGTGGGGCTCATATTCTTCACGCTCTTCTATCGTGCACTCATATCTATCGAGGTCTTCAACCTTTTCAAACCGTTGAACTGCTTGTTTCTCAAGGTCTCCGTATGGCATTGGGTGGCGAATCACGACTACGCGTTTGCCGGCTTCTCTAATTATTTTGACTACGTATCTTGAGACTGTGCTCTTTCCAGCTCCAGTTCTCGTCGCTGTTATTGCTACGACTGGCTTGTTTGATTTAAGCATCGTTGATTTCAGTCCGAGAAGCATAAAGTCTGCGCCACATGCTATGACTCGAGACGCTTTATGCATCACTTCCTCATGTGTTAGGTCGCTATAGGCAAGTACGACTAGGTTGACGTCGTTTTTTCTCACTATGTCTTCTAGTGATGATTCTGGTAATATTGGGATTCCATCTGGATATAGAGGCCCTGCAAGGGAGGGTGGATAATATCTCCCCTCTATGCCGGGTATTTGCGTCGCGGTAAAAGCCACAACTTTATACTCAGATCTATTCTTAAAATATACGTTAAAGTTGTGAAAGTCCCTCCCAGCAGCTCCCATTATTACTACCTTAATCGTCATCTACTACCAACTATTATTTAGAACTCAGGAATTATTATCGATATCTTAAAAATATTACTGATGCAGCCTAGTCCTTAGCCTCCTGAGAAATCTCTCAGTTCTCTCCTTCTTTGGATGCTCAAGTACTTGTCTTGCGTCCCCCTCCTCAACTATTATTCCATCATCTATGAATACAACCCTGTCGGCGGCAGCCTCTGCAAAGTCTATCTCGTGTGTGACAATCATCATTGATCTTCCCTGCTTTGCTACTTGGTAGAGCGTCTCTACTACTTCATACCTTAACTCTGGGTCAAGGGCCGACGTGGGCTCGTCCAATAAAAGCAGAATTGGATCTATTGCCAATGCCCTCGCTATTGCGCCGCGCTGCTGCTGACCACCAGACAACTCAAGCGGATACTTTGATGCCAAATCTCCTAAGCCTAGCTGCGAGAGTACTGCCATGGCTTTTTGTTCTGCCTCGCGCCGCGTGATACCCCTACCTAGCTCTAATGGTAGGGCCACGTTTCTAAGCAAAGTCATGTGTGGGAAAAGATTGTATTGCTGAAAAACAAATCCTATCTTTGACCTAACCCTCCTGAGGCTATCAGACTCGTGGGTCAGAACTGTGCCCTCGAGGATTATTTCTCCAGACCAGGGCTTTACTAGCAATGGAATGCATTTTAGAAGCGTGCTTTTGCCGGAGCCGCTAGGTCCAACTATGACTATCTTCTCTCCCTTGTTAACCTTCAGGCTTACTCCCTTCAAGACCTCGGTCCCGCCGTATCCCGCCCTTAGGTCTCTGATCTCCAGTAATACGTTGTTCAAATCCAGCTCCTTAGCAACAAAAATCTCCAAAATATCTAATTAACGTTTAGTCGTTTTAATACTTATGAAATAAATTACACTAGAGCCCTTCTGTATCCTGGAATCGCGTATTTGGCTTCAAGGATCTTTGAGAGCTGAGAGGTGGGTATGCATATTGCGAGGTATATCGCCGCTGCTAGCAGGTAAATTTCAGGCATAAAAGTGAATGCAACCATGTATTCAGCTTTCCTGAAGAGCTCGGCGACGCCGATTATCGAGGCGAGAGAAGTATACTTGACCAGCGCGACGAATTCGTTAACTAGTGCCGGCGTGGCTATCCTTATCGCCTGTGGAAAGACGATAAATCTATACATCTGGCCCGTGGTCATCCCCAGAGACTCGGCAGATAGGAACTGCTCTTCTGGAATTCCCTTTATTGCCGCTCGTATTATCTCGGCTTGGTACGCCGCACTGTTAAAGCCGATTGCAAGCACCGAGGCCGTGAAGGCGTCAAGCTTAATCCCGACTGCCGGCAAGCCAAAGTACACGAAGAATATCTGCACTAGGAGTGGCGTGCCCCTGAAAAACTCTATGTAAATTCTAGAAACTGCTGATAAGGGGCCTCTAGCTAGGACCCGTGCTGCCGCGAGAAGCGCTCCCAGCGATAGGCCAAGCGTAAAAGAATACACCGTCAGTTGGAGTGTTACTGGTATTCCTTCCAGTATGTATGGAATGACCTCAAATAAAAAACGCTCAATTTCCAATGCTTACACCTATTACTAGGTTTACGTTCCTAGCCATTTATTTATCTCTTCTTGGAAGATCCTATCCATCTCTCCTGAGCTAGTGAGGTCTTCTATCACTTTGTTGACGACGTACTTGAGGTCCTCCGCTCCCTGCGGGACTCCGATTGCTGCGCCGCTCAGACTGCCTAGACGCATGACGACTACTAGGTCTGGATCCCTGCTTGCTAGGACTTGACCAATTATGTCTCCGACGATTAATGCGTCGAGGTCGCCTCTCTTGAGCGTCATGACCATCTCTGGATATACTCTATCATACGACACTATGTTGGACTTTCCCTTCAAGTGATCGTTAGCCCACTCTTCCTGTATTGTTCCAAGCTGGACGCCTATGTTCTTTCCGTAAAGTGACTGCTCGTCCTTGAACTCGGAGGCTTTTGATTTTAGCACGACTACTGCGGCGTCGTACGCCACGTAGTAGCCCTTCGAGAAGTCGATCTCTCTTTCCCGCTCGGCGGTATGATGCAGGTCAGCGATAACTAAATCGACCTGACCGCCTTTAAGAGCCTCTATTAGTGCCGCAAACTTCATGTCCTTTACCTCGAGCTGTACTCCGAGCTCCCTTGCTATCCTCTCAGCTATAGCGATGTCTATCCCGGCGAAGTTGCCCTTAGCGTCTATGTACTCGAAGGGCGGCCAATCCGCGCTTGTACCCACGATGAGCTTGCCCCTGCTCTTAATCGTCTCTACGAGTGACGGCTTCGCTGGAGGCGCCATGAATGAGGATGCAACGTAGTATCCTGCTGCTCCAATGACGATCCCTATAACGAGCATTATCACCAGCCATACAGCATTTATGCTGGAGGATTTCACGAGCTCTGAAAGGACGGGCCCGATATTTAAATATTATAAATTGATTAAGAATCTTAACCCATTTTTGGCAGTAATAGTTCGACACGCCCTAGCGGTGATCAAAAATCTTATATATTACCGGTTTAGGGTACTGATAAACATAGATATATATAACGCCGTTTTATTGAATATTGTGTAGGTGAAGTAAATTATGCCGAGCAAATGGGCTTCAAGATTCATTGCCGCCGCAATCATCCACGGAGCAATCGCAGCCATTATAACGCTATACATAGTTCTAGGACAGCTAACCTTCCTCAAGCCTGAGCCAAGCCGAGTAATTGCGTTTGGAAGCGCCGGCATGTGGTTCACCTTTGGATACCTATCATACATACTCGTTGGCGTAGTTGGAGTTGCGGTTACCGCGCTGTTCTATCATTACATCGAGGAGGAGATGTCTAAGCCATACAGCGGCATTGCATCAAAATTTGCATGGCTACACTTACTCTTGATGAATATCGGAGTTGCGGGTGCCACTTGGTTGATGATGATTAGTGGATATCTCGGGGGCGCCGCAATGCTGCCGCCCGAAGTTGGAGGCCTAGGCTGGAATCCTGGACAAGTTCATGCCAATGTTTTCTACGCTGTACCGATGGGGTATCCGTTCTGGATAACGATTTTCGTCGTCTTGCTTGCTGCTGGCGTACTACTAGGCGGGCTTGGATACCTGATTACATGGAGAAGAAGCCAATAGTATTATATTTCTGATTTTTATTCTTCACACATTTATTGTAGATACTATAGTATAAATTTGCGGTGAAGAAACATTCGTCATCAGTAATGGTTTCTCTATTCTTAGTTTTTTGTATAGGGCCATTTTTCACGCTTGTAGTTAGTGCAGACGAGTGGAGTTCTTATACAGATGATAGGCCGTGGGCGTTGGGTATAGTCGTACCCGACGGAGCGCCTACTGAGGAGGGAAAAGTCAAGTGGAGTTCATCCAGCAACCTAACAGTAGTTCTTACAATTCCTAAGATAAACATGACTGACTCGACAATTTATGTAATAGTAAGTGTGATGACCGAGAGCGGCGTTGTAATTCAGGCAGCCGTAGGCATTGAAAGTGGCGATGAGTGCTGGCGAAGCTACGCTATGTATGTACGTGATGTCTATAGCAGCAGTAAAGAGTATGTTCCTGTTCTTTTGGGCGATTCTCCATCTTTTTCGCCTGGCGACTCGGCCATTATTTCGATACATTCTAAATTTATTGATTCAGTACCTGTCTGGATAGCAGAGATTACTAATTTATCCACACATGAGAGGCAGGAGGTACAGCTATTCTCTGACGGGAGCTCTAGATTCATGAAAGGCGACCATGAAGTCGTTGCATTAGAGTCGTACACGAGGAGTGAGTATGTTTTTAGAAATATGGGCCAATTAACGTTACACGGTGTTTTTGTAGACGGCAAGAAAGTTTTGGGTGGCTGGTATATCTCTGATGGGCAGGTCTTTATGAGTGATCTCTTGTTCGAGGTAGGCGCCGGTGGGCCTGTTCCTAGTTTTTTATATTTAGTTGCCTCTAACAGTTCTATGGCTGTTTGGGGATATTCTAACGAGCCTTGGGAGGCCTCGCCGGATCATATATTTTTCTTGCTGTTGGGCGCTTTACTGCTGACTATTTTATTAATCATGTTTGTTGCTTTTAAGATTAGATGATTCATGCGTTGCTTTGTCGCTTTTCTTTGCGAATAATACTGCTGTGGATAGCAGGGTGACTCCCATTGAGGTCATGATTACTAAGAGCCTTATTGGATTTACTAGTGGTTCCAGTATGAGCCTTATCTTCTCGGTTGGGGCTCGCATTATAGTATATTCATATCCACCTATCGCTCCAGCAAGTTGAAGCATGATTGTTGTAGCTATTGTTCCTGCACATGTCAGGACAAGCCCTAAGACTGCTAGTTGATTATTGATTTTGTTGCCTTCTTTCTCAGCCGAGTAGTAGATATAGGACAGCCCAGCAAGTCCGCAGAAGCCGACGGTGATGAAGAGTAGATATCCCATTATGAACCATATGCCTGGTCCGTCGCCGACGATTATTCTGAGTAGCAGTGAAAAGGGCTCGATTGGTAGCACAATAATTAATGTCCAGATAGACGCGGCAACTGCATTAGCTAGGGCAATCTTCCTAAGAAGTATGTGCAAAGACTTTACGCGCATTTTCCTCGAGTAAGCTTTCTGCTCATTCAATGCTAGGATATGTGTTGATTCTTGCCTATTAATTATTATTTTGTGTCGTGGCTGCTTCGAGTAGATGAAAAAGAATAATACTACGCTATTCCATAATGAGTCATGAAGCTGGAGGAAGTACCTAGGATTCGTCTCGGTTTTTATCCTACCCCTCTCCACGAGTTGCCGAACCTCTCGAGATGGTTGGGTGGGCCTCGCATATTCATTAAGAGGGACGACTTGACCGGGCTCGCATTCGGCGGAAACAAGACCAGAATAATTGAGTACATATTCGCTGACGCCAAGGCCAAGGGCGCAGACGTCATAGTTGCTTCTTGCGGCGTGCAGTCTAACTGGGCGAGACAGATAACGGCCGCTGCTAGGATCCTCGGCATGAAGCCCGTTCTCATCTTGAGGACTGCACAGTTCGGTGAGAAGCCGAGAGAGTATGATGGCAATCTCCTCCTCGACAAGCTGATGGGTGCAGACATAAGGATCGTCAAGGCGCCCATCCATGCAGATGTCAGTAGAGAGATGAATGAGGCGGCCAATGAGTATGCTTCGAGAGGGCATAAGCCCTACGTCCTATACGACGAGCCGCCGATAGGCGTCTTCGGCTACGTTAACTGTGCTTACGAAATGATGCAGCAGGCCAAAGCACTCAACATCGATGTTGATTATATTGTTCATGCATCGAGTGGGGGTGCGACTCAGGCTGGACTCATACTTGGCTTGAAGATGCAGGGAATTAAGACGAGGGTCATCGGTATTAGCGCAGCGTCTAGGCCCAAGCCCGTTCTCGTCGATCATATTAAGCGATTGATAGATGGTGCGGCCAAGATTCTTGGGTTTAATCCAGCTCTCAGCAATGACGATGTTGTTGTCTCCGATGAATATGAGCTGGGTGGGTATGGAGTCCCTTCTGACACCGTCTTCGACACTATTCGTCTCGTTGCGGAGCTTGAGGGCATAATATTGGACCCTGTCTACACTGGCAAGGCCATGACTGGGCTGATTGATCTGGTCAAGAGAGGATTCTTTAAGAGTAAAGACGCGGTTGTCTTCATACATACTGGCGGGTTGCCTGCTCTCTTTGCCTATAGAGATCGGTTTGGCTCTCCCTGAGAAGTTAGTAATTCTTTTTATTTCGCTTTTATTCATGTATGGCTCATAACTAGGGTGAAGGAGTAGCGCTAATCCAAGAAGCGAAAACAGGGTCAGAGAAGACCAGCAGACAGAATACTATACGAGAAGTGGAGCAGAGAAAGACTATAGAAGCCTAATTGAAAATATCTCGGCCTCTATTTTTGATATTGGAGTTTTACTACATCTTTCCAACCCCCTGTGCCGGTATTCTAAGCTCGTGGTAAGCTATAATTCGTTCAGAAGTTTGATGAACTGTTCTTTCGTCATACCTGCTTCTGCTATTATCTCTAGCAATAAGCCCCTCTTGATCTCTTTATGTTTTGGAACAGGTACAACGTATTCGTTTTTAACAAGGATCAGATGGCTTCCCTTTTGTCTAACAGGCTGAAAACCAGCTTTAACGAGCACTTTAACAACATCATGCCACGAAAGTATAGGGAGCTTCGACAACTACTTCAACTCTTTCCCCTTTGAGCTTATTACTTAGAAGCTCTGCTTTAACCTCCAAATAGCCTTCTATGGCCTCTTTGATGTTTTTTAACGCCTCCTCCTTTGTTTCACCTTGAGAAGCCACAGGCAGTTCAAGGCACCTGACTATATACCCACCTTCTTCAGCAGCCTCTAAAGCTACCGTAAACCTTCGAGTCACCATCGGCCTACGCACCGTAATAAAGATTCAACATCCACTTATATGAATCTATCTTTGATGACCTCGGAAACTTCTTAAGCAAAAGCTTTGTAGCCTAACGGGCTCATTTGATCAGCTCCTCGACCTCGGTTATTACGTATTCGCCTCTCCTGTATTCTTCTTCGGCTCTCCGTATCCTACGCAGCCCTCCTCATCCATCAGCTCTTCGAATGTAGCAAGCACCTCCTCGATCCTGAGTAGGTATCCTCCTTCTGGTCCGATGACCTCTAGTTTGCCTGTAACCGGGTTGGGCTTGAGCCCTAGAGTTTCTAGGGAGTAGGTGCCTAGTATAGGTGTGGGGACGTCGAGTTCGGCTACGAAAGCAGGCCCTCTTCTACCTTCTGCCTCCACTTCAGCCAAGTAAAGCTTCGCTCTAACTCTCCTCTTGTCCGCGAGGGTTAGCTCTACGTTGAAGGGTGTTTCGAGAAGCCCGATTTCAGAAATGGTTTTGGGGTCAAGCACAATATAGGCTGATCCAGTTTCAACTAACGCCCTAACATTCTTTGAGGCCCTTTCCCTGACAACGAGGTCTATGTAGAAGTAGCCCACCCCCAACCACCAGATTTAATGATCAGCATAGCTTATATGTGCTTTCATCGCTCGGGGTGGATATCCGAGAACGGTTCGAATATTGTTCTTGATAGTAACGAATTTAAGCCGTTATTACAACTTCTTCAAGGAAGAAACAGCGTTATTAAAGCGTTGCCGTCTAATGGAATAATTGCTCTAGCCTACAACGTTATTAGGGTTCAGTTAGCAGTTTTAGGGAGGTTAAGTAGTATTTTGGCCATGTTCATCATGACATTAAGCTTACTTTCGTGTTTGGTAACGCTAAGCTATCCGCCAAATACACGTAATTCTACTGCTCTTAGCGTGAATTGAGTTGGTTTTAATCTTAGGAAAAGATGCGATATAGATGCCTTTTTTCTCCGTAAGACACGGAGATGATTAAGAGGATGGAAATTCTTTTTATTTCGCTTTTATTCATGTATGACTCATGGCTAGGGAGAAGATTACGTATGTCTCCCTCTTCGCTGATGAGAGTATTCATCCAGCGTATGAGAAGGCGCTTAAGGACGTTGAGTCTAAGTATCTTGGAAGGCATTACCCAATCTACATAGGCCGCGACGAGGTCTTTTCTGAGGATGGAGAGTTTGAGGACAGGAGCCCGATAGATTCCTCCATAGTTATTGGATACTTCCAGAGGTCGAGCATGAGCCACATCAGGAGGGCTATAGACACTGCTGAGACGGCCTTCCACGAGTGGTCACGCACAGACTGGAGGAAGAGGGTAGAGATCATGAGACGCGCCGCGGACATTATTGATGAGAGGAAGTTTGAGATTGCCGCAGTCATAACGTATGAGGTGGGGAAGAACAGGCTTGAGGCTTTGGCTGAGTGCTGGGAGGCGATCGATGCGCTGAGATACTATGCCGATATCATGGAGGCGAATAATGGATATGAGAGGGAGCTCGGGCCCGGCGGTCCTGGCGAGAAGTCCAAGATGGTTTGTAGGCCTCATGGCGTGTGGGTGGTTATCTCGCCGTTTAACTTCCCATTCATGCTTCCAAACGGGATGATTCAGGGAGCACTCATTACTGGTAATACGGTTGTCTTTAAGCCGACGAGCGAGGCTCCCCTCGCCGGTCTTCTGCTTTATCAAGTGTTTAGGGATGCTGGTGTTCCTCCCGGAGTGATTAATTATCTGACCGGGCCCGGCGAGGTCTTTGAGGATGAGGTTACCTCTAATCCAAGGGTTGCCGGGATAGCTTTTACTGGTTCTAAGGATGTCGGGATGAGTCTCTTCAGGAAGTTCATGACGAGGCAGCCTTACCCCAAGCCGATCCTCCTCGAGATGGGTAGCAAGAATCCCACCATCGTGACCTCGAAGGCCGACCTGAAGAAGGCAGTCCTAGGAGCCATTAGGGCCGCGTTTGGGTACGACGGGCAGAAGTGTTCCGCGACCTCTAGGCTCTACGTCCATAGAAGCATATTTGATAAGTTTCTCAACGAGCTCGTAAAGGAGACGAGCAAGCTGAGGGTCGGCGACCCAAGGATGAGGGATGTCTTCATGGGCCCAGTAGTTAATAGACGCGCACTTGAGAACTTCATGCACTACCTTGAGCAGGCCAGGAAGGCTGGTGGGAGAGTAGTCTATGGAGGAGAGGTGCTGAGGGGCGACTTGTTTGATAAGGGCTATTATGTCCAGCCAACAATTATTACTGACCTACCAAGGGGCCACGAGCTCTGGAAGAAGGAGCTCTTCCTACCCATACTGCTCGTAGATGCCTTCGACACACTTGAAGAGGCAATCAATGAGGCAAACAACACTGAGTTCGGGCTGACGGCCGGAATATTCAGCGAGGATAAGGAGGAGGTTAATTATTTCTTCGAGAATATTCAGTTCGGCGTGACCTATGCTAATAGGGCTGGAGGAGCTACAACCGGCGCGTGGCCCGGTGCTCAGACTTTTGTCGGCTGGAAGGCTAGCGGAGCCACAGGCAAGGGGATAGGCGGTCCACACTATCTTCTCACGTTTTTGCGGGAGCAGTGCAGAACGGTCGTAGAGCAGTAAGCTTCTCCAGTAAAGTTTAAATGACTCTGCTGTGTTTTTATGTGTGATGTGTTATGAAGATTTCTAGGAAGATCTCTGAGGGTATTCTCGGCGAGGGCGCGTTTGATGTCTTGGCTAAGGCTAAGATGCTTGAGTCTAGAGGCGTGAAGGTCATTCATCTCGAGATCGGTGAGCCTGATTTTGATACACCTGAGCACATTAAGAGGGCTGCGAATGATGCGATTATGCGGGGTGAGACTCACTATACGCCTTCTGCTGGGATTCAGCCCTTGAGAGAGGCGATAGCTGAGTATGTTGGCGAGTATTATGGAGTTAAGGTTGACTGGGCTTCTCAGGTGGCGGTTAGTACTGGTGCGAAACAGGCGATCTTTGCGACCCTCTGCTCGATCGTCGAGGAGGGCGACGAGGTTATCTGTCCTGATCCTGGGTATCCGCCCTATGCTGATGGTGTGAGGTTTAGTGGTGGTAAGCCGGTCTTTGTTAGGCTTAGGCCTGAAGATGAGTTTAGGATGACGCCTGAGGCCGTCAGCGAGGCAATCACGAGCAGGACTCGGGCCATAATTATTAACTCGCCGCACAATCCTTGCGGCTCTATGCTGACTAGGGAGCAGGTTAAGGGGATCTGTGAGCTTGCTGAGGACCACGACCTCTGGATCATCTCTGACGAGATTTACCGCGGGATTCAGTTTGATGATTTTGAGCATTATTCTCCGATGACGTTTACGCCTGATAGGGTTGTGCTGATTGATGGGTTCTCGAAGAGGTATGCAATGACTGGATGGAGGCTTGGCTATGCTGTTGCCCCTCCCGAGATCTTGAAGAACATCGTGAAGGTCTTAAACGTGACTACTTCCTGTCCTGCGGCGTTTACGCAATGGGCGGCAATTACTGCGCTGCGCGGCCCTCAGGACTTCGTTAAGTGGGTAGCTGATACGTTCAAGAGGAGGAGAGACATTGCGTTGGCCGAGCTTGATAAGAGTGAGTCGTTGAGGTATGTCAGGCCTACTGGCGCGTTCTACGTCTTCGTCGATGTGTCTAGGGCTTTGAAGAAGCTCAATCTTGATTCTAAGGGATTCATGGAGTGGTTCATGGAGAAGAGACAGGTTGCTGTCCTGCATGGGTCGTCGATGGGGCCGAGCGGCGAGGGCTGGATAAGGATAAGCTTCGGCAACAGCGATGAAAATGTGAGGGAGGGCTGCAGGAGGCTCGTCGAGGAAGTCGACCGAATAGTTAAGTCATAGCTATCTTCCATCCCAGCCTTTTTTAGCAGATTTCCAGACCTAATGAGCAATGGGACCTATGGACAAATATCGCGAATATTCAGGAGAAGATGTAACAACTCGTAAGCCAGCACTGGAGACTCTTAACATCAAGATTGATGAAGCCCTACTTGAGGATATGCAGCTCGGGTAGCTACTCGTGAGGCATATATGCTCTGCTATCTGAGACGCTCCTCGCTGAGCAGTCCAAATCCTATGTGTACCCTGTCTATGTGTTTTGAAAGCTCGCCTACGGTTCCGAAGACGGCGCCGCAGTATGGGCACTTAACCTTCTCCTCAGTCTCTACCTCAGGCAAAAGTACTGACCTACCCGTTGAGTCGCCGACAAGGGCCATGAGGCTGATGATCCCAATTATCTTTTCTCCACTCATCACGACGAGTCTCCTGATGCCTTTCTTAGACATGATCGCTATTGCGTCGCTGACCTTCGTGTCAGGCGTGACCGTGATTAGCGGAGTCGTCATGACATCTCCTATCCTCGTATTCTTCGGGTCCTTGCCCTCGGCCACCACCCTGTATAGAACGTCTCTCTCAGTAAGTATGCCGACTGGCTTTCCATCCTTAGTGACTATGACGCTTCCATAGCCGTTTTCACGCATGGCCTTGACAGCCTCTTGAACTCTGCTTGACTCCTCTAGGACAATGTAGCCATGCCTAACATACTTAGAGACAGGCTCAAACAACGCGTCCCCAGACATGGCATAGAGAATGAGGCTACATCTATTATATCTTACTAAAGCCAAGCAGAGCATTAAATCACTGCCGGCATTGCTGGAAAACGTTTAAATTCAATGCCTAACATGCATGCTAATATGATTTTAATTCCTGACATGCATGAAGTTGTTATTACGCTCATATTGTTTCTCTGGGTGATCTTCGTCTCGCACTTCTTGACTAGGATTATTTACAACCACCTTATGCGGAGGGGACTTCCACACAGGGTGGCTGTTTACTATAATCGAAAGGTACTGCACATGCTGACCGGCGGGTTGGTGGCTGTACTTGTTCCATACGTCTTTCGAGGACCACTACTCCTAATAGTGATGGTCGCCGTGCTGGCCGTGGGGAACTATCTACCCCACAGGATGAATAGGCTCTTCTACTGGTACCAAGTCGAGGACAACATGTATGAGGTACACTTCATAATCATGTGGGGAGTCATCATGACGCTCGGCTTCATCATCGGAAACATATGGCTAGCGGTGCTGCCGACAATCTTCATGAGCTTCGGCGACGGCATAACTGGAATCGTCAGAAACTCAATCTACCGGAGAAGGACAAAGTCGTGGTGGGGAAACATAGCGATGATGGGTATATGCGCGCCCGTAGGATACCTCCTCCTAGGTATCGCTGGACTCGCGGCGGGAGTAGCCGCATCCCTCGTAGAGAAGTTTGAGTATAAGTGGCTCGACGACAACATAACCGTACCGCTGGTCAGCTTCTTAATACTCATAGCCTTCAACACCGTTTAATCAAGAGGTGCAGGCGGCGGTGCGTGCGGCCGCCGGGATTTGAACCCGGGACATCGGGGCCGGGGCCCCCGCGTCATACCTGGCTAGACCACGGCCGCCGGCACTCATTATTTTATATGCAAAATTCATTAATTAGTTTGAGCTGGTGGCCCGTCGTTCTGCCTCGGCTATGCCTGAGACTTGGCTCTTTGATATATTATTAGGGCTGACCTCTCGTCCCGCGTCAGTCCCACGCCGAGCTCGCTTTCCCTAGAGCCCTCCTCCGGGACCATGAGTATGCTAATATTCCTGAAGCTCTTCTTCAGCCTCTCGATTAACTCGTGGGACAGCTCTCCACCAGACTCGCCCACGTATATCACTGTCCTCCTGCCTCTTCCGAAGCACCTGAGAAATTCGTCAATCCTGCTGATCAGCGACTCAGCCGAGGCGAGGCTCTCGACGCCTATGACGACCTCGTCGACCGCTAATGCCAGTCCAGTATTTTTTCCGGGATCTATCGCGACCTCGACGATCCTTGGGCCACGCTCGCCCCGCTCCGCGGCTAGGAGGCTTAGAAGCATGCAGCCGATTGATGGGTAGTCCTCGACGTAGATGGGGACTCTGCCCTGAACGTCTGTCTCGCCGTCCTTCCTGCTCAGCACGACGTAGCGAGCCCTAAGCGGCAGCTCGTCTATGCTTACAGCCCAGTAGGTCTGGAAGCCGAGCTCGCGGGCCTTTTCTATTATCCTCGTAGCCAGCGCGTGGTCGCTGATGACGACGCCTATGGCCGGCGGCCTGGCGATTATCCTCAACAATTCACTAACATGTGGAGGGGCTGATTTCAACTTTTCTATTCGGATAAGGCCTTCTCCGAGAATGCATGTTTTTTATATACCACCAACACCTAGACCGAGAGATGGGATAGATGGGTAGGAAGCGTCGGAAGATCATTAGGAAGCAGGCCAAGCCATACCCGAAAGTATTCATCTGTCCGCTATGCAACACCCAAGCAGTTACAGTGACACTCGAGAGTCGCAACATCGCGGTCGTCAAGTGCGGCAACTGCGGTGTAAGCCACGAAGTACCATGGTACCGAAGCTACATGCCGGTTGATGCCTACTCGGTCTGGTACGATGTCGTCACTGGTAGGAGAAGCGTGGAGGGCCTCAAAAAGGAGATCGAGAGGATGACCATAACCGTGGAGGAGACTGAGACCTCAGCCGAGGAGGCAGAGGCCCAGTCCCAAGAATCAACAGAGACTGCTGACGAGGAAGTAGAAAAAACAACGCAGAGCTCAGAGGAACAAACATCGGAGGAATAGCCCTATGGACGACGCCGGGAATCTTCATGGCTATTTGAGGCATCTCCGGCCCGGCAGGACTGAGCGATACCTGCTCGAGCGCCTAGAGAAAGATGGATGCGTACACCTCACTCTCTTCGATCCAGAGAACCACACGCTGGATGAGCTTGCGAGACTAGCTGGGATGGCGGAGGCCCAGGGAACTGACGCATTCATGGTGGGCGGCTCGACGGTCTATTCCCATGAGCGGTTCGACGAGTCGATCAAGACAATAAAGAAGAGTACTTCTCTCCCCGTCATAATTTTTCCGAATAATGTTAACGCGATAAGCAAGCATGCAGACGCTATATTCTACATGTCGTTGCTGAACTCGCTTGAGTGGTGGTTCATCCTAGGTGCGCAGATACATGGCTCGTTCCTCGTCAAGGAGTACAACCTCGAGGCAATACCGATGGGCTACATAGTCTTCGGCTCAGACACCTCCGTAGCAGTGATGGGCAGGGTCTTCCCGCTCCCAGCCAACAAGCCACTGATCGCGGCCTCATACGCACTCGCGGCGCAGTACTTAGGCATGAGGCTCATATATCTCGAGGCAGGGTCAGGAGCAGCCTCGCCGATACCGCCCGAGGGAGTATCAGCCGTGAAAAGCGTCATCAGTGTTCCACTGATAGTCGGAGGCGGTATCAGAACGCCGGAGCAGGCTCGAACAACGATAGAGGCCGGAGCAGACATGATAGTTACTGGCACGCTAGCCGAGAAGAACATAGATGATCTTGGGAGGATAATTAGGGCCGCTAAGGAAGTAGCGGCGAGGCGCCACGAGCCTAGAAGAAGCGTTTGAGCGTTGCCTGCCTAGTGCCCTGAAGATTGTCTTTCTTCGGCTTAAAGACGCCGTAGATGTTCTCGATCGCCGTTAATGTTCCCTCCCTTATGTATGGGTCCTCGATGTACCTCTCGAGCAGCCCAGAGGCAAGCTCTACGTACTTCTCTATCGCGCCCCGGTAGAGTGTCTGGACAACCTCGCCACCACATATGTAGCATTTACCGCTCAGTGGGGGCCTCCTCATCCTAGCCCCACACTTCTTGCATCTGAAGGACTGGGAGAAGAATGCCCTCATGTTTCCCATGATGTCTGGAAGTATGTGGCTGGCCATTACTCGTTCGGCCACTTTCTTCTCGTCCACCGCTGCTAGTCTCTCCGCTAGTCTTAGCTGGGCCTCGACTTTCTCGAGCATTGTCTTTAGCCTCTTATAGACCGATGACTGGGGCCTCGTTGATAGCTGCTCGGCAGGCGTAGTGTAGGCGAGGCCAAAATAGCTACCCGGAGTGTAGATGTAGTTCTTGATTATTGGGACGATGCCTATGAGTTTTGACGCGGGCTCCCTCCTCGACGCGGCCTCATAGAACTCCAGTGGATAGATCCAAGCAGTATCGACGTTGTGGGCCTGCTCGTCGACCTCCTCTGGATAAACCTTCACGGTCAGCAGCAGGGGCGAATCCATCGCTCCGCCTATCCTGTCGGGCAGGTAATGCCTGCTAAAATTGATGAAAACGTCTAGCAGCAGCATTACGCTATCCTCGTCTCCGTCGCAGTCTCTTCTCTTGGCGGCGTGGAGTAAGGGATGAGCGTATAGAACGTTTGCATCGCTGATTCCTATCACTCTGCACGCGACGGCGCCGTACGTGTGAGGCGAGAGAACCGCGACCATTATTCCCACCACGTCCTCAGGCTTCTGGAGCCTGTAGTACTCGTCGAACCCGTTTATCTTTAGGTACTTATCGATGAATTTTGAGACATTGTAGAGATGCTCAGCCATTCTTCTCTGGACTATTATGTCCTGTATTCTGAGCTCGCATACTTGGTCTGGCGAGACGAGCGGCTGCCCATAAATATCTGTCTCGTAGCCCAGTTCTCGCAGCTTCTCTGGACTCACCCCAATCTGTGCAGGTGTGAAGTGTGTCAGCGGCGCATTCACGGCGTCAAACCTTATCGTTCCATCCTTGTAGACGTAGAGCCCGAGATTTGCCCTCAGGATTCCCTTCAAGAGCTCCTCCGGCTGCTTATACTTGTTGGTCAGTGCTCTCACTCCCTTGAGGACGCGGGGCGGAGGCTCGTATCCCCTCCTGAGCTCCTCCTCGTACAGCTCCTTCAGGTTGACTAGCTGCTTCCAAGTCCTCTTAAGCTCTCCGCCGCATCTGGGACATTTTTCCTGTTCGGGCTCGATGTATTCTGCCCCGCATCTGGGACACTCAGCCATCATCGTGGTGGGCTTTCCGCAGTGCCTGCATCTATCCATCCACGTCTTCTCTCCACATGCTAGGCAGACCCTCCTCACAAGCTCGAGAGCGATCGTTCTAGTGCTCGCAGCAGAAATGATGTCCCTCTGGGGGCCGCCGGCCATCCCGACTGGGAAGAGCACATGGACGGGGGGCTTCATTCTCCTCTGCCCAGCTTTCTCTGGCCTGCCAACCCTAGCAGAGACCGTGCTGCCCATCCTAGGCCTATAGGGCGTCCCAGACAGCGTCTTGACTATGTCGGGAAACGCTAGTCCAGAAACGTCGATCCGTAGGAATGGCCTGAATAGAAAGTTGAGCGACTTAACCCAAGACAGGTCCAGCGCTATCCTGTGATCAAGCACTAGGTGTTCGACCAGCATCTTTTCTAGGATTTGCTTGGCATCTGCGTCGTAGTCGAGTATAAGCATGCCCCAGCCCTTCTTAGCCCTAGGTATAGCGGAGGCGAGCCACCTCCTGAGCTTCTCGACCTCAGCTCCAGATAGTCGGTCCCAGAAGGGCATGAATCTAGGATGAATCGGCACGCCTAGCCTGTGGCTTATCCTGCAGGCGACCTCCACGGGCGGCACAACGCGGAGTGGATCCCCCCTAACTCTCTCAAGCCATCCGTGGTCCTCGTCGCTTAGCCCTCCCCCGCGGGCCTCCTCAAGCATTGCTTCCTGTATCCACCACTCCTCGCAGTACCCCGGCGGCTGGAGCTTCACGTTATTCTCGACGCAGTCGCCGTAGCTGATGAGTATGTCTCCGTTGAAGAGTATCTTGTAGTCTGACTTCTCGGCCTCTGCTAGTTTTTCCTCACTATCTATCCTCATGACTGATCCGTCCCTAAGCATAACGATGGGCGGCTCGATGTTGCTTATCGGCACCGCTATGCCTCCCTTCCCGGGATAGTCAGTCCTCAGCTGAGTCCCAGTCACGATGAAGTTCTCCATCAGCCTCATCGCGTATGGATGAATGCCTACAGCAGCCATCGAGGTTGTGGGAGCCCTCCCATACCTGATCCTGAACCCGCCGAACCTGCCTGCACTCGAGAGGACGGGCCTACCTCCGACCACGTCGTCCATGCCGGTGTTTTTTCCAGTCGACTTGGCCTCGCTGAGCCTAGCGGCGACCTCCTCGAGCCACTCCCAGCCAGTCAGCCCGCTTACCCTCACGATCTTCAGAACCTTCTTCGCCCTGCCTATCACGCCGTCGTTCAGCACTCTTAGGGCGCCTCCCCTCAGGTAGGGAGTCTCAATCCGCGGCAGGTCTTTATACGCAGGCACTGGAATCATGTCTGTAGCGACTCCAGTAATCTCGATCGGCAACCTCCTCAAGACGAACTCGACCACTTCGTCTGGAACGTTGTACTGGAAGCGCCCAACCTTCCTGCGGTAGACCCTAAGCTCCTCTATGTATCTCCTAATCTCCTGATCCGTTGGCTGATAGGCCCCGATGCCTGCGAGACGCCTAATGTAGTCCGCCAAAACTACAGCGCCCGCTATCTCTGTCCCGCCCGCAGACCTGATAGGCCCAGCGAAGTAGACCGCGAGATAGTTTGAGCCATCATTGTTCTTCTTTATCTTTACTCCCGTGATGCCCTCTGTCGGAGCGGCCGTTATGCATGGAGGCGTCATGACCGCCAGCGAGACCTTCAACACTTGGCTGAGCGTAGCGTCATCAATTCTATCGTACCTCTTCAGCAGCGTCTCCGCGAGCCTAAAGGGCAGCAGGTCTTCACTACACTTATCGAGGAGCTCCCTTATCAGCGATGCAACTCCGGGCGGGCCCACCAGCACCTCGACCCTCTCAGCCATGTCTGATGGGAGCGATACCTCGACCACTGGAACCGGCGAGCCAGTACTAGCCCTGACCCTAGAAGCCAGACTATACTCCTCTAGGACTCGGGACGAGATTTGCTCGTAGTACTTCGAGAGCTCAATGGGCGTTGATGCTCGCATTACCACGTAGAGATGCAAAAACTCAGAATTAATTCTTTACGAGTAGAGAACCTTTCGGAGAGTCTAGGTATGACGCCTCCTCTCCGCTGAAAATTCAAATGTTAGTTGAGTAAATCGGGGCCTCCGCAGAAGGACTCATCCTGCCAGGTAAAAAGACGGCTAAAAATCAACAAGACAATATGATAGGAGTAAAGTCATACCCAAATACTGCCATACTTCTGATATAGCTGTAAGGTTGGTTTCAAGCCCGAGAGAAGAGATAGCCGCCGAGTGGCATGCATTAAGCGTGTCTGAGTGCCTAGAAATACTCGGCTCTGACGCTGAGGGCGGCTTAACTAGCAGCGAGGCAAGGCGTAGAAGAGAGATCTATGGCCCAAACATAATTGAGCGTAAGAAGGGCGTCTCGCCTTTCAGGATCTTTGCCAGACAATTCATGAACCTAATGCTGATCATACTGCTGATAGCCACGGCCATCTCTGCACTCCTCGGCGAATATATAGACGCATTAGTCATACTGGTGATAGTCCTCGTCGCATCCATCCTAGGATTCTGGCAGGAGTTTAGGGCGGAGAGAATCGTCGAGTCCTTGAAGAAGATGCTTAGCCCAACATGCAACGTCCTGAGAGACGGGGAAAAGCAGCGCATAGCGGCTGAAGACGTCGTCCCGGGAGACATACTGCTGCTTGAGGCAGGAGACAAGGTCGTCGCCGATGCGAGGGTCATCGAGTCCTTTAACCTCCAACTCTACGAGGCCGCACTTACCGGCGAGTCTGAGCCTGTCCTCAAGACAAGCAGCGTGCTACCGAGAGACACGCCTCTACAGGACAGGACAAACATGGTCTTCGCCGGCACGTCAGTCACGAGCGGGAAGGGAAAGGCAGTAGTGACCGCTACGGGCATGAGGATGGAGTTCGGAAAGATAGCCCAGCAAGTAGCCGAGATAAGAGAGGAGAAGACCCCGCTAGAGATGAGGATGGATGAAGTAGCAAAGACGCTAGGAAAGATCGTCATCATACTCGTGGCGATAATAGCCATGATAGACATCGCCGAGTTCTTTATCCGTGGAGAACCCCTAGGGCAGGCCTCGCTGATAAACATCTTCATGTTCTCTGTCTCCCTCGCAGTCGCGGCAGTCCCAGAGGCCTTACCGGCAATTGTTACGAGCACGCTCGCAGTGGGCACATGGCTACTCGCTAAGAGAAATGCACTAGCTAGAAACCTGACAGCAGTAGAGACTCTTGGATCCACCGAGGTCATATGCTCGGACAAGACCGGCACAATAACTAAAGGAGAAATGACTGCCCGCCAAGTATACATCGATCGGACAATCTATAGCATTCCAGAGACAGATGGGGCGGGCAGTGATAAGCCAGTCCAGCAATCAATGGAGATTGAGGAGCAGCGGTCAATATTTCTGAGACTCTCCAAGGCCGCTGTCTTATCATCTGACGCGGTACTAAAGAGAGAGAACGGGAGACCAGTCGTTGTCGGCGACCCGACGGAGGGCGCATTGCTGATGCTTGCCGAGAAGCTTGGACTGAGCTATGAGGAGACCGTGACTAATCATAAGAGGCTGGGCGAGGTGCCATTTAGCTCCGAGAGGAAAAGAATGACCACAGTGGTTTCCGGGCCCGACGGCTACGTTGCATACATGAAGGGCGCGCCGGAAGTCGTCCTCTCGAGATGCACCAAGATAATGAGGAATGGCTTTGATGCTGAGTTATCAGAGGATGAGAAGGCAGAAATAATCAAGATTAACGAGGAGATGGCCTCGAGGGGTTTAAGGGTCATTGCTATAGCTGATAAGAAGCTCGACGCGCTGCCTGTAAGTTATGACGAATCCATCGAGCAGGAATTCACCTTCATCGGCCTAGTAGGCATCATGGATCCGCCGAGGTCAGAAGCAATTGAGGCCGTCAAGCTCTGCAGGATGGCGGGGATAAAGCCAGTCATGATCACAGGCGACCACGCGTTGACTGCTGTTGCTATAGCCAAGGAGGCTGAGATCTACAAGGAAGGGGATAAAGTACTGAGGGGCGAAGACCTCGAGAAGATAAGCGATGAAGAATTAGCGAAGGAGGTCGACCACGTAACAGTGTATGCGCGGGTCTCCCCACTGCATAAGCTCAGAATAGTTGATGCTTGGAAGAAGCTTGGAAAGACCGTCGCAATGACTGGCGACGGAGTCAACGATGCGCCGGCCCTAAAGAAGGCCGATATAGGAATAGCGATGGGCATAACTGGGACAGAGGTAGCGAAGGAGTCATCAGACCTAATACTGCTGGACGACAACTTCGCGACGATCGTGAAGGCAGTAGAGCTGGGAAGATGGATCTACGACAACATAAAGAAATACCTAGCCTATCTGCTTCAGGCAAACCTTGTAGAAGTCGCCGTGATAGGGATAGCTGCAATCATCGTCCTGCCATTGCTGGGCCTCCACGGAGAAGAACTATTGCCACTTCTCCCAGTCCAGATCCTATACATTAACCTGGCCACCGATGGACTGCCAGCGATAGCGCTTGGCTTCAGCCCACCTGACCACGACTTGATGAGGCGGCCTCCCAGGCCGAGGAGAGAGCCAGTATTTACACGCGAGGTCGTCGAGTTCATAATTAGGGCCCAGATTGTTGAGACTCCTATACTAATGCTGGGATTTATGCACGCCCTGCCCATGGGCCTCGACGTGGCCAGGAGTAGACTATTTCTCATGTTTATCGCAGTTGAGCTGATGATAGCAATTAATTGCCGCTCGCTTATCCACTCAGTCTTTGTCGCCAAGCCTCACAAACTATTGATACTCTCAATAATTTGGGAGTCATTCCTTATAACGCTTCTCGCCAGCATTCCGGCCACGCGGCAGGCCCTCCACATAGTTCCACCAAGCATCACGGATTTAGCCTGGATCATCGGTGCTCCAATCACCACGTTCATAAGCATCGAGATGCTAAAGAAGATAGAGATTCACAGAATCGTCAAGCAGGCTATCCAAACTTCTTGATGCTAAGCCTCATGCTCCGCAGGTTAAATATGGCCGCGGTCCCAACGGTTGGTTCGAGTCCTAGGCTTGCCTGAAACTTCGTCTGTTCCTGCCAAGTGCCAGTATTGACTAGATAGACGCCCCTATACACGCTCTGGGCCGCGACATGTATATGTCCAGTAGCAAAGACGGCCGGCACCTCAGATATCATCAATGGGTCGTCCCTTAGGGGCAGGAGAGGCGTAACGACTCCGTAGGTCGGCGCTAGGTGCCGCGTCCTCAAGACAAACTCCAACAGTGCAGCAGCATCGCGATGAATGGTGCTGTATGAGAACCTGCTGCCGGACTGAATGATGTCGTCCAGCGTCTGGCCGTGAAAAACCAAGAAGTCCACACCATCAAACGAGATCCACGCGGGATTTCCCACATATACCAGCCCATCATGCTGGCCGAGTAATTCCCTATACCTATGCTGGACCGGGGGCTGGGGCAGAGCCTTCCTAACCGGCTCATGATTACCCGGCGCATAAATCACCGTGACTCTCTTAGGAATTTTCTTGAGGAGCTCCGAGGCTTTCTCGAACTGCTTGTTGAGTGATGGGAGAGCAAGCTCATTCTCCTGTCCTGGATAGATATAGACACCGTCGACGAGGTCGCCGTTAACTACTAGGAAGCCAGTCTTAGAGGCCTCCTCCTCGTCGGATGATAACCACTCAAGAAAATCATTGAACAGCTCCTCGTTAAACCTCGAGCTCCCCACATGTATGTCTGAGATGATGCATACGTTGATGTCTGGCCCGCTCAGCTTTCTTTGAGGAGCTGGAGGTATGTCAGGCAGCAGTATATCTTGGGCCACGAGGACAGAGGCACGCACCCTGACCCTCATCATCACTACCATGTCTGGCAACAACTCCTCGACCCGCTCCTCTAAGTTCCTATCACCCTTCGGCACGAAGATCCTCCATACTCCCTTAGGGTCCTCGACGAGGACGCTGTATCCATTCTTTACCGGCCTAACCTCGGAGACCATGCCTATGATGTAGGCCTCCTTAAGCCCCTGATCTCTAAGCTCAGACGGAGAGTAGACACTTATTCCCCGCCTCTCAAAAATCTCCCTAATACGCTGATACCGAACAGTAAAGTAGAGCCTAAACTCCTCAGTCGAGCCCTCAATCCATACATCGCTGTAACTCGTCGACTTGACCCTGAAAGACGCGGTCTCCGCGACCTGCTCCCCTCGAGGCTTCTTTTCCTCGATCGTCCTCAAGAAATCCATAACGACCCCGGGCTCGACTAGTATTGTCCCAGGCCTAGAACTCTTGATCCAAGACAACAATCTATCTAGCAGCTCGTCTGGGTTTTTCCTCTCAAGTAGTATCTTGATGGAGTTTTCTGTCAGCTGATATCCTTTACTCAGGGCCTTCGATGCGAGCCTCTTAGTGTCTTCTCCTCTGTCAGTGCTCGTCACTGCTCATTCTCTTTTGGCTGGGGCTTATAGGTATACTCGATCAGATTTGAGAGGAGCTCGTCTCTCTCAAGTACGCTCTTTATCTCCTCCATCGGCACCTTAAGGACTATCCTCCTCGTCCTTCCATACCTTCCGAAGCTCACGACATCGCATGAAATTACTCCCAGCATGTCTAGTTCTGATAAGAGCGAGCTGATCCTCCTGTCAGTAAGCGGGTCCAGCCCAAGATTCCTGCACAGTTCTCTGTAATAGTTGTAGACCATTCCGGATGTAACTCTCTGGACGCCGGACCTCGCTACGTGATAAATGGCCATCAAGACGATTCGCCCGTGAAGCGGCAGAGTTGATAGTGCTTCGTAGACGCGGCCCTGCTCGATGACTCCGAGCGCGGCCCTGACGTGCCCCTCACTAACTACCGAGGCACCATTCCGCTCAGCTATCTCAGCGGCCACCCTCAGCAGGTCTAGGGCCCTCCTAGCATCGCCGTGCTCTGCCGCCGCGAGCGCTGCGCATAGATTAATCACCTGTTGCGGGACCGCGCCTTCCCTGAAGGCCATGGCCGCCCTCTCGCTGAGAATGTCTATGAGCTCTATCGCGGTGTAGGGATGGAAGACGATCTCCTCCTCGCTTAGGCTGCTGAGGACTCTTGGGTCGAGCATCTCCTTGAACATCAAGTCGTTGGAGACTCCCACTATTGAGAGCTGGCCACCTTCAGATGCCTCGTTAATCCTAGTGAGCTCGTATAGAAGGGCGTCTCCGGAGCTCTTAACCAGTATGTCTATCTCGTCGAGACATGCAACGAGCAACGATGATGACTGGTGAAGGGCGGTCCTAAACCTGTTAAAGACTTCTGCCCTAGAGAGCCCGGTGAAGGGTATCCTCACGCTGAGGGCGGAGCATAGCTCGGAGAGCACCCTATACTCAGTCCCCGTAAGCCTACAGTTGATATAGACGAACTTAAGCGGCAGATTCATGTTCGCGGACTCCTCAGCAAACCTCTTAAAGACATGCTTCACGACCGCAGTCTTGCCCGTGCCGGTCTTTCCATAGATGAAGACATTGCTAGGCCTTGAGGCCCTGAGCCCAGGCGAGAGTATCTCGCCGAGCCTCCTAATATGCTCCCAGCGATGCGGCAGGTTTCCAGGAATATAGTCTGCCCGGAGCACCTCTCTATTTATGAACAAACTTGGGGCGGCCTTTACCTGAGTAATCAACTCCCTCAGGGGGTCCTCCTCACCCCTAACCTTCAACTGAAAATGTTCCACGTCCAATAGACAACCAAAGAATCTATTACTACATTAAACAAAAAATATTTTGACAAATTACTACAATTTATTTTTATTATTTTGATTTTGCCCTAGAAAATAGGTAAAAAAACTATTTCCATATGAACAATAGGGGTGGAGGAGTAAAATACATTGATAAATGTCTCTTATGTTGTTTACTGGTAGTGGATGGTTCTTTTTCTTCAGCCTTGAAAGAGCAATATCTTTTCTTCTTTCAGCAAATAGGAGGCTAATTCACAGTTCTTCACTTGTTAATAGGCTTTTTAATATTGAACCCCTTGATTTCCACTGGAGCAACTGGAGATGCTGTGAATGACGTCCTTCACTCATAGTAAACAGGAGTGAAGCTTGCTTGGGCGACATGGTTATCTCCATGAGGATTAACCACTTAATTTTATCTCTATGAGCATGTAGATTGATGAATAATGAAAAATCAGGCGATAAATAGCCAATATCTCAGCAATTCCTCAGTGTCCCCCGCGTAATACATAGATAGCTATTATGTCAATACCTAAGAGTAGCGAGCAGAGTCTCCACATCCTCTTCACAGTTCACAGCAACAATAACACGAGACTTCACTCAGTTCCTAAATCGCTGTGAAGGGACCTCAACACGCTGAATTATTCATAAACAATTAAAGAACCATCTACTCAACAATGATATCTAAGCATCATCATGCATAGATACTTGGTGGGGCCGGCCGGATTTGAACCGGCGACCTCCTGGGCCCAAGCCAGGTTTCAGTCCTGAACACTCCACATGTTCAGGAGTCCTAGACCAGGCTAGACTACGGCCCCTCATATTTTATTTTCTAGCATCGAGCTTTTTAACTTTATTAAGAATAGGCAGGGCCGTTTCTTCATTATTTTAGCTCGTAGGCTTCTGGTCTTCTCTCGTATAGGCAGGGATGAATTGTCCTGCACTTTTTGATGAGGTCCAGGTCGATGGTTATTGAGACGCAGCCCTCTCCTTCATTTTTCTGGGCGAGGATGTCTCCCCAGGGCGCGGCTATGCATGAGTGGCCGACGAAGCTGAACTCTCCCTCAACTCCAGTCCTATTGGAGGACACGACGAATACGGTGTTCTCTATGGCCCTAGCATTTACAAGTATTTCGTAGTGCCTCGCTCCCCAGTCCATCTCTCGTGGAATGCTGTACCAGGCGCTGCAATGCAGGATAATTTCAGAGCCTAGGAGTGCCAAGCTCCTAGACAGCTCTGGAAATACAGCGTCGTAGCAAATCATTAGTCCGAGGTTCCCGACTTCTGTGGATACTGCTACGGGCCAGTCTCCGGGGCTGAATACCTCCTTCTCATGCTTTCCGGCGAGATGTATCTTTCTATACTTCGCGAGTAGTTTGCCGCTGGGAGAGATGAGGATGCTTGAATCATAGATTGACGATGTCTCTTCACATCTTTCAGCCAGGCCGCCATAGATGTATGCGCCCAATTCCTGTGCAAGAATGGAGAGCTTATCACACGTCGGCCCAGGAACTGGCTCAGAGATCCTCATGAAGTCTTCACGACTAAGACTATACCCAGTAGTGAAAAGCTCTGGCAGACATATGATCGTCCTACCATCCAGCATCAGGTCTCTGCGTTGACGGAGCAGGCTTGCAGCTCTCAAGATATTAGCATCGACCTCACCAGTCCTACACTCCATCTGGACAGCTATGAGGCAAACCTCCAAAACTCATCGCAGAAATATGTTGAACATCATTAATAGCCATATTGTCATAAGGCCTCGGTGAGAATAATCTTCAGCAATAAGTGTTAAATAATATTTTGAAGGCTTTATTATCGATGATTTCTTGAGGAATGATCGCTCTTTAAGGCTGTTTGAGGATGCTCGTAAGTACATTCCTGGCGGTGTGAACACCTCCCTTAGGATTCTTGACCCGCCGCTTGTCTTTACGAGGGCTAAAGGCTCGAAGATCTATGATGCCGATGGCAATGAATATATCGATTATCATGCTGCTTTTGGGCCTCCAATCCTCGGGCACAACAACCCTGAGGTTAATCGCCGCGTAATGGAGATAATAAATGAAATCGACTTGATTGGTGTGGGGACAGCTGAGATCGAGATCAGGGCCGCTGAACTGATCGTTAAACATGTACCAAGCATCGAGAAGGTCTTATTCTGCAACTCGGGAAGTGAGGCGACTTATCACGCTGTGAGACTTGCTAGGGCCGTGACGGGTAGGAAGAAACTGATAAAGTTCCAGGGATGCTATCATGGCTGGCATGACTATTTGCTGATGAATGTGATAAGTCCGCCGGATAAGATAGGCAAGAAGGACCCCTTATCAGCGGGCATGCTTCCAGAGGCGATTGAAAACACAATAGTAGTCGACTTTAACGACCTAGAAGGCGTCGAGAGAGCCGTCAAGGCTCACCGGAACGAAGTTGCGGCAATAATTCTCGAGCCGATCCCGCACAACATCGGCTGCGTCTTACCAAAGGTAGATTTCCTCAAGGGGCTCAGGGAGATCGCAGATCGAGAAGGCATAGTTCTGATATTTGACGAGGTCATAACAGGCTTCAGGCACCATATAGGTGGGTATCAAAAGATAGTTGGAGTCATACCCGACATTACAACGCTGGGTAAGGCAATGGCTAATGGCTATCCCCTAGCAGCTATCGGTGGAAGAAGCGACTTGATGGATAGGTTCAACACGAGACCCGGGGGCGACGTCTTCTTTGCAGGTACATACAATGCTCATCCAATAAGCCTGGCCGCATGCATAGCGACGATCGAGAAACTAGAGGATGGTAGAGTCCACAAGCATATCTTCAGGCTCGGCGAGATTATGAGGCAGGGCCTGAACGACATGACTGAAGAGCTCGGAATAAAGGCCTACACTACTGGCTTCGGCTCGGTCTTCGTAACCTACTTCATGGAGCCGCCAGTCAACAACTACACCGACCTCCTACGAAACGACGCTAAACTCTTCGTAGAGTATAGGAAGAAATTGATAGAAAAAGGAATCTTCATGCTCCCCCTAAACCTCAAGAGAAACCACATTAGCGCGGCCCACACGGAGGAAGAGATAAAACTCACGCTCGAGAAGTCGAGAGAAGTGCTCGAAGAAATCAAGAGTAAATCAGCAAAATAAATAATAAAAAATATTTTTGCTTAGTTTTCTGCGCTATACTACGATTGCTGTCTCCGTCCTTTCAATGCCGTCGATTTTGTGTATCGTCTCGACTACTGTCTTTCCGAGGGCTTCGAGGCTATCTGCCTCCATTAGCATGATGACGTCGTACCTACCAGTAACCGTGCAGACATTTCTGCATCCTGCTAGTTTTGATAAGTGTTCAGCGACACTTTTTGCCTTTCCCGCGTGTGTCCTTATTAATACATATGCTAGTACGTCCATGATGTTAAGAATGTTCGTGGGCTATATAAAAGGTTTTTAGAAAGATTTTCGGGCTCAGTATTTTAGCAGGCTCAGTAATGATTATTGTGGGCTTTGACGGTTAGGCGTGAAGACGTGGTTAAGCGGATGGCAGACGCCCTGAGGTCAGGAGCCAAGATGCTTTCCGAGGTGTGTCCAGTCTGTGGTAATCCATTGTTTGACGTGAAGGGAGAGACGAGGTGCATCGCTTGTGATAAGCCAGTAGTGTTTGTCAAAGATGAGTCCGAGTCTGGGAGGGCGATGTATCCATTCATACTCAACACGCTTGAGGATGTCGTCGTCTCAAAGATAGACGAGCTCACAGTGAGACTCTCAAGAGCACTAGAACTAGAGGAGATAGAAGCAGTCTCAAAAGCAATAGATGCATTACTGACGGTTCTTCAAAAAGGAAACGAGATACGCGAAAAAATGAAGACCAGCAAGTAGTTCTTTACTTCTTCGCCTCGACGACTAGGAGGTCTTCATATATTGGGCCTTGCGGGGTCAGCGTGCTCTTCTTTAGCTTGAGCTTATCGACATATACCTCGCCGAACTCCTGCTCTTTTAGCCGCTCTAGGAGGGAAAGGACGCTTGGCTTATTCCTGACAGACTTTACCCTGTAGATAGTTACGTGGGGCTTGAACTCCTTATCGGGCCTCAGGCCGAGCTTGGAGAGCCTGCTCGACACCTCTCTCTGCACTTGGTGGAGGATGCCCTCAGGCTCCTCGACGCCCACCCAGACAACGTTGATTCTCCCACCCCCAGGGAAGAATCCCACCCCTCTAAGCCTAGCAGTGAAGGGCCTGAAGATGATTGAGGAGAGCTGCTCAGAGACCATCCTAACGTACTCAGGAGATATTTCGCCCAAGAACTGGAGCGTTAGATGAATTATCTCTGGGTCGACTGGCTTTCCGTCGATTCCCTGACTTTCAAGCTCTCTCTGGACGAGCACTATCTTCTCAGCTATCTCGGGAGACGAGAGGTCAAAAGCCACGAAGCAGCGGAGGGACAAAATCCACCGACCACAAAAAATAACCTTAATGCTGAGTGATAAATTCTTGCCTCACTCAGGGCTTCTTAAAGTACCTGTAATTTCCCTTAACGCCGGTCCTAGAGAGCTTGTTAGACTTGTAGAGTATGCCGAGGGCTTGACTCACCTTCCTGCTCTGAAACGTTATTCCCGTTATCTCCTTCAGCTTCTGCCTAACCTCGGCCGTAGATCTTGGCTGGCTGAAAAACTTGCTGGGCAGGAGATACGTCTCGATGTTTTCTAGGGCTACCACCGCCTCCGACTTTCCCCTCCTACGCTTTACTCTAGCGACGGCTACGGATGCCTGTGCCTTGGCCTCTGGGGCCTCTGCTTCGAGGATCTCGGCCGCCTGTTCCGCAATCTTCCTGAGGCCACGCAGGTTTTCTAAAATTTCTTCTACGCTCTCTCCCTCGACCTCAGCGTCTCCATAGGGTTGCCTAAACGTAACCCTAAACCTCACCAAACCTGTAGCTCGAATTATCTGGATGCTTATTTGTCTTTAGGTAGTTACTGACGAGTGGAGCTTCTGCGAGATATTAAAAGATTGGCTAGGTATTCCCCAGTTTCTTCGAGCTTCCCCGCCTCGTTCATGACTAAAATCGCCCTCTCAGGATTCGCGGCCCGGTAATCCTCATATATCTTTCTTATTATGTTCTGGGTCTCGGTGTCTCGTTCTACGGGCCTGTCGCTTGATTTTTTCCCGGCTATCCTCCTAAGCCTCTCCTCCTCATTCACGTCCACGATGATGTAGAGGTCTGGCCTGATGAGCCTATCACCGCCCATCTTTTCTACAAGATCCATAGCCACAGACACGTCGGGGACTTCTCTGCCAACCCTCTTCAGCAATGCGAGTCCATAGACAACGGAGCACAGATAGTACCTATCAATGAAGAAGAAATCAGGCCTACTACTCATTACTTTTTTAGCCATGAGTCCTGAGTCGTCGATCGTGTTTGCTAGGAATAGTAGCATCCTGACGAGTGGGTCGACGCCACGCCTGTTTCCATACCTTACTGCGAAGAGGCCCGTCGCCGTCCTGCTAGGCGTCTTGTAGGACGCCACGCGATATCCTAGCTTCTTAAGCCTCTCCTCGACCTCGCGTCTCAGCGTTGTCTTTCCCGAGCCGTCTGTCCCCTCCCACACAGCCACGAAGCAGCCGTCCAGCAAGTCCAGAAATACTCTTCAGGAGTAGTATTTAATGAAACTTATTGGTACGTGAATTCGTATACCCTGCCCTCGGTTCGAGTCTGCTTCGTCTTGATTCCCAGCCTCTTCCAGATTAGTGGTAGGAGCGATGCGTCGATCTCGTAGCCGACGCTGTTTCTATGGGTCTTCATGGCTGCGAGCATCGTTGTCCCGGTGCCTAGGAAGGGGTCGAGGACCGTGTCGCCCATCACTGAGTACATCCTTACGAGCCTGTAGGGAATTTCGTATGGATAGGCCGCGAGCCTCCTAGGCGCTTCTCTCGACTCCTGCCTCGTGCCCCTCACCTCCCATATCTGGCTAAACCAGACATCCCTCTCAACCCTGCTGTAATGACTGAGGTAGCGGTAAAGATCCAGTGGCTTGAACCTTCTAGGCCGGCCCTTTCTGAAGATCAGGATGTATTCGCAGTCGAGCGTCACGTATGCGTTCGGCGGCAAAAACCCAGATCCGAGGAACGCGTCAGGCCTATTCGTCGGCTTCTTCCACAGAATGTAGGGCAGCACGTTGAATCCTATTTCCTCGCATTGCTTGATTGTCTCCGCATGGTTTGGGAAGAGCCTGAAGGCACTGTCAATTCTCCTCAGGGCGTCGCCGATGTTTATGCATAGGTATCCACCATCGCAGAGGACGCGGTAACATTCTCGCCAGACCTCGCCCAGATAGTTAAGCATGTCTCGATATGTTCTGCAGCCCATTGTCTCGAACAGTTCATCCCAGATCTCGACCATCGGGTAGGGGGGAGAAGTAACGACCAGCTGAACCTCGCCGTCACATAGCTCATGCATGTCTCTAGAGTCTCCGAGTATGAGTCTATGCCTAGTAGGTGGAGGCTCCACCCTCTGTCTCCTCAGCAGCCTCGAGAGGGCCCGCTCCGGAAAAGTCGTATCGGCGCCTCCCCTCTGCCTCATCGCTGAACACTATGCGTCGATGACTTAAAGATGTGTTGTAAGCCGAGCCTAGCTATATCAATAATGGTGAATCACCTCTATATGGCTCAGAGATGCGTGTGAGCATAAGAGCAGAGGTCAAGCCGACTGAAGACGAAGAAAAACTCCTAAAGGCAGTCAAAAAGTTATTCCCCGAAGTAGATTTTAGGCTGGTTGAGATGCATGATAGACGGTTCTTCATCGGCGAGTCCAACGAGCTCTCGTCGCTAAAATACGTGAAGGAGAACTGGAGGAGGCGGAGGGTGAGGTCGACAGCGGCCAGGCTGTTGAGGGAGGCCGCTAGGCCCGGAATGCTTTACATGCGGCTCAGCAAGCAGGCAGCATACGTCGGAGTGGCCTCGATCCTAGACTTCGACGAGGAGCCGGCCGTCGGGAGCATCGAGGTAGAGATTGAGACAAGTGATCCAGAAGAACTAATCAAGTGGCTTACATCGTAGATAGTTAAGGTTCTTATTATGCGGAGCAATAAAGCTAAGGAGGCACGCTAGATGGATAAGAAAGTGCTGGCAGGAATCATTGAGCATACCAACGTTAATCCAAACGCCACTCCGTCAGACATAGATAAGCTATGCGAGGAGGCCGTGAAGTATGGATTCTACGCGGTCGTTGTTCCGCCAATATACGTTAGGCATGCGAAGAAGAAGCTGAGAGGCACTGGAGTAAGGGTTGTAGCGGTCGTTGGATTTCCGTGGGGAAACAATCCGACAGCCTCGAAGGTTGTGGAGACGGAGTACGCGGTGAGGAGCGGCGCCGACGAAATAGACATGGTGCTGAATCGATCTTGGCTAAAGTCAGGCGATGAGAGGACCGTGATGCGGGACATAAGAGCAGTCATCAGAGCAGCCAAGGGGAGGCCCGTAAAAGTCATACTCGAAACGTCAGACCTAACCACAGACGAGAAGATAAAGGCCGTAAAAATAGCAGTAAAGGCAGGTGCAAGCTACATAAAGACATCGACGGGATATGGAATAAACAAGGGCGGAGCAACCGTAGAGGACGTAAAGCTCATTAGAAGTATAGCCGGCCAATCAGTCGGGATAAAAGCCTCAGGAGGCGTCAAGAAGATAGAGGACGCAGCAAGACTAGTAGAGGCAGGAGCCACGAGGATAGGAACAAGCAGCGGAGTAGAGTTGATGGAGGAGAAAGAAGTAGAAGAGTCAAAATACTAAAAAATAATAAAAAATATGCTGTGTGTTTATCCTATGATGTAGACGACTTGTACTTGGACCGTGTATGTTGACTCGCCTGGAAATACTTGCATTCCTTTATCGTAGCTAGTTACTGCCTCTGCTCTCAATGGATATGGCGTGATTGGGGACTGCCAGCTTAACGATACACTATCGACGCCTAGGATCTTTAGGCCGAGCGGCTCCGTGACTTTCTTCGCCTTTGCCTGCGCGTCAGCTATTGCCCTACTTAGTGCTTGGTCGCTGATTGATTCTTGAAGCTCGTCTGACAGCGTGAATGTTACGCCTGAGACTAGGTTTGCGCCAGCTCCGACTGCCCTATCGATGACGCTTGAGGCAAGAACCATCTTCTCCCCCCTCAGCGAGACTTCTATAGTGTTTGTAGCTACGTAGCCAACCTGCACGCATCCATTAGTATCGCACTTCATGTCTGGATAGATTGAGAGGTATGCAGTCCTGATGTCCTTCTCCTCGATTCCCAGGCTCGTCAGCTCATTAATCACTGCAGACATAAGCGCCGCGTTCTTCTGAGCAGCCTCAGTGGCCTCAGGCGCACGCGTCTCGACGCCTAGATAGATTATCGCCACGTCTGGCCTAACCTTGACTGTGCCGACCCCAACAACCATCAACGTGTGCTGACTAGAGGTCTGTGTATTGCCAGTTGTCTGAAACTCCGTCGGCGAGGTGCTCGTCAACGCACCATATGCAAGTATCGTCGCCATGATTATCGCTGCCAGCGGAACAATCGTCAGCATTATCCATCCCTTATCCGACAAACTCTTACCAACGCTCATGAGCAATACATGCCTAAGGAGTATATATGTGACTTTGTCCGAATCAAGGATAATGGTAAATAGATAGCCTGCAATCCTACGCGTCTCTACTCAATACATAACTGATGTCTAGAGACTTCGTGGGTCTTCACTATGGCTTCTGAATCTTCTCGCAGCTGTAAGAAAGTCTAAATAATTGGTCATTGTTTCTTTGCTTGAAGAGTATTTGGCTGGGGAAAGTGAGGGTCCTGTAATTACGGTTGAGGTTCAGCTCAGTCCTGCCGTGAAGCTGATCGTGAGTGGTAGGGATCTGGAGGAGGTTCGGAGCGTCTTGGCGAAGGGTGTCGAGTCTGCTGGCGAGATTCTGGCGTTGCTTGAGCGGGCCAGGCCGACGGCGCCTACGGGAGAGAGGCGCATCCCCCAGGAGCTCTTAGCGAGGGTGAAGGATATGAGTAATAAGGACTTGGTCTTGGTGCTTCTCTACTATGAGGGGCCGATGAGTAGGGAGCAGATAAACCAGCGGAGCAGAGAGATAGGCAGAGAAGTGTCTAGGGAATGGTTGAGGACAGAGTTCTTCAGGAAGCCCATCAAGGACCTGTTCTTGTCAGAGACTGATCAAAGCGGAACGAAGATTTACAGGCTCTCAGAGCTTGGTAGGCTTGAGGCCGAGAAAATCATTAAGCAAGCATTAGGGACGCAACCAACATAGTGATTATCACCATGCTTCTGTAGACTTATTGATTGCTCGGCTTGGATTATAATCATTTAGTTTGAGCCATAAATCCATGCCCATCGAGAGGTTGGCGGCCAGCTCTCCTATCGCTGGGCCACGCATCAATCCATAGCCCCTTAGCCCATCAACTAGGACCAAGTTCTCTATGCCCTCTATCTTTCCGATGATCGGCTCCATGTCGGCCGTAACGCTGCACGGGCCCCGGAGAGTCGCGGTAAGTCTCGGAGGAGACTTAAGCCTCACACGGCGATGGAGAAGCCTCAAAGAGTTCTCTATATATTTCTGCGGTGGCGGCGCGTCGGAGATGTCTGGCGCGTCGCTAAAATCTGCGTCGTATCCTCCTCCAACCAGCTCGGTCCCCCATGGCCTCCAGTACGAGTGTAGCCACTCGTCTGAGAAGCTCGGGAGTCCCAGGCCTTCGCCCAGATCAAACCTGTAGGCATAGCAAGTGATGATCACGGTCATCAGCTCTATGCCATGCCTATGCAGTATCTCTCTATTCCATGCCCCCGCAGAGAGAATGTAGCGATCAGCCCTGACTTCTTCGCCGTTGCTCAGCACCGCTCTATCAATCTCTCCGTCCCTAATGCTGAGGGAGTCTGCTCCTACGCCTTCCAAGACCTCGACTCCAGCGTCAAGCAACGCCTCTCTACAATCATATACGAATATCGGAGGCTCTAGAGATAGGTCGTCGCGCGTATAGACGCCTATGAACCGCTCATCCACCATGAGTTCCGGCCACTTAGACTCGATCTCCGACGGATAGAGCAATTCGAAATCCACGCCTGTCTGTCTCATCGAGTTCATGCTATCTTGGAGCTGGTCTGGCCTTCCAAGCTGCAGGAAACCCGTAACTCTCCACGAGTCCTTCGAGCACTCCTTTATGAGCTCGATGCTCCTCCTGACCAGCATCACGTCGTTTGTCTCGTCTAGCTGGAGAGTCACGACTCCCGCCGATCTCACTGTAGCTCCACCGCCTATCCTGTTGGGATCGATGATTATTGCCTTGGCTGAGTGTCTGGCTGCCGTGAGGGCGGAGAATATTCCCGCCACCCCGCCGCCGATTACTGCCAGGTCATACAAGCTTCCACCTGCTTGGGCTTATCGTGGGCCAGTTAGTAAAATGACCAACCCTTCATATTAATCTTGGCCCCAATAGCCATGCGTCATGATTTATACGAGTGCTGTTCATAGTTATTGATCAGGGGTCTCGGCGGTCACTGACATGGAGGTACTAGTAAAGACGCCTCTGGGGCTTGAGAAGATAGCTGCTGAGCGGATAAAGGAGCTTGAGGAGAGTTGCGTCGTCACGGCGAAGCCACAGGGATACGAGGGCCTAGTACTGATCGAAAAGTGCAGCGACAAGTACAGACTGGCCAGCATCATCGAGAAAGAGGTATTGGAGGCGGAGAAGGTCATAGTCATAGAGGAGGTAGTGCCCGCTAGGATCGACGCAATATCTGAGGCCGCTGCGAGAGTAGCCGAGCAGAAAATATCTCAGGATGAGTCCTTCGCCGTTAGGACGGTGAGGCGTGGCAAGCACGAATTCACAAGCATCGACGTAAACACTAGGGCGGGGGCCCTCATCGCGGCTAGGGTCGGCGCAGCTGTCAACCTCGACTATCCAGACAAGATAGTGCAGGTCGAGATAATCCAAGAGACCGCTGGCATAGGAATACTTGACGGTAGGGCTGAATGGAGGAAGATGGACAGGGATAAGAGGTCCTCACTGCCCATCTTCAGCAGAGTCTCGATAGTTCAGATGCCATACCTAGGCCCGCACGAGGGCGCTAGGCAAATAGGCAGCAGGATTGGAAGAGCCGTACAGGCATACGAAGTAATGGAGCTAGTAATTGCTCCAAGCACAGCGGTCGATGCCGACGAGCTCGTCGTCTTTATTCAAGGCATAGAAGAGGGGATAGAGAGCAGGTATCAAGTGCAGAGACGCAGCTATTCTAGGCCCGCTAGGAGAGTGAAGGTGCTTATCCAAGACCTCTATCAATTAGTGAGGGAGAGGAGCGGGGAGCCAGTAATTGTCTTCGAGCCTGAGGGAGTAGAGATAAGGCGCGCGACTAGTAGGCTCAGAGAGATCTTCTCGCGGGGCAGTAGAGTTAATTTTCTCTTCGGCTCTAGGGAAGGCATACCGAAGGGAATCTATAGGAGGGCTGACCTAGTAATTGATCTGGCGCCTGAGATTACGCTTCCGACCGAGCTTGCCGCGCCTGCAGCGTTGGCAGAGATATACACCGCACTGAGCATAGAGGGATATGAATGACTACTCCGTGTTTGTTTCTGGCTCCGGCCTAAACTCAGCCCTCACCACTTCATAGATTCTCTGTAGCGTTGTTGCTGGTATTCTTCTCCCGCCTACCTTTACGTTTCTCAACCCCATCTCTATTACTGGGAGCGTGTTGTTGTTGAAATATTCTATGACTTTTCCCAGTGTTCCGAAGTGTGTGAGTAGTGTCTTGGCTGTCTTGTGCCCGCACAGTCCCTCGAGGGTGTATAGTGCCTGCTCCTCGATGCTCATTTCTCTTCCGCTTACTCTTAGTGGGTACTCCTTGAGTTCTTTTTCCTCTCCTAGTTTTTTGTGTTTCCATGCGAGGTAGGTGAGCGTGGCCCTGGTGTCTGGGGTTGGGATTATCGGTATTCCCCACTCAAGGACAATTCTGTCGATCAGTGCTAGGACTGATGTCTCGTTCCACTTGCTCTTCCTGTAGAGTCCGAGGTATCCTTCTAGGATTAGGATCCTCTCGCCCTCGAAGGTTTTTAGGAGTGATAGCTGGTCCCAGAGCCTGCCCTTGAGGCTGTTCAGAAAGTCAAACACCCTCTTCCTCTCGACTAGTGCCTGTCCCGCCTGTCCAGTTATCAGGTAGTCGCCTGCCTCCAGCGGCCTTATGGCTACTTCGGTGATTTTCCTCAGCGACTCGACTAGTTTGGCGCTCTCCGCCGCCTCGTTACTATCAACCACTATCAATCCTCAGACCTATTGCTAGTGATGGGAGCTGGGCTATAAATTACCATTTTGGGAGATGCGCCGGCACTGCTTAATCTTTTTAATAAGGCATTTATAATACTCGAACAATGAGTAGGGAGTTAGTTGGCGCATTTATTCATCGTGGGTGGGCGGGTGGTGGTGGAACGCGGTTGTAGGCGGTGAATGAATGTGGGGCTTACTCTCAGAGAAAAGATAGAGCTCATGAGGCAGGGAATAATTCATCGGTACATAATACCTGCACTGGAGCTGCGCGGCTTTCTCCCAGGAACTTGGAGGCGTCCAGTATCCCTAGAGGACTTGGAGCTTAGGGATGATACTTGGGCGCCAAACTACTCTCGTTTCACTACGTGGGAGACCTACGTGAGGGAGCAGCCCCTCCACATATATTTCAACACGTTTTACGGAGACATATACGAGAAAGCGTATAGGCACTGCTTCATCGAGTACATTATCCCATGGATGAACTACGACCTCAATTCGTCGCTGGTTGGCGTGTTTACTAGGCTCAACCTAAGGGACGGTGGCTATGTCTGGAAGAGCAAGTACATGGTGAGTATCAGCGATCCAGACGAGGCCCTCTCAGAGATAGAGAAGCACTACGATGAATTGCTGCTGCTTTTGATGAGGGCAGGCATAGTGGAAGGAGGAACCAAGACCAAGACTAGGAAGACATAGAGCGTCACTCGGACAAAACCAAATATATTATGCATCTCCTAAATACGTTGTTGAGCCTCAGGAGAATAATACTAATCACATTGTTGATCATCTCAATCATCGTCGTTGCTGTATACTACTATGCGTCATACACTGCTCCTCGAGGGAAATACTTCTTAGTTGACGTGAATGGCGAGTGCTTCATAATATACGTCACTGACGCCGAGACTATCAGGCTCGCAATAGAGAACATGGAGGGCAAGAACAATATGTTCCCGATGGGAGAGTTGGAGCGTGGCGATGGTGGGTTTAACAAGCCCTGGAGCTGGCACCTGAAGCCTGACACTGTGAGGATGGTCGAGGTCAGCGTCGAGCTCTGCGACGGTACGCCTAGCTTCGTCGAGAATGAGCTTGAATACTGGCTAGGCACTGTTAAGAGCTATTGTCCATGGTGGGGTAGAATAATCGCGATGGGAGACGACCCAAACACGTTGATGCAGACCTGACGAATTACTCAATTATTCTTTTGAAACTAATGGATGATAGGACAAACATTACCGCGTCAAAGATTGCTATTGCCGCTATGTCAAGCAGTAGGCCTGAAGTGTCTCCGGTTATTAGTAGTCCCCTCACTGCGTCGACGACGTAGCTTAGAGGATTGATCAGCGAGATTTCCCTTAAAATCGGCGGCATCAGCTGTATTGGGTATAGGGCATTGCTGGCGAAGAATAACGGCATAATTATCGCTTGGCCGACGCCCATGAATCTCTCACGCGTCTTCATGAAGGAGGCGACGAGTATCGATGTCGCTGCGAATCCTCCAGACGAGATAAAAATTATTATGAAGGCTAAGAGGATGCAGAGCGGGTTTGGCTGGAATTTCACGCCTATTACTAGTGCTATCGGTATGATGATCAATGCTTGGAATATTGCCCTCACACCCGAGGCCATGGACCTCCCGATGACCATCGAGTACCTAGAAGCAGGCGTAACTAGCAGTTTCTTTAGAATACCCGAGTCGCGTTCCCAGACCATCATGAGTCCATAAAATATGCTTACAAAAGTTGTTGTCTGAATCATGACTCCCGGAGTTATGAAGTCTGTGTATGGGACGCCCCCAGTCGGTATCGCCCTAATGCTGCCCATGACTGGGCCGAATATCGCTATCCATAGAATTGGCTGCACTGCCCTAAAGTAGATCTCCGTCCTGTCGTGACGTAGCCTCCTCAGCTCCAGCTCAATCATAACCAGCATGTTTTTGAGACCCATCATAGGCGTCCCCCCTTCCTAACCATCTCCCTTACCCGGACGACTTCGCTAATTCTGCCCTTATCCTCGAGCCGTGTCCCAGCATACTTTAGAAAGACGTCGTCTAGGGTCGGCTTAGCGATGGAGACCTTCTCGACTGGCACATCCATGCTCTTCAGAATGTTCATAATAGACGGCAAGGCGACTTCAGCGTCTTCAACAATAACGGTTAGGCTAGGCCCCTCAATAAACAGGCTCCGTATACTCTCTAGTTTCTTGATTTCTTGGTCTATTCTCGGGTCGTAGGCGTTGTTTCCGAGCGTGAATGTTATTACTTCGCCTCCCAACGATTGTTTAAGCTCTTTACTCGTACCGCCCGTCACTATTTTTCCCTGATTTATTATGGCTATTTCGTCTGCATACATGTCAGCCTCATCCATGTAGTGCGTATTGAAGAAGATGGTGACGCCGTATTCTTTCTTAAAGATTTTTAGGCGCTCCCATACTGCTTTTCTCGCCGCTGGATCTAGACCAATCGTAGGCTCGTCCAGAAACATAATCTTCGGCCTTATGAGCACTGCGCAGGCAATCTCAAGCCTCCTAATCATTCCGCCCGAATAGGTCCTGACGAGCTCGTTCTTAACCTCGGAGAGGCCCATATTTTCCAGCGCCTCATCAATTATTTTCTCCCTCTCGCTGCTCGGCACGCCGAAGATCTTCGCATAGATCAGGAGGTTCTCATAGCCGCTTATGTCGGTCCAGACGCTTATCTCTTGCGGAACATAGCTGATCAGCCTCCTCACCTTGCTCTCTTCGCGCACCACGTTTAGGCCGAATACGTGTGCCTCTCCAGCAGTTGGTCTAAGCTGCGTGGTTAAGATCCTCATGAGTGTTGTTTTTCCGGCACCGTTTGGGCCCAGCAAAGCGAACGATATTCCCTGATCAACTGTAAGGTCAACACCGTCTAGGGCTCTTACCTTACCGTCATAAATCTTGACGAGACCATTGACCTGCACTGCATAAACCATTCAGGTCCCTTGACTCTCCATTATATTCACTTCCGAGATAAAAACCTCTACTATGCAGTGTCTCGATGAGCCATGATGCATGGTTTGAACCTATAAATGATGCATGAATAGGTCCTGTCCTAGGGCGAGACCACAGATATTACCCCTGCCTACCCCGTATTTAACGAATTCCGCTCAAATCGAAAAATACTTCATTGGAAGAAAGAATGGGGGAGGGGTTGGCTAGGCCATCCGCACAGCATCTAGGAAGCCCTAAAAGGGGGAGGCCGGACGTTAATAGGTTCGTCACAGCACCCGACATCGGGGTGCGCGTTAAATAGACAGTCATGCCGGCCTCCGGGCTTTATCCCTGCGCCGGCATGGCCAGCCTCCCCAGGGCTTCCACCCTATACATCATCCAGACTCTTGAGAGAATCTCCTTCTCATTTTTGCGGTCAGTTGAAA
>Ga0078972_1001890_pt1 | contig 73473 bp, 72 predicted proteins | sample YelNatPaOPGAMG01_FD_67568 | JGI IMG/M metagenome (GOLD analysis project Ga0078972, IMG submission 67568) | Hot spring thermophilic microbial communities from Obsidian Pool, Yellowstone National Park, USA - OP-RAMG-01 (SPADES assembly) (version 2) | ecosystem: Environmental > Aquatic > Thermal... | reverse complement strand
AACTAAAAACGATAAACTAATAACTGATTTTGGCTCCGCATGATGGATGAAGTTAGAAAGTGTTTAATGAGAAAATAATATTTTAAGATTAAAATACAACCATAACTTGACAAACGAACATTCTAAGATTAAAATATTTATTTGAAAGGTCGAAATTAAAAAATACATTATAAATCGTATGACTAAAGTTAAAACATTGAGCGTTTTGATAGCAAGCTTGGTACTTGCTGCTTCTGTGAGTTTGGCGCAGGAAACATCTCCGAGTGCTACGAGTTCTGCTCCAGTGGCAAAACCTGAACGTCCACCTATGATAGTACAAATTGGCCCAGCAGGAAATGCTTTAATAAGAGGGACAGTAACGAATGTTGGCGCTGATTCTTTAACTGTTAAAAGTTGGGGAGGAAATTGGACTGTAAAGATAGAGAGGGATACTAAGTTTCTTCCTCAAGGATTAACTCTTGATCAGATTAAAGCTGGCGATTTAGTTGGTTTGAACGGCAAAGTAAATAGTGAAGAAACTTTAACTGTTCACGCTACTTTAATTCGTGATTGGACAGAAAGAAAATTAATCAGAGAGGAAATAAAGCAAAATATAAAAGAAGTAAGAGAAATTAAAAAAGAAACAACGCCAAGAACGCATATTCTAACTGTAGGAAGTATCGACCAAACAAATAATACTATAACCGCTACAATGAACGGTCAAACCATTACTGTAAAAATAAACAACGCCAAATTAATCGACCGCAATTGGAGAACTATCACTTTAGATAAGATTCAAACTAATGACAAGATTAGAGTTTACGGAATTTTATCTGGCAATACTTTAGAGGCTTCTGTGATTAGGGATATTTCCATTCCGAGAAAGTAAAAATTGATTACTCCAAACTACAACCGCCTCCTTTTTAGGAGGCGGTTTTTAATGTTGAAGATATTCTATATTCCTTAAAAATTCTATTCATATGCTCCGCGGGCAGGGCTCGAACAAAAAACGAAGGTCTGACCTTCGTTAATTTCTGACCTTCGTTAATTTTTTTATTTTGTTTTCTTTTATATTGGATCTCTCATGGCCCCCTCTTTGGGAAAGGCAATCTCTTTTTATCAAACTATAAAATTCGAAGTCTCTTAAAATGTTTAGTTTCACCGCAGTTCTTTCCAAAAATTGGCACTATCAGCAGGATGATAAATGAACAATTCTGATTTTTTCCGATACCATTCCATCATCTTATCATAAGGAATCAAGTTTTGCAATACTTTACTGTATACTTTTTTGAAAAGAACGGGTTATTTCCTTACTTAATTCTGGAAACAATCTGATAAAACTGTACAGATACATATTTTCTTAATTTTTTCTTTCATATATTTTAGGTTCTTTCATTTGTTAGATTAGGAGCTTTCGAATGTTTTTTTTAATTTTTATTACCGACCTTTAATAAGTTTTATTATCTATGTCCTTTAACAACGAAACCAAAAAGCTCGCCGCCAGCTTTATGGTTCTTTTGGTACTTCTATTTTTATGATACTTAATTTTTCTAAAAAATTCAAAAATAAAAAACCATAAACCAGAGCACCCTGTACCAGAGCATAGCACGGTACAGGGTAGTCCTGAACCGCATACTGGTTCAGGACACAGCACGATTTATGGCTATGTACCCTACGTGGTACATAGTGCCCAGCGATGGGCGGTTAAATTAGATTCAATGAATTTTTTAGTAACAATTTTAGAGTTCTTTTGCCTTTGGTGGTTTTGAAATATTTTTCGCGCCTCCAGGCATCTTTTTTGGAAAGAAAGTATTCACAAAAAATTAATTTTAAAGGTCTTCTAGGCGCGGTTGATTTTGAATTGCCACGGAAATGATCGGTGAGGCGTTGTTTAAGATTTTCAGTAAATCCGATGTAAAGAGATTTATCTTTTAAGCTGTAAAGAACATAGACACAATATTGTAATTTTTTCATTGTTGTTTCTTTTGAGAAACATAACGGCCATGAACCAGAATAAATACGGTTCATGGCCATGTACCGTGTTTGCGTAGCAAACTCTGGTACATGGCTCCGCGGGCAGGGCTCGAACCTGCAACCCCCTGGTTAACAGCCAGGTGCTCTACCGTTGAGCTACCGCGGAATGGCCCGGGAAAGAACATATTCCGGCAAGGTTTAAGTAGGGACAGAAGTGACAGACACACAGTCTGCCAATCATATCCCGTCCCCAAGAGTAAAGTATCCAGAAGGTTCTTCCCGGACCAAAAATATTTTAACAAAAATAATTTCCCAAAGTCAAATTTTCGCTCAATTCTGGGTAAATTTTCAATTTTTTATAAGAAAAATTTTTAAAAATCCAAATTAAAGAAATTGATTGCGTTTTCTGTAGTAATTTTTGCCACTTCTCCAAATTCCATTTTTTTTATTTGGGCTATTCTTTCTATTACAAATTTTATTGCCCGCGGGTCGTTTCTTTTTCCATCAATTCCCAGCCAAGGGGCATCTGTTTCTGTCATAATTTTTTCTATGGGCAAATCCCTGACGATTTTTTTAATTGTTTTACTTTTAAAAAGCATTGTGTTAATTGAAACCGACCATTCGTTTTCTAAAATCTTGGGTAGTAATTCTTTTGCCGTAAAAAAATGCATTAAAACGTTTTTTACTTTAAAGCGTTCTAAAATCTCAATCGTTTCTTTAAAAGCCCTTCTCGCGTGAATGACTAAAGGTTTCTTAAGGTCTAACGCCAAACGAATGAATTTTTCAAAAAGTTTTTTTTGTTTTTCTCGCAATTCTGCCTCTTCTATCAAAAAGTCCAGGCCTGTTTCTCCTATGCCTGCTACATCTTTTCTGTTTTTTTCAATTTTTTTAAAAAATTCCTCAATTTCTTTTTCAGAAATTTCTTTTATGTAAAGCGGATGCAAAGCAAAGGTCGCAAAAATAAAATTTGGATGCTTGTTTATCAAATCCAAGGTTAGGTCGAAATCTTCAAAATGGCAAGAACAAGTTATTATTGCTTTCAGTTCCTTTTGGCATTCTTTAATAATTTCTTCTCTGTCTGGGTCAAAATCTTTTTGCTCTAAATGACAATGGACATCAATCATAATTTTATTTTTTTCGCTAATTAGTTTTTTTATTTTTCATTTTTAAATTTTTAGTTATTTTAGCAAAAAAAATTGATTTTTAAAAAGAAAATTTCTATAATTAATAAAATGAAAAAAATAGATTTAGTTTTAGGATTTTTGGTTGGAGAGGGAATTGGTTTATTGTTTTTGTGGATACTTAAAAAGGGCCAAGTTTCAATGCCCTTAATTCCAATTTATTTATTAGACTTTATTGCGGTTTTTGCTTTGCCCCTTTTAGCCATTTTGGGAATCTATGTTGCTTTTTTAATTGGAAAAAAGTTCTTATTTGTCTATCAATTAGCAAAGTTTGCTCTCATTGGAGCTTTCTTTGCGCTCGTGGATTTGACGGTTTTAAATTTTTTGATGGAATTTTTAGGAATCACAAGAGAAAATCTTTTAAAATACAATCTCTTTTTCACTATTTCCTTTCTCGTTGCCACCATTTTGAAATATTTTGGCGATAAATTCTGGGCTTTTGAAAAACCAGAAAGCGAAAAAGCAGAAGTAGAATTTACTCTTTTTTTTGTTGTCACTTTAATAAGTCTTGGAATTCAGCTTGGAACCTCAAATTTAATTCTCAAAATTCTTCCTGTTTCAAATCCATTTTTGGCAGGAAACTTTGCTAAAATCGCAGGAATCGTGCTCGCTTCTATGTGGAATTTTTTAGGCTACAAATTCTTCGTTTTTAAAAAGTGACATGGAAAAGGTCTTTTATAGAAAATATCGACCTCAAAAATTCTCTGAATTTATCGGACAGCGTCATATCGTCCAAACCCTCACCAATGCGATTTCGATGGGAATGATCTCTCATGCTTATTTGTTCGCCGGGCCCAAGGGATCTGGAAAAACAACCTTGGCTCGGATTTTAGCAAAATCTTTAAATTGTAAAAACAGAAAAAAAGGAGAGTTTGAACCTTGTTGTCAGTGCGACAATTGTATTGAAATCCAAGAAGGAAGGTCTGTCGATTTAATAGAAATTGACGCCGCCTCATACCGAGGAATTGAGGAAATAAGAGCGATCAAAGAGAGCGTAAAATTCGTTCCCAACAAATCAAAATATAAAGTATTTGTAGTGGATGAATGCTTGACCGGCGACCACCTAATTTTAATGGCAAATGGTACCGTTAAAAGAATTTCTGAAGTTAAAGATGGTGAAAAAATTCTCTCGGTTGATATTAAAACGGGGGAAATAGTCAAAAAACCAATAAGCAATTGGTTTAAAAGAACCACAGAAAAAATAATAAAAATAAGAACGCCCTACGCTTTCCTTAAGGCTACCCCTACTCATAAACTATGGATTTTGAGAGATGGTCAATTTTTATTGAAAGAAGCGAAAGACCTTAGAATTGGCGACTTCTTACTAAGTCCGGTTTATTTCCCCCACATTCAAAGAAATAATCTTACTCCGGAACAATTATCTCTGCTTGCTTTGATTCAATGCCATGGTCATATTTCTAAGGATTCAATAACTATTCAAATAGAGCTTCGGAAAGATAAAAATTATTTTATTAAAACTTTTAAAAACGGACTCGAGGCTTGGGGAATAAAAGAAAAACCAATAATAAAAAAAACTTCTCGAGGAACAACATTAATTGGAGTTTACTCTAAAAAATTGAAGGATATTTTAACTATTTTAGGTTGTCCAAAGGGGAAAAAAAGCAACAAAATTGATATTCCTGATGAAGTTTTTCAGGCCCCCTTAGAAAGTATTAGAGCTTATATAGACACATGTTTTTGTTGTGAAGGAGATGTGGAACCTTCTTTCAATCGATTAAATTTTAATTCCGTTTCAGAGTTATTTGTGACAAAACTTCAATTGCTCCTTAAAAAGTTTGGAATATCGAGCAGTATTCTGAAAATACCAAAAAGAAAAAAAGGTCATTCTAATGAATATCGCCTCACTCTTTCTCATTACAATCTCCAAATTTTTGAAAAGAAAATCGGCCTCTCTTTAAAGAGGAAATCTAAAATTTTAACTACTTGCGCTAAAAGAAAAGCACAACAAGATTTCATTCCCATAGAAAGAATAATTGTAGAAAAACAAAAAGAGATAAAGCTCCCTTATCGATTAAGAGACCCCCTTGGAATTTATCCCGATTTAAAACAGCATCTAACAAGAAAGGCGGTTCTAAATTTCATAAAAGCCGGAGGATTACCTGAATTGAATAGATGCTTTCAGTTTCATTACCAAAAAATAATCGAAATAAAAGCTATAAATAAAAGAGAAACAGTATATGATTTTACAGTAGAAGGAACTCATACTTTTATTGCGAACGGAATTTGTTCTTCAAATTGTCATCAATTAACAAAAGACGCAGCAAACGCTCTTTTAAAAACCCTCGAAGAGCCACCCTCTTACATTATTTTCATTTTAGCAACTACTGAACCAGAAAAAATTATTCCAACTATTGCTTCGAGATGTCAACGGTTTTATTTCAAAAAATTAAACAAAGACGAAATTTTAAAGAAATTAGAAAAAATAGTCAAAGAAGAACAAATAAAAATTGAAAAAGAAGCCTTAGAATTGATTTCTTTAAATGCTGACGGATCTTTAAGGGATGCAGAAAGTTTATTAGACCAAATAGCGACCGTTGTCAATAAAAATGAAATTAAAACAGAAAATGTTAAGGAAATTTTGGGCATTTTTGAATTTAGCGTCTTAACACAAATGGTTAATTTTTTAGTTGAGAAAAACGCCAAAGGCGCTATCGAATATTTAAATCATTTAATAGACGAGGGCATAAATTTATCAGAATTTTTAAAACAACTTATACGATATTTGCATCGGTCAATGACTTTAAAAATTTTGGGGGAAACAGAAAATCCATTTTTAGCAGGAATGACAAATCATGAAAAAGAAATTTTAAAAGAACAAACAAGAAAAATGGAACTCTCATTCTTAAAAAAAATGTTAGAACTATTTTTGGACGCCCATCAAAAAATAAAATTCACTGCTTTTCCCTCATTACCCATTGAATTAGCAATCATTGAAATTTGCGAAAAATAGAATTTGTTCTAATAAATTCCAAAGAAAATTTTCGTATTATTACTTTGCAATATAAGGCAAAAAACCAAGATATCTTGCTCTCTTTATCGCTTTTTTTAACCTTCGTTGATGAAAAGCACAAACACCGGTTTTTTTTCTGGGCTTTATTTTTCCTGATAAAGATAAAAATTTTTTCAGTAAAATAGTATTTTTAAAATCGATTTCTTCTATGTTTCTTTGGCAAAAATAGCAATTCATAATTTTTAAATTTCAATTTGGTTAAAATCAATTTCTTCTTCGACCACAGGAATTTCTTCTTTTTTATCTTCTAAAGGAGGCAAGTTGTCTTTTCTTACTGTCCTTGGACCAAGCTGCAATTTTTCTACTATGATTTCTGTTTTTTGAAATTTTTGATTGTCGTTTCCGTCCCAATTTCTCGTCCTCAACCTCCCTTCTATCAAAACCAAAGCTCCTTTTTTTAAATAACTTTGAGCTATTTCTGCTAATTTCCCATAAAGGACAATGTTGTGAAATTCCGTTTCTTGTTTTTTCCTGCCATCTTTGTCGGTCCAAAATCTATCTGTGGCCAAAGTAAAATTACACAAAAGGGTCCCAGAAGGTAGCTCTCTTTTTTCAGGATCTTTGGTCAACCTGCCCGCTAAAAAAACTTTATTTAAATTCATATTTTTGTTCCTAAAATTTCTTCTAGTTTTTCTTCTAATTTTTCAAATTCGACTTTTGGTGGTTTTTTCGCTGCTTTTTTCTTTTCCACCTTTATTGTTTCTGGCATTTTTTTCTTTAAAATCAGGCACCTCAAAATTTCTTCTTTTTTTGCAATATCCTTTTTGAAACTTTTTATATTTTCTGGGTCCATCCAAAAAGTCAAACTTACTAAAAAAGCTTCCTTTTCTTTTTTTATTGGAAAAGCAAGCGTTCTCTTTAAAGGCGGAATTTCTTCTTCAATTTTCCCCTCGTACTTTCTTAAAAGGGCGATAATTCCTTTCTGAATTTCCTGAACTTTTTCGGGTTCAATTTTTGTTGAAATTAAATAAGCTATTTCGTAAAAATTCATGTTTTTTAAATTTTAAATTCCACAATGTCTCCGTCTTCAACCTTATAATCTTTTCCAACAATTTTTATTTTTCCGTCGGCTTTTGCTTTTTGCCAGCCACCTTCTTTTAAAAATGTCTCGCAATTTAAAACCTCAGCCTTGATGAATTTTGTAAAATCTGAATGAATTTTTTCCGCTGCCTCGACAATCGAATTTTCTTTTTTTAACGTCCAGGCTCTCACTTCCTTTCCTTTGGCGATAGTGTAAAAAGTAATCAGGTCTAAAGTTTTATAGCATTTTTCAATCAAATTTTCAATCTTCGATTTAAATCCCAATTCCTCTTTTTCTTTCTCAGAAAGGTCAATCATTTCCTCTTCCTCTTTTAAATTAATCTCCAAAAACGGAACTTCTGGTTTTTGGAAGGTTGTTTTTCCGTTAATGTTTAACAAATAAACAAATTTTTTCCCGGTTAAAAATTGGTATTTTGCCAACAATTCTGGACTCAAAAAATCAACCATTTTTTTCCCTTGGGAAATTTCTTCCAAAGCCCTTTTTAAAATTTCTGTTTCCTTGTCTTTTTGTTCTTTTTTTTCTTTCAATAGTTTTTCCAAGGTTTCCAAATCTTTCATTAAAAGCTCGGTTTCCAAAATCTCTATTTCTTTTTGTGGATTAACTTCTCCCAAAACATTTTCCACGTTTTCAGCGCTAAAACATCTTATCACTTCCAAAATGGCATCACAATGGCGTAATTGCGCCAAAAATTGATTTCCTAAACCTTCCCCCTTGTGTGCTCCTTTTATTAATCCTGCTACATCTATAAATTCTATTTGGGTAGGAGTTACTTTTTCTGGGTTTACTATTTTGGTAATCTCTTTTAATCTCTTGTCAGGAACCTCAATCTTTCCCACATTCGGAGAAATGGTAGTAAAAGGTCTTTCCGAAATTTTTACCTCTCTTTTTGTTAAAACCTTAAACAAAGTAGATTTTCCTACGTTTGGCAACCCGCAAATACCTACAGAAAAAGACATTTTTAAATTTTAAATAAAAATTTTTTAAATGTCAATCTTAACTCAATAATAAAAATAAAGCGGTTTCTTTTCCATCTTTTTAATTTTTAAAGGAAAATATTCAAAAATCCACAAAGAAGAACCGAGCACGGGCGCTTTCTTGATTGATTTTTCTTCAAAAAACTTTCTCATTTTTTTCAAAAGATACTGATATTCTTTAATATCTTCAGAAAAAGGATAGTATATTTTCTTTGGCACTACCTCTTTAATTTCTAAATTTTTTTGAGCAAAAAACTTTTCTAAAAATAAAACTGTATGCCCCATCCCCTCATCGCCCGTACTTAAAAAAACTCCTCCCCCATCTTTACTTAAATTGCGCAAACCAAAGTCTAAAAATGTTTTTACACCATCGAACGTGTTCGGTGGCGCGGTAAAAAAACCGATAAATTTTTCTTTCAAGTTTTTTTCTTTTTCTATATTGATTTTTTTGGTCTCAATTTTCAAGTTGAATTTTTTCGAAAAATTGTCTATGGCTTTTAAAGTTTCATCGTCAATGTCCACTACTGAAATCTCCATTCTCGGTTCTGCCAACGATAAATAAACAGAGAGAAAATCGTCGTCGCCAACAAATAAAAACTTTTTATACAAAGGCAAGTACTCTAAAATTTTTTCCACTATGAAAATTGCAGAGGAAACAGAAACCGGCAATTGATCAAAATGTCCCTTGGGTTTTAATTTAAATAAAAAATTGCTCGGTAAGTCCTCTTTGAGCTCGACTTTTAATTTTCTCTCTAAAATTTTTTTGATTTCAGAATAATTTTTAGGCCTGGGAAAATAATCTAACAACCATTTTTGCAAAGGTATTACCTTTCTTTTTTTAAAATCTATCAGATTTCTCTTTTTTAAAAATGTAAAATACCACAAAAATTCCCACTGGTCTCTGGATTTATCCAAACAAATTTTTAGAGGGTCTTTTGAATAAAAAATGACTTTTAAATCCTGCAAAAAAGAGAAAAAACTTTCTAGTTCAAAGTTTCGAAAATTTTTTTCAGCTTCTTCTTTTTTTATTGGAAAATTTTTTATCTGCCAAAACTTTATCTCTTTCAAGTATCGAGATTTTTTGAATTTCAAAAAATCTAAAAATAGCCTTTGAATTTTCTTCATATTCTTTAAAATAAATGTTCTCGCAACAACTACCCATATTTTCAATTCAAAAACTAAATTAAAACTGCCCCTCTTTTTACTTCTTTTATTTCAACTTTTTGGGGCTTTAGAATTTTTTTCAAATAAAAAAGCGCTTTTTTGGGAAAGGTTTTTTTACCGCAAGTAAAAATATCCAAGGCGGCATAATTGTATTCTGGCCAGGAATGATAAGAAATATGAGATTCAGCCAAAAGTAAAAACCCGGTTATCCCGCGAGGATTAAATTTGTGAAATGAAAATTTCAGGGGCGTGTTTTGAGAATGTTTAGCAGCGCAAAGGAAAATTTTCTCGAGTTCTTTTCCCTCTTCTATTGTTTTGCTCCCCCAAAATTCGCAAATTAAATGGATTCCTAAAAATTTTTTCGATTTTTTCTTGGCCCATAATTTGGACCCCTTTGTTTTTCTCATAAAAGTTGTGTTTTGCTAAATTGCTTATTTCTTCCCAATTTTCTGGAAGAAACTGTTCTGCCTTCTTTTGGGCAGAAAAAACAAAGGGTAAAAAAAGCAATTTAGCGAATTTTTTTAAAATTTTAAAAAAATTCAAAAAAAAGTCAAGACCTTATTTGTGGAAAACTTAATTTAAATTTTTTAAAATTTTTTATGGCGCTGGAAATAGAATTGATTTTTGAAATTCTTTGGTGGCATTTTTTCGAATATCCAAAAAAAATAATTAAAACTATCAAAGATTTTTTAAAATTTTCTTTTTATTATTTTTCAATCGTCGACCTCTTGAAAACTCTTTTCGCTCCCTGGAAGGGAACTGTTTGGATAAAAACGAAAAGAGGTTTTGATTTTGGTGAAATATTAGACGTTTTTGTTTCAAACTTAATTTCAAGAATACTCGGGGCGCTAGTGAGAATTTTCATTATTTTTTTTGGTTTAATTTTTAGCGCTTTTTGTTTGATTTTGGGATTTTTTTTCTTTTTGTTTTGGATATTCTCGCCAATAATTTTTATCATTTTGTTTTTCTATGGAATATCAAAACTTTTATTCTGAACTTAAAAAATCAAAAATTTTAAAAAAAGTAAAATCTCAAAAAACAATCCTTTTTAATTTTGTCAAAATTGAAAAAAGAATTTTTTTGCTCTCCGCTTTAATTTCTCTTTTTCTCTCTTTTAAAATTCCTCGGTTTTTGGGTTTCTTTTTTGTTTCCGTTTCTTTTTTTTGGTTTGCGATTTGGCGAGAGCTTTTCCTCAAAACCAATTTGAAAACATTGCCCACAAAAAAAGAAAAGTTGGTAGACTTTCTTGGCTTTGAAATGGCTCAAGCTCTTTTTTCTGCTTTCAAATTCGCCAAACAAAAAAGAAACCTTCAAGTAAACAGCTCTTTATTTTTATATTTTCTTTTAGCAGAAAAAGAGCAAAAATTAAATTTTGTTTTCTTGCGGCTTTTAATTAACAGAAACGATCTCAAGGAAAGACTTTTAAAAGATGAAACAAAAGAAGAATTTTTAGATATTTTGTCTGAAATTGGGGAAAAAGCGCTAGAGAAAGGGAAAACGAAAATTGAGGGAATAGATGCTCTCTCTGTATTGGCTCAAAAAAATAAAGTTTTAAGAGATTTTTTGATTGAAAAGAATATTACGGCAGAAGAATTGGAAAAAGCAACAAGATGGGCTGAAATTTTGGAAGAAGAATTTTTAGAAACGAAAAAATGGTACAAGTACGAAAATTTATTAAGATGGGGCACAATAGGAAGGGATTTTGCCGTGTCCTACACTCCGTTGCTGGACAAGTTTTCGCTTGATTTTTTAATTTTAGTTAAAAGAGAAAAATTCAAAAAAATATTTGCCCACGAAGAAAAGTTAAAAGAGGTTGAAAGAATTTTGGTTCAACCAGCGAAAAATGATGTTTTGCTCGTTGGAGAAGCGGGAACAGCAAGAAGATCAATAATCGAAGCTTTGGCAAGAAATTGCGCCTTAGGAAGATCCTCAAAAGGGATAAATTTTAAAAGAGTGATGCTTTTGGACCTCCAAACCTTGTTTGCAACCTGTCAAACTCCAGAAGCTATCGAGAATTATTTGCATCAAATTTTAGCTGAAGCTATTAAAGGCGAAGTGATTTTGGTAATAGACGACATACACAAATTCGTAGGCTCATTAAAAGAAAAAGAGGTGGGAACGATGGAAATTTCTTCGGTTTTAAGCTCTTTTTTACCCTTACCCAGTTTTCGAATGATTGGCATTACTACTCCCGCTGGCTTGCACAGAAATTTGGAAACCGTCCCTGGGTTTTTAGAAAACTTCGAAATAGTAGAAATCCCAAGTGTTAGCAAAGACGAAACTTTACAAATTTTAGAAGACAGAGCTTTGAGGTTAGAACAAAAATACAATGTTTTCTTTTCTTTTCAATCGCTTTTTGAAATAGTAGAGCTTTGCGATAAATACATGCCTCAAAAACCTTTTCCCGAAAAAGCAATGGAAATTTTGGATGCTCTCGCTATCGAAATTTCAAAGAGGCCACAGAGAATCGTTTTTCAAGAAGATGTTTCTCAAATGATAACAGAAAAAACAAAAATCCCAGTAGGAGAAATCAAAAAGGCTGAAAAAGAAAAACTTTTAAATTTAGAAGAGCTAATCCATCAAAGAATAATAAATCAAGAAATGGCGGTAAAAGAAATTTCAGAAGCTTTAAGAAGAGCTCGGGCCGAAATTAAAGCCAGAAAAGGACCAATGGGCTCTTTTTTGTTTTTGGGACCTACGGGGGTAGGAAAAACGGAAACCGCAAAAGCTTTAGCTGAAATTTATTTTGGTTCTGAAAAAGAAATGATAAGGCTGGATATGTCAGAGTTTCAAAACCTTCAAGATATCGATAGATTATTGGGAAAAGAAGGGCAAGAAGGATTGCTTACAACTCCAGTTATAGATAAACCTTTTTCTTTAATTTTGTTAGACGAGTTCGAAAAAGCGCACCCTAACATTCTCAATCTCTTTTTACAAGTTTTTGATGAAGGACATTTAACAGACGGCACTGGAAAAAAAGTAGTTTTCAAAAACAATCTCATTATCGCCACTTCCAACGCTGGAGCGGAATTGATTTTTAAAGCAGTTTCAGAAAATAAAAACTGGCAAACAATGAAAGAAGGACTTATAAATTATTTAGTCGACAACAGAATTTTTAAACCAGAGTTGTTAAACAGGTTCGACGGCGTTATTTTGTTTTCTCCGCTCTCAAAAGAAAATCTAATAAAAATTTCAGAACTCCTTCTTAAAAAAATCCAAAAAAATCTTTTTGAAAAAGGAATTGAATTCCTAATTTCTGAAAAATTAAAAGAAAAGATAGTGGAATTATCATACGACCCCCGTTTCGGAGCCAGAGAAATGCAACGCGTAATTGATGATACGGTAGGAAATGCTTTGGCAAAAGCTTTGTTAGAAGATAAAATAAAAAGAGGAGACAGAATTGAAATTAACCCTGAAAATTTCGAGATCAAAAAAATTTAATTTTTGTGAGCGTTTAATTTTTCTAAATAATTTTGAGTATCTTCTTTTATCCATTCCTTAACATTTATTTGTTCAATGCTTCCATCCTCTTTTAGAATGACCACTTTTGAAATTCCGCCATTAATAATCGCCCTTTTGCATCTTTGACAAGGTATAGCAGAAACAATTTTTTGGTTTTCGTCAAAACCTGCCAAATACAGCGTTCCATCAAAAACACAACTTCCAGACCTTGCCGCATTAAGCAAAGCATTTTCTTCAGCGTGAACTGCCGGGCATTCATCATAACTTTTTCCGTGTGGCAAATTTAAAATATCTTTTATACAACCTACTTCAAGGCAGTTTATTACTCCTCTCGCAGGCCCATTATAACCCGTAGACAAAATAGCATCTTCTTTCAAGATTACCGCCCCATACTTTCTTCTTAAACAAGGCGATCTTAAAGCGACCGCCTTTGCAATTTCCAAATAATATTTTTCTTTTGAGATTCTCATTGTTACTCTTCGATTTCAATGCCCATATTCTTGGCTTGAGCCTCAACAATTTTAATTGCTTTTTCAATGTCGTCGGTATTCAAATCCGGAAGTTTTATTTTTGCAATTTCTCTCAATTTTTCTCTTGAAATCTTCCCCACTTTCTTTGCCTGGGGTTGACCAGAACCTTTTTCTACGCCTGCTGCCTTTTTAATTAATTCAGAAGTTAGCGGCGTTTTAATTTCAATATCAAAAGTTCTATCTTCGTAAACTATTACCCTCGCCGGAATGATAAAATCGCCTTTATTTTTTGTCAATTCATTAAATTTATCGCAAAATTCTTTGAGGTTGATTCCGTGTGGAGCTAAAGCAGGACCAACGGGCGGAGCAGGAGTTGCTTTCCCTGCTGGAATTTGAACTTTTACTATTGATTTTACTTTTTTTGCCATGTTAGATTTTTAATTTTAAAATTTGAGTTTTCGTTTTTTAACTGTATCTATCTGCCACTACTGAGGCCACAAAAGATTCTGGCTTAATCTTGGGTTCGAACCCGTTACTTTTAATGAGATTAATTATTTCTTTTACCATTTCTTTTGTGGCTCCGTTTTCGCCAACGTCAGCATGAATATATCTAAAATTAAATTTATGAGCTTTCTCAATAAATTTTTTTTCTAAAACTTCTCTCAAATCTAAGGCTAACTGACAAGATAAAAATACCTCTTGCAAAATTCTTTCCTTAAATGAATAAAATTTTTTTTCTGAGTATTGAATCCTTTTCAAAAAAAACCTTCCTCCCCTACCTTTTCTCAATAAAACTATGCATACGGGAAAAAACGGCTCTTTGCCAGACGAAGAATCACACCCTACAATTAATTCATACTCTCTTTCCGGTTCTTCATTAATATAATTTTCTATTTCAAGAATTACTTCTTCAAAACTTAAACGACCACGCGAAGGGTTATAAAAAAAACCGCCAACTAATTCCATTGGCAAATTTTACAAAAAAATTTAACGAAAATCAACTTCCATAAAATAAAAAGGGAGCTTTGCTCCCTTTTGTCATTCGACAATCTTTACTTTGACATTTTTATGGGTTTTAATGAAATGTGCCAATTTCACAATATCTGAATTTTTCAATCTAATACATCCGTAAGTAATTTTTCTGCCGATTGATTTTTCGTCGTTCGTTCCATGAATTCTGATGGTCCGAATGCCAGAGAATTCAAGATAAATTGCAGCCGCACCAAGAGGATTATGAGGACCCGGTGGAACAATAGGTGGCAGTTTTTTTCCTTTTTTCTCCAATTCTCGGCGGATATTCTTGGTAGGTATCCAAGAAGGATTAAAGACAATCTTTGTTATTTTCCCTTCCAGGGGCACAGGATAAATTTTTCCTTTCGGCACTGCCACTGGGTATTCTTTTTCCAATTTCGAATTTTTGATTACGTTTAGTTTTCTTTCTTTCAACGAAATAATGATCGATAATGACGATTCTTTTTCTTTAGCTGGCGTTATTTTTGCGAATGATATCGCCCCTAAAAATACCATCGTAACGATAATAATTCCGAACCTTCTCATTTTTTACACCTCCTTAAAAAGAGTCCTTCAAAAAAACCTGCAAATTAAAGTTCTAGTTAAATTTTTAGCAAAAATATAAAAAATATGCAAAATTTTCTTGAATCCAATGGAAAGGAACACTTTCACCTAAAGCAAAATGAAAGTAAAAACAAACAAACTTAATTTTTAGCCATAATTTCGTTAATATTCTTTTGAAAAAGAGCCAAATAAATCCTATAGGTGATTTGTTTCATTCGATTAATTTCATTCTCTTATTGTAACCTTCTCCCCCCTTTCTCAAAAATATATCCACAATCTCAATTCGCTTTTCTTTATCAAATAAAGCAAATAAAATTCGCCATCGACCAACTCGGAGACGCCAACCAAATTTAGTATTTTTAATCTTTTTTATGTGGGGATGTTCGAAGGGATTTTCTGATAACTTTTAAAATTCAGCGTAAAATTTCTTTTTTAATTCCTTAGGCAATTTTGCAAATTCCTTCTTCGCGCGCAGCTTAATAATCACTTCGTACATTCTTATAGTTTATATTTTTTCTCAATTGATTTAGAGTTATCCCTAGTCAAATTTTTATTAAGGAAAAGTAGAGGAAGCACTTGAAGATGCGGTGGTTGAAGGTTGTTCACTCTCGTTGTTCCATTGCTCGTTGTCTGTTGTAAGTCATTAGTCGTTGAGTTGTTAAGTTTTTCAATATTCGTTGCCTGTTGTAAGTCGCGAGTCGTTAAGTCGTTAGTCGTTAAGTCGTTAGTCGTTAAGTTATTAAGTCTATCAATTAGCTCTCTGTCACCTCAACGCATTTTCCGCTCTTTGAGCAAATCTTTTGAGTAGTAATTTTTTCTGTTTCGATTTCTTTTGTGAGAAGTTTTTCGATTTTTGCGATTCCGTTTTCGAGGATCAGGCCAAGTTTCTCCAGAGATTTTTTGATTGCCAAAGTGATGACAATTAGAAAATTATCTCACCTTATAAAATCGAATGTTTTCAATAATTTTTTAAAGCTGCATTTTTCAAAATCTTTGTCTTGTGACCAAAGGAAACAATTCAATTTCAAACTCAGAGCAAGTATGTCTACATCTTTTTTATCAATGTGATAAATCATTTTCTTTGCCTCTTTGTAATTTGTCCCGATAAAAATTGCGATTGTAGGCTTTGATCGGTAAATCTTCTAAGAGCGACAAAAGTTCTTCTTTCGAAACTCCAATTTTCTTTTCTAACCTTGGAAGATATTTTTTAACTTCTTCCAAAGTAAATTTTGTCGTGACAAATTGATATTCCCCATCAAACAAAATAATACTCGGTTTTCCTCCGAGTAGGGCTGACAAGATGATATTCGCATCCACTGCTACAATAATTTTCATTTAATTGAGTGGCGAAATCTTTCAAAATCTCTCAAAATTTCTTTCTCAGTGATTCCTTTTTTTCTCATTGCTGTTTTAATTTTTTCACTTTTCATCAAAAAATCTATTTTTTTTAATTCCAAAATTCGATGCAAAATCGCATCTTCAATAAATTCCTTCTCGCTTTTATAACCAAAATCTTTCAAAAAATCTAAAATTTCTTCTTTCATTTTTGAAGAAATTTTCACTTCCATATTCCAATTATACTTTCTCCAAAATCAAAAGTCAAATTTCATCAAACTAAATTTTATTCTTCGATTTCAACTGTTGTGGAGGTTGAGACTGATTTATTTCCTCATTGAACAGATAAAATCAAAGTAAATGTGCCAGTGGCATTGTATGTGTGGCTGACAGAAGGAGTCTCAGTGGTTGTGCTGGTTTCGTCGCCAAAATCCCAATTGAAGATTAAGGTAGCAGTGGTGAAATTTGAAGTTGTTGCTGAAAATTCAATTTCTTTGCCAACTTTTCCAGAATAAGGCAAATTCAAGAAATTCACCATTGGCTGATTGTTCGCTGTTTCACTGCTCGTTGCTTGATTGCCCGTTGTTTGTTGTAAGTCGTTAGTCGTTGAGTCATTAGTCGTTGAGTCGTGAGTCGTTGAGTCGTTAGTCATTAAGTCGTTAAGTTTCTCAATCAATTCATCTGTCACCTCGACGCATTTTCCGCTTTTTGAGCAAATCTTTTGAGTAGTAATTTTTTCTGTTTCGATTTCTTTTGTGAGAAGTTTTTCGATTTTTGCGATTCCGTTTTCGAGGATCAGGCCAAGTTTCTCCAGAGATTTTTTGATTGCCAAAGTGAATTGATCCAAAATTGTCAGTTGTTTGTCGTTAGTCGTTTGTTGCAAGTTGTTAGTCGTCAAGTCGTTAGTCATAAGGTTGCCTTCGGCTGTGAGCGGGCCCAGAGCCCAGTGGGGATTAACAAAGACCGTTATGCACGCCTCTATTTCCCCTAAACCTATAATCTATAATTTGCTAAATTCTTCTATTGAAAGTCCGGTAGCATCAATAATGTCTTTAAGGGTTTTTCGCTTGATAATTTTGCCCGGATGGCGTGGCACTACGGCTATTTTCCCATCAATATCTCTAACCCACATTTCATGGCTTCCCTTAGCAGATCTATAGAATCTAAAACCAGCCTTCCGAAGTTTTTTAATAACTTGCTTATCGGTTAAGGCTGGGAGTTTAGGCATAAAAAATTAAATGGTTACCGCAACACTCAAATCTCGGAGGACTTTTGCCTTTTTCATTGGAAGACTTGGAACATAAAATTTCTTTTTCTCGCGTTCTTCTCGGTATTTAAGAATCAACTTAATAACATCGCGGAGGTTTTCTACCGCTTCTTCAATAGTCTCGCCATCAGCAAAAGCTCCCTGTAAAATAGGACACTTGGCATGATACCCACCTTCTTTGTGAGCTTCTACTTGAACAGGATAAAGATAAGTTTTTTTGGTTTTATTTTTCCCCATATATTTCTATTATATTCTTTTTAAACCTGAATGTCAAATTTTTAGTGAGCGGGAACAGTTGAAGAGGAAGTGGTTGAGGCGGTGGTTGAAGCGGTTGAGGAAGCGGTTGTTGTTTGTGGTTCGCTGCTCGTTGTTCCATTGCTCGCTTGATTAATGCTCATACTTAATCAGTGGGCATTATTACTTTTATTATTTTTGAAGCTTTAACCATTTGTTCTTTATCGAGAGTAATGAGCTCGGCATTGTAACGATAAGCTAAAGCTACATAAATTGCGTCAGCTCCTCTTAGAAAATATTTGGATGCGATTTCAACAGCAATTTCGGATAGTAATTCATCGATCGGCGCAAAAATAAAATTAGGAATTTTTCTTAACTCTTTGCAAAAATCAATCGCATGTACAGAAATTCCAGTTCCTCTTGCAATTGCTGATGCTACCTCAGGCAGAACAATTTCTGGCAAAATTATTGTTTCACCAGCTGAAATTGCTTGATCCAAAACCAATTTTGCTTCTTTATGAAACTTTTCCTTTTCTAAAAAACTGCTAACAATCAAACTGGCATCAAAAACTTTCATAAAATTTATTTTCTTTGTTCCTGAATTAACTCTAAAGCGCTTTTTTTACTTTTCCAATCTTTACTTATTTTTTTTGCTAATTTCTCTAATCTCTTTAAAACCTGAGGGTCTTTTTTCCAAATCATTTTTATCTCTTTTATTTTTTCTGGGATTGTTTGTTTCATATTTTAACTCTCACTATTTGCTGAATTTTTTCAGCATATTAAAAATAAAATGCAAACATCATTTTTCTTTCTTTAATTTTTTGGAACAACAATCGTTGCCATAATTCCATTATACTCTCTCCAAAATCAAAAGTCAAATTTCGCAAAACTAAAATTTATTCTTCGATTTGAACTGGAGCGGAAGTTAAAGCTGATTGGTCTCCTCCTTGAACAGATAAAATCAAAGTAAATGTGCCAGTGGCATTGTATGTGTGGCTGACAGAAGGAGTCTCAGTGGTTGTGCTGGTTTCGTCGCCAAAATCCCAATTGAAAATTAAAGTACTTGTAGTAAATCCTGTTGTTGTGGCCAAAAAAGTAAGAGGTTGTGAAGTTGTTCCAAAATAAGGACTACCAATGAAACTCACTGTAGGAGTGGCCGTGGTTGAAGTATCGGTAGTTAGAGTTGAACTTTCTGTTGTTGAAGTAGTTGAAGAAGAATTTTCCAAAATTATTGGTTCAATTCCGTTTTTCTCTAAGAGTTCTTTGAATTTTGTTTCATCAACACAAACTTTTCCAACGCAAAGTTGATTAGTAACGACAATGTTTGCAGTAAGTTTTTCAGCAATTATTTCTTGCAATTTTGCGATTCCATTTTCGATAAAGAGACCGAGTTTTTCTAATAATTGTTTGATTGTTTCAGTTAAAGAGTTAGCGGATTGCGAATTAACGAGTTCTTGACCATTTTGAGTTAAATTACCATATTCATTGATTGCCAATTTCAACTCCTCAATCTCTTTTTTCTGCTTTTTCATTTCGTTTAACAAGAGAACGCTCAATTGCTCGTAGCGAACGGCAGTTGGTTTTCCCTCCGCATCGTAAAGGACCAATTCAGGTAAAATTGACGCAACCTCTTCAGCAATCAAACCAAAATCTCTACGATCGCTATCGTTAGGAGTATAGGAAACCGGTCTAAGATCAAAGATTTTACTCGAATCTATTTCCAAATCAGTGATGTCATGTTTAAACCGGAGCGAAGAAGTATAAGCATAAATTTCTCTGGTAGTTAAATTGATATGAACAGCAGTACCAGCACTAGCGCTTTGGGTAAGGGTAGCCCCTAATGTACCGTTAACATCCAATTTATAAGCAGGAGTCGTTGTCCCAATGCCGACGTTGCCTGCGTTGTAAACGATATTATTTCCTGTTTTTTGCCACCAAACCTCAGGAATTGAAGAATAGCATTGAGGGCCAAGACAAATTTGAGTTGCCTTTATTTTTCCTGCGACTTCTAATTGGTATTGGGTGGAAGTGACTCCTATTGCTAATCTTCCTTGAGGAGTTAAAACTAAAGGAGTGAAATTGGAAGTTGCTGAACATTGAGAAGCAGTGCTTGGGTTTTGAGAAGAAACAGTTGGAGAAGTAGAAGTAGCAGTCAAGCTTTGAGAAGAAACATTTGGAGAAGGAGAACCAACGGTTGGACTCGCAGACGAAACTGTTGGATTTGTAGAGGTTACTGAAGAACAACCTGGAATATTACCAGAAGAATCTAATTTAATGACAAAGACATCATAACCTCCTGCTCCAAAGCTCGAAGCTATTCCTGTTATTACATATCCTCCATCTGAGGTTTGTTGGATGGAGTAACCATAATCATCATCTGTTCCACCTATTGTTTTTGCCCAAGAGAGATTACCAGAAGAATCTAATTTAATGACAAAGACATCATAAGATCCTGCTCCAAAGCTATAGGTCTCCCCTGTTATTACATATCCTCCATCTGAGGTTTGTTGGATGGAGTAACCAGAATCATTACCTGTTCCACCTATTGTTTTTGCCCAAGATAAATTACCAGAAGAATTTAATTTAATGACAAAGACATCATAACCTCCTGCTCCAAAGCTATAGGTAGCCCCTGTTATTACATATCCTCCATCTGAGGTTTGTTGGATGGAGTAACCATAATCATCATCTGTTCCACCTATTGTTTTTGCCCAAGAGAGATTACCAGAAGAATCTAATTTAATGACAAAGACATCATAAGATCCTGCTCCAAAGCTATAGGTCTCCCCTGTTATTACATATCCTCCATCTGAAGTTTGTTGGATGGAGTAACCATAATCATTACCTGTTCCACCTATTGTTTTTTGAAATAAAGAACCACTTTGTTTTATTAAAAGCGAAGCTTGGTTGTTATCTATATTCTGAATACTCAATTTTGCAGTCACATCGGTTGTGCCAATGCCTACATTGCCAGTAATAAAGGTAGAAGTGCCATAAACGCTAAAAAGCGAAGCAGGTGTAGATGTTCCAATTCCCACATAGCCATTAGCGCCAAGGACGAGTTGGTTTGAATTACCTGTGGTGAATAAGGTTGTTGTGGCAGAACCCTGGAAAGTGTAAGAGCCAATAGTAATAGTACTGCCAATAGTTGTTGTGCCAACATAGAGATTTGCCCATCTGTAAGAGGAAGAACCTAAATTATATGTAAGATCAGAGTAAGGAATGATGTCAGATTGAGTGTATCCTGTAAAGATAATTGGGCTTGAGGTGGCAGAACCCAAAGTTGTGGTAGCTGTGACAAAGAGATCGCCTGAAACTGTGAGTTTTGAAGATGGTGTGGTAGTTCCAATTCCCACATTCCAAGCAGTAGAAGAAGTATAGAGATAGTTTCCTGATAACACCCAGTAAGATTCACCTCCTGATATTGTAGTCCAACTCAAATTTCCAGTTCCGTCTGTTGTTAAAACCTGACCTGAAGAACCTGCTGAAGAGGGCCAAGTGTAAGCCACTCCACCAAAGTTAGTTTGCCCTGTAACTCTTAAATTACCTGCAACATCAAGTTTGTAAGCAGGTGTTGTTGTGCCAATACCAACATAGCCAGAAGAGTTAATGGTTAAGCCAGTGGAAGTGGAAATGTCAGAGCCATAAACTAATTTTAATGTATTGTCTGTAATATTGTTGCCAATAGTGAAATTAGTTGCCGGTGCTGCTCCTGTCCTAAAAGCAATTTGGGGAGAATAAGTTGTTGAGGTGGCAGAAGTGATAGTGAGAATTGGTGAGGCAGTGGTTTGGTAAAGTTCTAAAAGTGAGGAAGGTGCACTCGTCCCGATGCCGACGTTGCCGTTTGCGCCTAAAACAAGTTGATTGGTGTTGCCAGTAGTGAATAAAGTAGTGGTTGCTGAACCTTCGAAAGTGTTAGAACCAATAGTAATAGTAGAACCAATGGTCGTTGTTACTGCATAAACATTCGCCCAACGATAACCTGGGGCCCCCAAAGTATAGGCATTATCTGAAAAAGGAATGATGTTTGATTGAATATAACCACCAAAAATTACAGGAGTAGATGTCGCAGAACCCAAAGTCGAAGTTGCGGAGACATAGAGGTCTCCATTAACGGTTAATTTATAAGCAGGAGTTGTTGTCCCGATGCCGACGTTGCCAGCATTTGTAATATAAATTCTGTCTGTGTTATTCGTTCTCAGACTCAAGGCATAATTATCTAATGTTCCAATAAAGGCATTTGCTCCTGCTTGAATTCCTACGTTTCCTGCAACTGTTAATTTTTCTGAGGGTGCTGTTGTCCCGATGCCGACGTTACCACCAAATACATAAGAGTCAGCAAAAGAAGTATAAATGTAGCCACCATTTATCACTGCTGTCTGGTATTTTCCATCGCTAGAGAGGGAGACAGAGGTCCAGTTTCTTGAACCAGCTCCTGTCCTTTCTGTCCAGGTAACACCATAATCAGAAGAAGTATAAATGTAGCCACCACCTACCACTGCTGTCTGGTATTTTCCATCGCTAGAGAGGGAGACAGAAGACCAGTTTCTTGAACCAGCTCCTGTACTTGTTGCCCAGGTAGCACCATAATCAGAAGAAGTATAAATGTAGCCACCATATACCACTACTGTCTGGTATTTTCCATCGCTAGAGAGGGAGACAGAATACCAGTTTCTTGAACCAGCTCCTGTCCTTTCTGTCCAGGTAACACCATAATCAGAAGAAGTATAAATGTAGCCACCACCAGATACCACTGCTGTCTGGTATTTTCCATCGCTAGAGAGGGAGACAGAATACCAGTTTCTTGAACCAGCTCCTGTCCTTTCTGTCCAGGTAACACCATAATCAGAAGAAGTATAAATGTAGCCACCATTTACCACTGCTGTCTGGTATTTTCCATCGCTAGAGATTGAGACAGAACGCCAGCTTCTTGAACCAGCTCCTGTACTTGTTGCCCAGGTAACACCATAATCAGAAGAAGTATAAATGTAGTCAGATACTGCTGTCTGGTATTTTCCATCGCTAGAGAGGGAGACAGAGGTCCAGTTTCTTGAACCAGCTCCTGTCCTTTCTGTCCAGGTAACACCATAATCAGAAGAAGTATAAATGTAGCCATTATATACCCCTGCTGTCTGGTATTTTCCATCGCTAGAGAGGGAGACAGAAGACCAGCCTTTTGAACCAGCTCCCGTCCTTCCTACCCAGGTAGCACCGACATTAGAAAGTGCCCATTGATTTTCCGAAACTCTTACTCTTCCATAATATAAGCCCCCTTCTATTTGAGTTAGAAGATTATTGTTCACACTAAGCTCGCCAATCACATCCAATTTCCTTCCTGGTGCACTCGTCCCGATGCCAACGTTGCCGGCTCTTGTAATATTGACAGGTTGATAACTAATCCAAGCATTCCCAGCGTCATTTAGAGCGGAAAAACTTAAATTGTCATCATCATTGTGAATAACCCAAACCTTATTATTGGCACCACGGCTGGTATTCTCAAGCATCAACCGTGCGCCTAAATTATTCGTTACAATCAGACCACGATTAAGAACAGAAGTCAGTCCAGAAGTTCCGCCGGTATTGACATGTAATTTTGCTAAAGGTGCCGTCGTCCCGATGCCGACATTGCCAGAAATATAAAGATTATTAGAACCATAAATATCTCCTCCACTAACAGTTAATTTGTATGAAGGTGCCGTCGTCCCGATGCCGACGTTGCCGCTGACTATTAACCCATTTGACGGCGCCGCATTGCTTCCAGCGTAACTTCCAATCGCTACACCGCCATTAACATCTAATTTTGACAGGGGTGCACTCGTCCCGATGCCGACGTTGCCAGAATTAGAAATATAAAGGGCAGTTGATGGAGTAACGGGGTTTCCTTGAGTTCCCGGAGGGGCAACTTTAAACAAAATATCTCCCAAACCTACTTCTATAACTGAAGCAGGATTAGAATAAGCATATCTGTAAGTTGAACTGGCATTATCATATGTAAGTTGGTTTGCAATAAACAATACTCCCCCAAAAAATACTCCCATATTTCTGTAATCACCAAAACCTATATAGTTTGCGTGACTTCCACCTATTTTAATTGAAGCATTGTTTACTGAACCATCACCTGTAATAGCCACATACGGACTACCAGTAAAATAAGCAGGAGAAGTTACATATAATCTGTAGCTTCCAGGATTTGTCGTTCCGATGCCAACACTACCAGAAATATAAAGATTATTAGAACCATAAATATCTCCTCCACTAACAGTTAATTTGTATGAAGGTGCCGTCGTCCCGATGCCGACGTTGCCACCAGATGTTGCCAAGGTAGTAGTTCCTGTAGTTTGTAATTGACCTGAAATTGTGACTAATGAGCCATCGTCAGTAATTATTGAATTTCCCAAAGTAGTGGCTGCCGTCCATTTGGCAAGGTAGTTTTGAGTTCCACTACCCGAAACTCCTCCTCCTGCTGCTGTAGTCCAACTTAAATTTCCAGTTCCGTCTGTTGTTAAAACCTGACCTGAAGAACCTGCTGAAGAGGGCCAAGTGTAAGCCACTCCACCAAAGTTAGTTTGCCCTGTAACTCTTAAATTACCTGCAACATCAAGTTTGTAAGCAGGAGTTGTCGTGCCAATACCAACATAGCCAGAAGAGTTAATGGTTAAGCCAGTAGAGGTGGAAATGTCAGAACCGCGAACAATTTTTAGCTTGTTTGAATCAGAATAATCAATGCCAATTAGGGCCTGAGTGGTGGGACTGGCGCCGGTTCTGAAAGCAATATAAGGACCATAAGCCGTGTTTGAAGTTGCGGAAGTTATTGTTAAAATCGGTGAAGTATCTGTTTTGTAAATTTCTAAAAGTGAAGCTGGATTGGTCGTCCCGATGCCAACATTGCCAGCAGAGGTTGCTAAGGTAGTTGTCCCAGTAGTTTGTAATTGACCTGAAATTGTTACTAGATTTCCATTATCAGTAATAATTGAGTTACCTATGGTTGAGGTAGCAGTGAATTTTGGAATGTAATTTACAGTTCCAGTTCCGTAAACATAACCATAATTGCCGGCACAATTACCAGAAGAATCGCAAACAATGTAAGTTGCACCACCTCTTATTACATTAACTATATCGTTTGAAACCCCTAATAAAAGCGATTCAGAATTAGCACCCGTAATTTGTCCTCCGCTTATCATCAAATTATTGGTTGCCAAAATATTTCCAGAAACAGTCAAGGCTTCGGTTGGAGTAGAGGTAGCAATTCCAACATAACCTGAAAGTGTTGCCAAAGTAGTGGTAGCGGTGGTTTCGAACCGTCCAATAATCTTGGTGATTTCCTCAACGATAACCCTTCCCAAGTCTAAATCATAATAAACATTCGTAGAAAATATCAAACCTGCCACGATGAGGCCGGGTAGAATCGCGGTGAATACCTTTTTTAATGATTTGGAATTCATGGAAATTCGTATTTCGTATTGGGAATTTCGTATTGCGTATTTGGTATTGCGTATTGCGGATTTATTTTTTGCAGTAGCGGATTAGGCCACTAATCAGTTTGTTCACTCTAATGGATTGTTCTTCTACTTCCTTGAATTTCTCTTTGCTTAAATATCCAACATCTCTGGCGATTAAAAGTTAATTCTGGAGTTCGGTGTTAGAGGCTCTTGCCATTGAGTAAAACTGTATCTTTTCTTTCAAAGACTTACGCGAAAATCCTTCGGCAATATTCGAAGTAATCGAAACTGCTGCTCTCCTTAATTGATTACTCAACCCAAACATTTCTTCTTTTGGAAAGCTTTTTGTCATCTTATAAATCTCCAGCACTAACCTATGGCCCTCCCTCCAGGCATCCAAATCCCTAAACGACCTTATTTTCTCAATACTCCGCTATACGAAATACGTTATACGCTATACGGCCTACGCAATACGCCTTACGGAAGCTGATCGTATCCTGCCAAGAAGATCTGGTAGATCATTATTTCGCCAGTTTCATTCAATTTCATTCTCACCCACCAATCGTCTGTTTCTGTTCCTTGGTTCCAACCAGTACAACTACCGCTTGGTGTTGGAATATCCGTTTGAATAGTGTAAACGCTTCCTGTCGATGTCGCTCCGGTTGGAGGAACTGTAAGTTCTGCATAACCTCCGCTTGAGGTGGCAACTTGCCAAGTAGAAGTGGCAGTAGCACCGTATCTAATCACTAATTTGTGAACCCTACTCGCTCCTGATTCGCAAGGATTCAAAGGATAATTTACGATCGTTCTTGAAATTTGGACATAGCTTGTGGTTGCGGTTTTCACTGGCAAATCAAATCCGAAAATCGGAACCATTTCTCTCAAAACCTGCTTTCCAGTTTGAGCTAAAGGATAAGAATTTTTGTACAAAATTTGACCGCTGAACAAAATTTGACCGCTATCGTTAACAACAAAAACATCGCTACCGTTATTTTGAATTCTAAAGTCACCCGTTCCAGTTAAGTCAAAAATCATATCATTGTCAGCCAAAGTAATGGTTGTATTTTCGGTTAAAGTTCCGCCAAGCTTAATCTCAAGTTGAGTTATTCCCTGTGCGGTAAGACCGTTGTAAACCAAAACTAAATCAGAAATAGTTCTCCAGCTAGGAGCTGCAGCATTGTTTGCAGTTAAAATGGCGTAAGTAGTGGAAGTGGCTACATTGTTAAGGCTTGTACTTCCGTCAGCATACAAAACTCCCCATTGGGTCCAAGAGCCTTTTCCGGTACCACCTCTGCTCACTGAAAGATATTGTTCGGCAGCAACAGTGTTAGCATCTGACCAATAGGCAGCATAACCTGCTGTTCCTTGTACTGCTCCCCAGTTTCCTCCAACAACTCTCACCATTCCATTCCAAGCAGAAGAATTTGCGCCTGTACCGCCCATGCTCGTGGGAAGGGTGCTTGTTCCAGTCAAAGTATTCGTTCCTGTCCAGTAAGCAACTTGGTTTGCTCCTCCTGTTCCCAAAGCAATCGTTCCGTTTGCAGCTGGCAAGGTCACGGTGTAATTGGATGCAGTTGAAGCACCCGTTAATTGAATCCTTCCGCCACCTCCGGTTATGAACCAAAGATTATTTCCAGTACCTCCTGTTTGAGTGAAACAGTCACCGCTCGCGCAATCGCCAACCGTAGAAATATCACCATATCCTGCTGCTCCAAGGTCTTGCCACCATAAATTTCCTGCAGTATCACCCATTAATACTCGTCCAGATGCTGTTGGGGCCCCTGGCCAATAATAGGTTATAGTAGAACCAAGAGAGCTTGTCGCTGTAAATTCAACATAATTTGCGTTGTTGCTGTAAAGTCTCAATTGCCCAGTGTTGCTTGAAGAACCAACGGTTAATATTCTGTTTGTTGCATCAAATGTCAAACTTGGACTCCCTCCTACAGTGTAGGCTCCTGTCATGTATGGAATCTGATTGGCAGTCAATCCAGATGAAGCAAGGATAAAGTAATAAGTTCCAGCTGAAACTGCAGGCAAGGTGTAAGTGGCATTAGCAGTCAAGCTTCCAACATTTAAGGCGCCATAATAGCTTCCAGATTTAAACCATAAAGTAGTGCTTGTTGTACCCCCAACAGTGAAACAGTCTCCACTTCCGCAATCACCAACTCTAGTAACATCACCAATTCCTCCTGTTCCAGCTGCTACCCAGGATAAATTTCCAGAAGTGTCAGAAGTCAAAACATAACCTGACGCAGCAGGATAACTCGGTGGTAAAGTGTAAGTGCTGTTTGAACTCAAGCTGGTAGGCGCTTTAATACCCACATAAAAGCTTGTGCCACCAGTAAACCTCAATTCTTGATTTGCTCCAGACAATCTCACAGCTGAAGTTGTAGCTATTTCCAAACCAACACCAGAAGGAAGGGTGCTTGTTTGTGTTCCGCCCACTATTAACCCTCCAGTAGCTCTTATTAATCTTGATACTCTCTGAATTTCTTCAACAACTACTTCGCCAGTGTCGATGTTATAATACATGTTCGCAGCCAACAAAAACAAAGCAGAAATGGCAAGCGATACCGCAATAAACAAGAAAGAAGTAAATCGTGTCCCCTTTGCCAATTTTAATCTTGGCTTGAATATTTCCTTTATTTTTTCTTTAACACTCATTTTGTTTTATTTTTGCTTTCTTTTTTCCCTGGTCGACCTTTAAAAATACTCAGGGAAATAATTCAAAATTCAAAATGCAAATCTCAAAATGACAATTTAAATTAAAATTGTTTAAGGGCCTTTTCGACCTTTCATCGTAAGAATTCCTGATGCAATGATATTGGAAATTTCCGCTACTTCTTAAAGTAAACTGAATCAACCTTTTGAAAAATTCCTCCTTAAATTTTGAATTTTTAATTGTCATTTTGAATTTTGAAATTTGAAATTTTGAATTTTCATTGAACTTCTTCATAACAAATCAAAAAAATATTAAAAATTCGCATTGCGTATCCCCCGATCGGAAGCCGTACTTTTAACACCCAATTATCGTTGGTCAAGTTTTCAATCTCGTCTTGCAAGTGTAAAATTCCAGAATCTAAAGAAGAAAGGTTTTGGCCCAAAAACTCAAAATCAAAATCTGAAAGGTTGTCAAAATCAATCCGCCAACTCGAAGAAGCTGTTGTTGGAATATTATCTGAAAATTTTATCAATAATGCAAATTTTCTTTGTGAGTTTGGAACCCTTGAAGGTAAAACTTTTGCCAAGGTGGAAGTTGAAATTTTATTTGTAATTTCAACAAAAGAAGTAGTTGCAGTTTGAACAGGATAAGAATATTTGAAAATCGGGAGAGAAGCTCTCAAAAGTTTGGTGCCCACAGGAATGGTGCCTGTTGGCGGAGGAGCAAAAATAATGTTTCCTTGTTCATCTGCTGCTGTCAAAATAAATCCAGCTTCGGTAGTGGTAGAAATTTTGAAAGCAGAAGTTTCCAAAGATAAAACTTCCAAGGAAGGCACTGTCAAAAATCCGGTAATGGTCATATCTCCAGTTAAAGTTAGCGTTGAACCAGATTGAGACAAAATAGAATTTCCAAGAGTGTTGGTATTAGTCCAAATGGCAATGTATCCTGTACTACCTGAACCCAAAATTCCACCTCTGCCACCTGCTACTATCACCGGAGTTGGAGTAATTACTGGTGGAGAAGAAGGAACCAATTGACTCAAACACTTTCCACCGCCAAGGTCAGTGCAAATGTCTCCGGTAGCTTGAATCCTTCCTGACACATGGAGAGGATATTGAGGAGTATCAGTTCCAACACCCACCATTCCAGTAGTCAACAAATTTCCGTTCACTTGTAATTTGCCTCGGGGTGCTGTCGTTCCAATACCAACATTTCCTCCAGCATCAATAGTAATTGAAACTCCAGTAAACAAATCTGAAATTGAAGAATTCGAAAGATTTCTCGGTCCTAAAAATTTTGCCAATCTGTTTGTTGTTCCTCCTGCGCTCGTTACTTCACCTCCTAACCCAATACAATTTCCAGTGGAAAGACAAACAGTACCAGACTGATCAGGAAAAGTATAAGTTCTGTCAGTAGTAAGAGATTGAGTTGAAAAAGTAGCGCTGAACCTTTCTTTGGTAAGAGTAAAGTTTGGTGCTTGCACTAAATCAGAAGCTCTCAAAATTGGAGAGGTAATTTCTTTGACAACGTTTAACGAACCTTCAATAGCTGTTTCAGCGTTGATTGTCAAATAAGATTCGCTCTGAAACAAATTTGTCAAAACATCTCTTGTCACATTCCCTTCCCCTGGCAGAGAAAATTCATTTCCCAATTGAGCTAAGTTTCCCATTCCTATTGAATTGACCAAAGAAGAAAGATACAAAAACGATTTCTTGATATCAAATTCTTTAGAAAGAAAAACAACAGCTAAAAAGGCAAAGAAAATAGGAAGTGACAATAAAAATAATTTTTTGGAAAAATCGTTCTCGGGTTTTTTGTAAAAATTATTTTCAAATTTTGGTAGTTCAATGATTTTTTCTGTTGGCTCTCTAAATTCTGTTTCTACTCCTGTCTCTGTGTTTTCTTTCCCATCTCCTTTAATTTCTTTTTTAATTTCTAAAATAGTTTTACCTGCTTTTATTTTCCTATCAAGTTCAAAGAGCTTCCAAATTATTTCTTCTGGATAAGCCCCCTCTGGTTTACCGTTTTTTCTGAAAATTTTTCTTTTGGCGTTCGGCAAAATCCCAAGTTTAACATAATATCTTATTCTATTTTTAGGGTCGGCTTTTCCAAAATCTACTCCTAACTTTTTTGCTCTTTCTATGACTTCGTTAATGCTTATTAATTTTTCATTGTTTTTGTTCATTTTAAATTAAATTTCCCTGAAGGAATTTCAGATATTATTTGATTTTAAGATATCCAAAAATAGTTGTCAAGAAAAGGATTTGTGGAAAAAAGACCTTCAAGATTTTTTAACAAAATTTAAATTACCATTAAAATAGCAAAAAAGAAGTTTTTTGAGGGTTATTTTAAAAGAAATTGTTGTATTTTCGGCTCTTAAAAATCGATTCAATAATTTTCATTTTCCTTAATTTCCGCTAAGGAATTTTTCTTAATCTTAATTGAAAATAAATAAAAATTGAAGTTAGATCTCCAAATAAAAATAATCTTTTATTCTGACAAAAATATAATGTCCTGAAAACTTAAAATTTTTTTATCCATAATGTTCTTTGCCACGAACTTTTTTTGGATACTTTAAATTTATAAAAAATAATTTTTGTTTTAAAAAATATTTTTAAAATATTCTAAAATTTATTTTGAAATTTTTTTTGCTAAAATATTTTAATGAAAACCTTACCCCTTCTTATTCTCTTGCTTTCAATCTTCGTTTCAGAAATTGTCTTTAGCCAAGTAACTCCTTCGATTGCAAAAAATTTAGAAATCAAAGATTTACAGGCGCAAAAAGGAGATATCGTTTCGGTAAAAGGAAATGAAATTTTTCGCACTAACATTCCTTACGATGAAAACATTCTTGGAGTAATCGGCGAAAAACCAATTTTAGTTTTCGGGAAAAAAACTACAACCACCCTTCCTGTAATATCTTTTGGAGAAGCTTTGGTAAAAGTTTCAACTCAAAACGGAAAAATCAAAAAAGGCGATTACATTACTTCTTCTAACAAACCTGGCGTAGGACAGAAGGCAACAGAATCTGGTTTGGTTTTAGGAAGGGCCATGGAAAATTTTGAAAACGGAGAAGGAATAATTCCAGTTTTTATTAACGTTCAATATTTAAACCTTTCTCCACCTCAAAGGCCAGGCATTGGAGGAATAATCCAAGAATTATTGCCTACTTTAAAATTCGAAAAAAATCTGCCAAAATTTTTAAGATATCTTATTGCAATTTTTTTGGCGGGAATTAGTTTTCTTTTTGGATTTTTATTTTTTGCCAGGACCTTAAGAGAAGGAATAGCAGGAATTAGCAGAAATCCTCTGGCAAAAGAAAGTATTCAAGGAGCGATGATTTTAAACTTAATAGGAATTTCTATTCTAACTCTGGCTGGAATTATTCTGGCTTTATTTGTTATATTTTTTTAATCAAAAATCATGACCCAAGAACAAATTTTCATTTATTTTTTGGCTTTTTTCTCAGGATTGTTAATATTTTTATTGCTTCTTAAATTTTCTTTGACTCAAAAGGGAAAAGAAAAAGAGTTGACATTTAAAATTTCGGAAAGTTTTAAAAATGCGCTCGAAGATATGGTTCGCAAAGAAACTAAAAAAACTCTTTCTGAAATTCAGAAAAAAATTCTCGAAGAATTTTTGCAGCAAGAAAGAGAACAAATAACAGCCATCTATCAAAAAGCTTCCGAAATTATAGAACAACAGAAAAAACAAATTTCTGATTTTTACCAAAAAATAGAAGAAAAGAGAGAAAATCTCGAAACAGCAATGAAAAAAGAAACAGAAGATTTTATTTACTCTATTCTTAAAGAAAAAGATTTTGTTTCTAAAAAAATGTTAGAAATCAATGAAACGTTAGAAAAAGAAGGAGAAGCAATCTTAAAAGAAATGAGGATAAAAAGCGAAAATCTTTCAGAAGAGTTTAGCAGAAAAATTTCTCAAATTTTTAATTTACTTTTTGAAGATTTGAAAACAAAAATTTCAGAAAAAGAAAACGAAATTGAAGAATATAAAAAGAGAAAATTAGAAGAAATTGACAGAGAAATATACAGAATAATTATCGAAGTAGCAAAAAAGACATTGGGGAAAGTAATCGATATTACAGACCACGAAAAATTAGTCATTGAGGCCTTGGAAAAAGCAAAAAAAGATAGAATATTCTAAAAATGAAAAAAATTTTTGAAAAATTGAGCGAGCACGTAATCACTCAAGAGGACTTGGTTTTTATTTTAGAACAAATTGAGATAGCAAAAAAACTTTCTTTTCAAGCAATCACCGTTCCCCTTTCAGAAAAACTAAAAAATAAAATTGACGAAAGACTGAGAAAGGAGATTGAAAAATTAGAAAGAGAAGAAAAATTCCCCTCGGTAGGACAAGAAAGCGAATTTTTGGATAATTTTAAAAATTTTCTTTTAAAACTTCCCAAGATGAAATTGGAAATTGCTTTCGAGCCTAGAGAAGTTTTTATTTTAGAACTTGATAAATGGTTCAAAGAAAATTTAGGTAAAAAGATAATTTTAGATATTTTCGTTAACCCAAAAATTGTCGGGGGCGCTAAAATAGAATATCAAGGAAAATGGAAAGATTATTCTTTGGCAAAAGAAATAGAAAAAATTTATGAATGAATTTCAAAAATATTTAGAGACAACTGAAGAAATTGGAAAAATAACAAAAGTTTCAAATTTTATTTTAGAAGTTTCAGGTTTGCCGAATTTAAAGTTAAACGAAATGATAATCACAGAAAGCGGAGAAAAAGGAATTACTTTTAGCTTAGAAAAAGAAAAGGCAAAAATTTTAATCTTCCAGGAAAAGGTTTTAAAGCCTGGAGAATGGGTCGCAAGAACAGGAGAAAATTTTAAAATTCCTGTATCAGAAAATATGCTCGGCAGAATTGTTAACCCCCTTTTGCAACCAATAGACGAAATGGAACCGATTTTGGGAGAGAAAAAATATTTGGAAGTTTACAGAGAAGCGCCGGGCATTGTTCAAAGGAAAAGAGTAAAAAGACCGTTAGACACGGGAGTAGCGATTGTTGATTTTTTAATTCCCCTAGGTTATGGCCAAAGGGAATTGGTGATTGGAGACACCAAAACCGGAAAAACCACTTTCCTTTTGCAAACGATGGTAAGCCAAGCAAGAGAAGGAGTAATTTGTATTTATGTTGGAATTGGAAAAGAAACTTCAGCGGTAAAAATGGTTGAAGAATATTTAAGAGAAAAAAATGTTTTTGAAAAAATAATAATGATAATCGCTTTCGGGAGAGACCTTCCTACTTTAAATTATCTTGCTCCTTTTTCCGGAATGACAGTCGGAGAGTATTTTAGAGACAGAGGGAAAAATGTTCTCATAATCTTTGACGATTTAACCTCGCACGCTAAATTTTACCGAGAAATTTCTCTTTTGGCAAAAAGGTTTCCTGGAAGGTCTTCTTATCCCAGCGATATTTTTCACGTTCAGGCAGCCCTTTTGGAAAGAGCAGGAAATATTAAAAACGATTATGGAGAGGTAAGTATCACTGCTTTACCCGTAGGAGAAACTTTAGAAAACGATATTTCAGGATACATCCAAACAAACCTTATGGCAATGACCGACGGTCATATCTTTTTTGATAACGATGAATTCAAAAAAGGAAAGAGGCCGGCAATAAACGCTTTTTTATCAGTTTCAAGGGTGGGAAATCAAACAAAAAATCAGATTGAAAAAGAATTAGCAGATTTAATAAGAAAAAGTTTAATTGATTACCAAAAAGCTTCGACAGTGGCTCAGTTTGGGGTTGAACTTTCACCAAAAACAAAAAAGGCTTTGGAGGTAGGAAAAAAAATAGAAATTTTACTCGACCAGGACGCGGAAACGCTTATTCCCTATTCATTAAGAATTTTTCTTTTTGGTTTGCTTTTTTCGGGTTTTTTTGATGGAAAACCCGAAAATTTAGTAAAATTTGAAAAAGGGGAAATCATTAAAAATTACAAAAAAGGAAATTTAATAGAGCTAGAAGAAATTAAAAAAATACAAAACTTTACCGAATTAAAATCGTTCATCGAAATAATCGCCCCAAAAATTAAAGAGCTTTTGCGTTCCTTTTAAAATTTCCAATGTTAGCTTTAAAAAAAATCAAAGAAAATTTAAAAACAATATCATACATTGAAACGATAGCAAGGGTTTATCAAGAAATAGCAAGAATAAAAATGCATCAGATTCAAGAAAGTGTTTTAAAAGCCAGAGAATTCATCGAAGAACTATTAAAGCTTTACGGTTTAATCAAAAGCATTTACCCTTGGCAAATAAAAACTGAAAAGAAAAAAAGAGTTTTAGTTTTTTTGTCTTCGAACGAAAGATTTTATGGAAGCCTCATTTTAGACATCTGGAAAGAAGTAGAAAAGTATTTATCAGAAAAGGGCGGAGACCTTATTATTGTAGGAAGGATGGGAAAATATTTAGCGGAAATGAGTGGTTGGGGAGCAAATTTTTATTATTTTGAATTAGACGACGAAAAACCTGAAATCGAAAATATCAAAGAAATTTTTGACTTCCTGAAAGAGTATGAAGAAATTTTGGTTTTCCACGGAAAATTCCGAACTGTGTTAACGCAAAAAGTAACCGTAACCAATGTTTCTGGAAAAAAAATGGAAAAAGAAACGTTGGAGAAAGAGAAAAACTATCTTTTTGAACCATCGCCAGAAGAAGTGTTAAAATTTTTTGAAGAAGAGCTGGTTTTTTCTTTCTTTAATCAAGTTCTTTGGGAGCACCAGCTTTCAAGATACGCCACAAGAATGGTGGCGATGTATCAAGCAGAAGAAAATGCAAAAAAAATAAAAAAACAACTTCAAAAAGAAGAGGAAAAAATTAAAAGAAAATTTTACAATAAAAAACAAATAGAACAATTTTCGAGCCAAGCATTATGGATTTAGAAAAAGGAACAATCGTTTCAATAAAAGGAGAAATAGTAGAAGTAGAATTTTACAGAAACCAACCCTTTGTTAAGGAAATTTTAATTTTAGAAAAAAACCCGACGGTTTTTTTTGAGGTTTATAAATCTTCTGGGGAAAATAGTTTTTTTTGTTTTTCCCTTTCCGATTCTTCAAAATTTTCAAGAGGCGACAAAGTTTTAAGAACGAGAAAATTTTTTGAAATACCAGTAGGAAAAGAATTGTTAGGAAGGGTGATTGATATTTTTGGAAATCCTTTAGATGGAGGACCAAAAATTAATGTTAAAGAAAAAAGAGAAATTTGGAGTCCTCCACCATCTTATAAAGATATTATTCCAGGAAAAGAAATTATTGAAACAGGAATCAAAGTAATCGATTTTTTTGTCCCTTTAATCAGGGGGGAAGAATTAGGAATTTTTGGGGGAGCGGGCATAGGAAAAACAGTTTTGCTTTTAGAATTAATGCACAATCTCTCTTTTTTAAAACAAGAATACGCAGTTTTTGCAGGCGTGGGAGAAAGAATAAGAGAAGGACACGAACTTTATGAAACATTAAAAAAGAATAAGATTTTGCCTTGGATGAATTTAGTTTTTGGACAAATGAACGAACCCGCGCCCAGAAGGTTTAAGGTAGGGTTTGTAGCTGCAACCATCGCTGAATATTTCAGAGATACATTAAAAAGAGACGTTTTCTTTTTCATAGATAATGTCTATAGATTTTTGCAAGCGGGAAACGAAATTTCCGTTATGATCGAAGAAATTCCATCAGAAGATGGCTACCAACCTACCCTTTATAGTGAAATTGCAGCCTTAGAAGAAAGACTGGTTTCTACGAAAAATGGAGCCATAAATAGCATCCAGGCGGTTTATGTTCCCGCAGACGATATCACTGATTCTGGCGTCCAAGCAATATTCCCTTATTTTGATTCTGTGATTATCTTATCTCGTGAAGTTTATCAAGAAAGCAGGTTTCCAGCAGTAGATATTTTATCTTCTTCCTCTTCTGCTATTAATCCTTCTACCCTAGGAAAAGAACATTACCAAATTTTAATAGAAGCGAAAAACATTCTTGAGCAATACAAAAATTTAGAACAAATCGTCTCCATAATTGGGGAAGCAGAACTTTCTTTAGAAAACAGAAAGATTTATCACCGAGCGAGAAAAATTTTAAATTTTATGACCCAGAACTTTTTCACTACAGAAGACCAAACGGGCGTTCCAGGAAAATATGTTACCAAAGCTGAAACCATAGAAGGAGTTAAAGCAATCTTGGAAGGAAAATTTGACCGAATGCCAGACGAAGCTTTTTTGTTTATAGGAGGATTAAAAGACTTAAAATCTTAGATTATGGAAGAAACTTTTTTAGAAGTAGAGGTTCGTTGTTCTCCTCTTTTGAAAGCTGAAAACTTTTCAGGGTTAGCAAGGTCGGTCTCTTCAAAAAACAAATTGGGTAATTTTGACATTTTGCCAAAACATATAAATTTTATCACCTTAATTTTTGACGAGTTAATAATCCAAACCCAAGAAAAAAGAAAAATCGTTTACAAATTCCAAAGAGGAGTCTTGGAAGTAAGCGAAAATAAAGTTAAAATATTTTTGGGTGTATGAAAGAAAAAATTTTTATAATTGAAGACGACACTTCGACGTTAATGCTTCTTGAAGAAGGGTTAAAAATGGAAAATTTTGAAACAGATCATGCCACCTCCGGAAAGGAAGCTTTAGAAAAAATTGATGAAATCAAAAATGGAATGAGAGAAAAACCGGATTTAGTTTTGTTAGATATTCTTTTGCCAGATATCAGCGGAGTTGAAATTTTGAAAGCAATAAGAAAGAATCCGCAAACGAGCGACCTTAAAGTTTTCGCTTTTACGAATTTTAGCGATCCGGAATTGAATAAAAAACTCGTTCAAGAAAAAATTGACAAAATTTTATTAAAAGCAGACGTCGCCTTGGACGAACTAGCAGAAATAATAAGAAAAGAGATAAAGAAAAATGAATAAATTGAAAGTTATTTCGTTATCATTAACGTTTATTCTTGCTTTTTTGTGGATAATTTCTTTTTATTTTTGCCTTTATCCTCTTTTTTTAAAAATTGAACAATGGTCAAAGTTAAATTTCATTTTTAGCTTTCTTTTTTGGTTGCCAATTATTTTTTTAAACTTTTTTCTCTCTGAAAATTATGCCAAAAATAAAAAATATTTGATCTTTTTATTTATTGCTTTTGCCTTTATTTTTTTAATCAGTTTTCCAAAAATACTTTCTATCCATCCTTTATCAATTTTAATTCTTTCTCTTTTTTTTATGTTTTTATTTTGGACAATAGCTTTGATCACTGGAGCCCGTTTTAAAAATCAAGATCAATTAAAAAATTTTTACTCTCTCATTGTAGTCGGTTTTTTGATTCTTTTTAATGCCTTTTTTTATTTCGGATTATTAAAAAACGTATTCCACAATGGGCAAATTTTTTGGGGTTTTATTTTTTCTCTTTTCTTGCTCTTTTGGGGAATTTCAGTAATGCTCACTCCTTTTTTTGACATAAGCTTTTTTCTAACAGAAAGCGCTATGGTAATAGCGATGGGTTTGACTTGGTTCTTGTTTTTTTCCAGCCCAGAATTGTTTGTCAAAAAATTAGCTTTAGCAATTTTCTTTATTTTTTTATTTTTCTTTTACCGATTCAAAAAAATTATGTACAATGAAATGAAAAGAACAAAAGAAGTTGAAAAAATCTTCCAAGAAGAAAGAGATCTATTGGAGGCAAAAGAACAATTTGTTTTATCTATTCAGCACCATTTAAGAACTCCTCTAGGACCCATAAGAGAGTATTTAAATAGAATTTTAAAAGGTGTTTATGGAGGGATAGATAATCCGGTCGTTAAAGAAAAGCTGGTAGAAATAAAAAAATTGGCTGACGAGGTCTATTCTTTGGTGGAACAATTAATTGACATTCAGGCATTAAAAACTAAGAGAGCAAGTCTCAATTTAGAAAAATGCAAAATTGAAGAAATAATCGAAAGCGTGATCGAGGAACTATTGCCGATAGCCGAAGAAAAAGGTTTGTATTTAAAATATGAAAAATCGCCCTTACCCCTCATTGAGGTTGATAAAAAGAAAATTCGAGAAACAATTTTCAATATGGTTGACAACGGAATAAAATACACAAGAAGAGGGGGGGTAACAATCAAAACTATGATTGAAGATAAAAAATTAAAAATTGAAATTTCAGATACTGGTATTGGAATGGAAAAAGAAGAAATAGAAAAATTTTTGAAAGGAAAAATTTTTGAAAGAGGAACAGAAGCTAAAAAAATGTACGGACCCGGTAAAGGCATTGGGCTTTCTTTGGCTATTCAATTCGTAAAAGCTCACGGAGGGGAAATATTCGCTCGGTCTGAAGGATTCGGCAAGGGAACCACTTTTTTAATTGAACTGCCAATAAAATAATTATCTTTTGATTTCTGGTGGATAATCTCCCCCGCTCGGTGGCGGAGTAAAAGTTGGTTGTTGAGTTAATCCTTCGAGGGCGGGCAAACCTTTTTCAAGGTTATCTAAAATTTTTTTGACTTCTTGGTTTCCAGGGTTGAGGATCAAAACTTTTTCGAATTCCTGTTTGGCTTTTTCTTTTTCTCCTTTTTTGTCGAAAACCAAACCTAACATATAAATGGCATTAGAATAATTCGGATTAATGTTCAAAGCTTCTTCAAATTTAGATTGTGCTTTTTCTAAATCTCCCTTCCTCCAATAAAGCATTCCTAATTGAAAACGTATTCCAAAATCTTGAGGAGTAAAAGATTGGGTTTTCTCTAATATTTCAATGGCCTGGTCTGATTTTCCTTGTTGGTCGAAAACTACTGCTAAAAGATAATTAGCAGTAGGATAGTCAGGTTTTTTCTCGAGGGCCTTGTTTAAACTCTCGCTTGCCAAATTTAAATTCTCCATTTTTTTTGCCTCGTCTTTCTTTTGGGCGTAGTTTTGAGCCAAGAGAATATAAACCCTTCCAATCTCGGCAAAAGAAAAAGGAGAAGAAGGCTCAAGCTGAATTGCCCTTCTGTAAGATTCTAAAGAAAGATTATCCGCCCCTTCGACTCCAATCAAGTTTTGGTAGAAAAAGCCTCTCACATTCCAGTTGGCAACGTTATTTGGCTCTAAAGCAACCGCTCGGTTGATAGCGTTCGCTCCGGTGGCAATAATTGCGTTTACTCTGCCCCTTTTTTCTTCTACCGGAATTTTAGGATCTTGAGAAATTATACCGGCATAAACTAAATACAATTGAGATAAATTTCTCCAATAAGTATCTACCCAAGGATTTAATTGGGTGGCTTTTCCTAAATATTCAATCGATTTTTCAGTATTAGATTCGTTAACTCCTTTTAAATAATTCGCTTCTGCCAAATACCATCTCATATTAAACAAGGACAAAAGAATGGTTAAAATCAATGACGAAACGAAAACAAAATTCATAAACATTGCCCTCGAAGGAATGTTAATATTGATTTTGGTTTCTTTCTCAGAAAAAAGAAGAAGAAACATTCCTAAAAAAAAGAAGAAAGAGAACCACATTACGAAATTGAAAGGATAAAACAAGGAAACAAAAACTAAAGAAATCAACCCTCCTCCTATTGCTAATTTTATTTCAAAAAGATTTTCTTTTTTAAAATTCTTGAAAAAATAATAGAAAATTAAAAAATAAAGAAAAATCAGTCCCGTAAATCCTAAAAATCCTTTTGTCAAAAACCAATCTAAAAAGGCTGAATGACCTCTTAAAAATCTTGTCCCCCAAAAAATGGTCTGGTTCAAAAGAGGAGAACGATATTGAGAGTAATCCAAAATAAAAGTAGTAGGTCCTGTACCCAAGAAAAAGTTTTTAAGGTTATGTGAAAAGGCCTCCTTGATAATACCCAATTCTGAAATGAAACTAAGAGAAACTTCTGGCGGTAAAACTGGAAACCCTCTTATTGTTGCCGGGAAAAAATAAAAAAATATTGAAACAATCAAGCCTATCATCAAAATGGGTATCCAAAAAGAGCCCATTTTTTTGTTGCCGGTTCCAATTACAAAAAGAATTAAAATTAAGAATATTAAACTGCCCCAAGCTGTTTTAAAATTAATGAAAAGAAGATTAAGGAAAAATATAAAAAAGGCAAAAACAAATAAACCAAAAAGTTGCTTAGAAACTCCTTTCGTTCTCAAAGCAAGAACGAGAGAAATTGGTAAAAGCGAAAGAGAAAAAACTGAAAAAGCGTTGGGAGTGCCAACAGTGTTGAAAGAAATATTTTTTGTAATGTCAATTGGTAAAATAAAAATTTTGTAAAGTTGAAAAAGGTTAAAAATAGCAGTCGCCAAACCTGAAAAAACAAAAAAAGAAACCAAAGGAATAACATCCAATTTTTCTTCAAAAGAATTAACAACGAGAAAAGCAAGAATTATTAGCAAAAGAAAATTTAAAAAACTATCCACAAAATCGAGTGACAATCCTAAAAAAGAAGTTCTTTTTGAAATAGAAAATAAAGAAGAAACAAAAAGGGAAAAAAGAATAAAAAATAATACAAGGTAAAAAACTTTTTCTCCTCTTAGAATTAATTCTCCTTTAAAAATACATTTTCCCAACCAACCAAGAAAACTAAAAGCAATCAAAATTTGAGCTAAAATTTCTTTTGGAAAATCTAAATAATTTTGAGTAAAAGGGAAAAAAATAATGGGAACCGAAACCAAAAGTAAATAAAGGGAAAATTTGTTTAATTTAGTGAAAAAAGTCAATGAATCCATAGAAATTTTGAAGGGAATCTTCAAATTTATCGGCTCTTGCGTCAAATTGTAAATTAAACTATTTTATAAAAAGAGAAAATTTTTGTCAAATCTCTTCTTTTAAAAAAGTAAAATTTTAAAATTTATTTCAAAAAAAATAGATTTATTGATATAATTTCAAAAAAGAAAATTCCAATTTTTTTTGCTTTAAGATTTTATGAATTTTCAAAAATCAACTCTATCTTTGGTCCTTATTCTTTTTATCGCTTTCTTTTTCCGATTCTACCAGCTTTTTTTAATTCCCCCAGGACTTTACCCTGATGTTGCCATTAATGGAAATGAAGCTTTTTTTAGTTTAAAAAACAAAGATTTTAAAGTTTTTTATCCAGAAAATTATGGAAGGGAAGGATTGATGATGTGGTTGATTGCTCTTTCTTTTAAAATTTTTGGAGTTTCAATTTTCTCAATCAGAGTTGTTGCTGCCATAATTGGCGTTTTGACAGTTTTGGGTTTGTATCTTTTGGCAAAAGAATTATTTCATCAAGAAAAAAATTTTTCAGAAAAAATTGCTCTTTTTTCAAGTTTTCTTTTAGCAGTTTCTTTTTGGCACACAAATTTTTCTCGCATTGGATTTAGAGTAATTTTGCTTCCTTTTGTTTTAGTTTTTTCTTTTTACTTTCTTTTTAAAGCTATTAGGAAAAAATCGATTTTTGATTCGATTTTGGCAGGAATGTTCTTTGGCTTGGGATTTTACACTTACACTTCTTTTAGAATGGCGGTTTTAATTTTGCCCTTTATTTTTATTCCTTTTTGGTTTCTTTATAAAAGAGAAGGGCTTCAAAAAAAATTCCTGCTTCTTGCCCTCTACTTTCTACTTTTAACTTTTTTTGTCGCCTTACCCATTGGCATTTACTTTTTAAAAAATCCTCAAGATTTTATTTCAAGAGCAACTCCGGTTTCGATTTTTAAAGCAGAGAATCCAATCAAGGAGTTTTTAAAATCTTTAATTTTACATTTGGGAATGTTCAATTTTCACGGCGACCCAAACTGGCGACACAATTTTGGGGGAAAACCAATGTTATTTTGGCCAGTGGGAATTTTGTTTTTAATCGGCTTTTTCCTTTCAATTAATGAATTAATACGGTATCGAAAAAATAAGAATTTATCATTAGCCATCAGCCATTTGTTATTGGTCGTTTGGTTTTTTGTTATGCTTTTGCCAGGAATTTTAACCAGAGAAGGACTCCCCCATTCTTTGAGAGTTGCGGGAACAATTCCTCCTGCTTTTATTTTTTCTGGTTTGGGCGCTTTTTGGGTTTATCAATTTTTAGAAAAAAAATTAAAAAACAAATTAATTCTCAATGCTTTATTGATTTCCTTTTTATTTTTCGTTTTAATCTCAGAATTCAATAAATATTTTTTAGTTTGGGCAAAAAAACCAGAAGTAAAAAGCGAATATACTCAAGAATATCTTTTAATGGGAAAGTATCTTAATTCTTTGCCAGAAGATTATGAAAGATACGTAATCGTAAACAGAGGAGGAGAACCCGTTTCTTGGGCCAACAAAATTCCAGTTTCCGCCCAAACAATAATGTTTTTGGAAATTGCACAATACGGACAAATAAAAAGCAATTATTTGTTGCCAGAAGATATTGAAAAAATTAAAATAGATAAAAAAGGAGTAATTTTATTGATGGCTCAAGACCAAGAATTGGCAAAAAAAATTTCAAGTTTATTTCCTAAAGGAAGTTGGAAAAAAGAAAAAGAATTTTGGGTCTACGAAATAAATTTTTAAAAAATAATGGGAAAAAAAATTTTAAAACATCCTTTAACCTGGATATTATTGATCGGGTTTTTGATAAGGTTGTACGGAGTTTTAAACTTTCCCATTCGCCACGACGAAATAATAAGCATTCTAAATGGAGTAAAAAAAGCCCAAAGTTCTTTAATCAATTTTTTCTTTAAAGCTTCTTTGGAAAATTGCCTCGGAATTACTCCTCTTTATTTTTGGATTGAAAAATTTTTCATTAAAATTTTTGGAGAGAACAATCTTGGCTTGAGATTTTTTCCGCTCTTGAGTGGGATTTTAACGCCAATTTTGGCTTATTTTGTCGTCAAAAAATACTTTCAAGAAAAAATGGCAATTTTGAGCGCTTTTTTTGTAACCTTTTCCAGCAATTTCTTGTGGTCAACTTCAAAATCTCAATATTTCGAAGTCTTAATTTTACCTTTGTTGTTTTTAATTTTCCATTTTACTTTCTCAAATTTTAAATACAAATTTGTTTTTGTTTCTTTTTTGTTCTTTTTAATTTTTTTTACCTATTTTGGAAAGGCAATGGCTTTATTTTTGACTTTTTTGGCGTGGTACGTATTATCTAAAACGGTCGAACTTTGGTGGAAGAAAGAAAATTTCCGTTTTGTTTTAAAAGAATTTTTGCAAATTCTGAGCGGTTTTTTGATTCTTTTAATCTGGATTTTATCAGCCCAGTTTTTAGTCTTTTCTAAGGGACCAATACAAAGCGAGGTGGGCCTAGAAAAAGTAGAAAGTATTTGGAAAATGATCTTTTTGACTACTTTTGGTTATGGAATAGCCTCAAAACAATTTTTGGCGGGATCTCAAAGAGGCGCGTTTTTAATTTATAGTGATATTCATATTTGGCCAACTGAAACTTTGCTTTTTGTTCCTTTTTTAATAGGTTTCGTTTTTGTCTCAAAGAAATTATTAAAAAGCTTAAGGGAAAAAAATATCGAAAGTTTTCGAATGAACAGTTTTCTTTTGGTTTCGGCCATTCTCATTCTTTGTTATATTTTTCTTTTGGGTTTAATAAGCGCGAGATTCCACTTTCTTTATTTTTTACCGTTTGTAATTATTTCAGCACTGGGACTTGAAAAAATTTTTCATCTTGGAAAAGAAAACAAAAAAAACGCCCTTTTGCTTTTTTCTGTTTTTTGTTTTTATCTTTCTTTTGCAAGTAGTTGGGAAAGTTGGTATTATCAGGTCTTCAATGAAGAAAGATTTTTATTATTCTTTTTCTCGAGTATAATTTTTACTGTTTTTTACTGGCTTCTTTTGAATTTCTCTAAAAATTTTGAATTTGTTAAAAATTTTTTTATCGTCGCCTTTTGTTTTTTAATCGTTTTTCTTAATCTTATTAATGGACCTTTTGTTTGGGGGAAAAATGCTGAATGGGAACCTGCTTTCGATAACAAATTAAAACCTTGTCTTGATTGTTATGCAGAAAAGAGTGAACAAGAATTAGTAAATTTTGCTATAATAAAGAAAAAGCCGGAAATTTGTCATAAGTTACCAGAAGATTACAAAAAAAATTGTTTAGAGAAAATTAATGAAAATAAAAAATAGAACAATTATAATCGCAGGAACTTTGCTTTTTTTGGTTCTTTTGTTGACTCTGAGCAGTTCGGTCAACGATTCGGCAACGAGCGATGAAAATCCACATATTGGAGCAGGATATTCTTACTTGAAAAAGCACGACATGAGATTGAATCCTGAACACCCGCCTTTAGTAAAAGATTTGGCAGCCATTCCCCTCTTGTTTTTGAATTTAAATTTCCCAGAATCTGATCTTTCTTGGCAACAATCTGACGGTCCTTATTGGTGGCATCAATTCAATTTTGGCGGAAAATTATTGTACGAAAGCGGAAATAATCCTGACCAAATTTTGTTTTTTGCTCGTCTTCCAATGATTTTGCTTTTAATAGTTTGTGGATTTTTCATTTTTAAATTCGCTAAAGAATTTTTTGGAGAAAGGGTAGCTATTTTGGCATTGTTTTTGTTTTCGTTCTCCCCTACTTTTTTGGCTCACGGAAGGTTCGTCACTACTGATGTTGGGGCTGCTTTTGGAGTAGTTTTGGCAACTTTATATTTTTTGAAAGCCTTAAAAAATCCAAGCAAAAAAAACATAGTTTTTGCCGGAATCGCCTTGGGCATTTCTCAACTTTTGAAATTTTCTTTGATTTTGCTAGTTCCTTTTTTTGTTCTTTTAACCTTAATTTGGATTTTGGTTTTTAGAGAATGGAAAAATCCATTGAGGGTTTTAATATCTTGTTTAGTACTTTGGGTTTTAGTTGTTTGGATAGTTTATGGCATTCAAATTTACAATTATCCGCCAGAAAGACAATTGAGAGATACAAAGATGAATTTGGAATCTTTCTCTGGTGGCACCTCTTCAATAAAAGAAACTTGCTTTTCTCCAACTTCGATTCAAAAAATAAAAAGATGCCCGGCAGAAATTGTAATCTGGGCCTCAAACAAACCAATAATTAGACCTCTGGCTCATTATGGCCTTGGGCTTTTAATGGTTTTTCAAAGAGCTTCGGGCGGACATACCACTTATTTCTTGGGCGAAGTAACAGCAGCAGGTTGGCGAAATTACTTTCCGATTGTTTATTTAATTAAAGAACCTTTGGCTTTTCATATTTTATGGATTTTGGCTTTGTTTTATTTTGTGCTTAAAATTCGAGAACCTTTTTGGAAAAGGCCAATTTTTAGATTTAAGAATTTTATTAAAGAGCACTTTGTCGAATTTTCGATGATTTTGTGGCTTTTAATTTATTGGACAACATCGATTAAATCGAATTTAAACATTGGAGTAAGACATTTATTACCCGTTTTCCCCTTTACCATAATTTTGACTGCTAAAGGCATTGTTTTTTGGCTTGAGAACACAAAATACAAAAAATTAGCCTTTTCCCTTTTGACAATTTTGCTTTTGTGGCAATCAATCTCCGTTTTGAAAATTTATCCTCATTTTTTGGCATACGCCAATGAAATTGTTGGAGGACCTGATAAAGTTTATCGCTACACTGTCGATTCAAACTTAGATTGGGGACAAGATCTTAAGAGATTGAAAAAATGGGTTGAAGAAAACAAAATTGAGAAAATTTATCTTGATTACTTTGGAGGAGGAAATCCAAAGTATTATTTGGGTGAAAAATATGAAAGTTGGTGGGGACAAAGAGATCCAAAGGAACTTCCAAAAGGATCTTTTTTGGCAGTGTCTGCCACTGCCTTGCAAGGTGGAAGGGGGGTTCCTGGAAAGGGCTTTGACTTGCCAACAGGATATTATATTTGGCTCGACCACCAAAAACTTATAACAAAAATTGGCTATTCAATTTTCGTTTACAAAATTGAGTAAAATTATTTTTCTATACACTCGTTGAATTTTTTCACATCAAAGTTGTATTCTTCAATCATAGAAAGAGTCTCTTTTAATAAAGAATTGTATTCTGAAACCAGCAAATTGTATTCTTGAATTTTTTGCGGATCTTTTGTTTTTTCTGCCTCTTCTTTCAAAGACTTTAATTTTTCTTCCATTTCCTTGAGTTGAGCGATATTTTTTTCAATTTGAGATTTCATTTCCTCTGAAGGCTTTTTACAAGCAGAAAGAGGTTTGCCAAAATGTTGAACTGCTATCCATACTTTCTTTCCCTGAAAAATTCCTTGCTTTACCGCCACTCCAATTTCTTGATATCTTGTATTTAAAATATTCTCTCGATGACTATGACTTTCCATCCAACCTTCTACCACTTCTTTATCGTTTTCAAAATTTCCCATGGCCAAATTTTCTCCGACAACGATGTATTCATAGTTTGTTTTTCCCATTAAATCTCCGATCCCTTCTCCTTCTGGCGAATAATGAGAAAAATATTGCTTCTCAATTATATCCTCCAATTTCATTTTCGCGGTTGAATTTAAGATTTCATTTTCTTTCAAAGGTAGGAGGCCATGCTTTTCTCTTTGAACGTTTGTTTCTTCAATAATTCCCTCTTTCGTTAAAAAGCCTTCAATTTTTTCTTTTTCAACTTTAACTAAAGGTTTGGGAGCAATAATCTCTCGTTTAACCTCTGGGATAGGTGGAACAATTTCTTTTTCTATTTTTTCCCTTAAGTTTTTAATCTCGGATTTTACCTCTTCAATTTGGGTCAAAAAAGACTTTGAAATTTGCTGAAATTGCGGATTGTAGTTTTTAAAATTTAAGAACGCATAATAGATGGTTCCAACAATTAGAAATAACCAAAAAAGAAATTGAAAAATTTTTTTCAACATTGTGAACCCTTTAACAATTTTTGGCCCCAAGGGGATTCGAACCCCTATCTTCAGCTTGAGAAACTGACGTCCTGGCCATTAGACGATGGGGCCAAAAAACAATAGGAAATTTTATTAATAAAATTTAAAAAATTCAAGAAAAGTTAATTTGACAATTAACTTTATTTATTGATAAAATATTGAATTATGAAAATTGCTGAAATTGCTAAAAAACTCGACATTCCTTTCTCAATCATTCAAAAAGAAAGCGTAAAAAGTTTTTTAGAAAAAAGACTTTTAGAAGTAAAAACTGAGCTTTTTCTTTTGGCTAATAAATACGGAGTAAAAAGTATTAAAGAATTCGATAGATTAATTAAAACTGGAAAAATTCATGAAACTTCTGAGACACGAGAAGATTTTTTTAAGTTTGATTACTTAGAAGATAAACGTAAAACTCTTGAAAAAATTCTTAAATCTTTAGAGTAATGAAATTAGAAGAATTGAAATATCTCATTGAAGATCGGTTTTTAGACATTGTTGTTAAAATTTTACAACCTTCCCCTGAAAAGCTTCGTTTGATACTAAAAGATGGAAGCTTTATTGATATTCGCATATCTCAAACATTTAAAAATCGTTTTGATTTTCATTGGGAAAGAAGGCATATAGATAACACCATTTATAGATATGATAATTTTCCAGATCTCAAGTTTAAAAATCTCAAAACTTTTCCTTATCATTTTCATAAAAAGAAAGAAAATAAAGTTGAAAATTCTCCTTTCAGAAAAAAATTGCCCTATGCTTTTATCGATTTTATGGAATTTGTTCGAAAAGAAATGAATAAAAGATCTTGATTTCTTTTGGGTTTTAAATTATTATCATTAATAATATATGGAAAACAATTTTAGCGTTGTCGAAAAAATAAACGAGTTTTATCTCGAACAAGAAAGAATAAAAAAGGAAAAAGAAAGAATAAAAATCTGGATTAGCGAAGTAGGAAAATGTCCTCGGGCCATATTTTTTAAATTTAAAAAAGTACCGAAAGCAGAAATCGAACCAGAAAAATTAAGAATTTTTGAAGACGGCCATTTTCTTCAGCAAAAAATTCTAAGGGCTTTAAGCGCCAAGGGACTTTTAAGGGCGACGGAGATTCCTATTCCTTCTCACGAATTCATCGCCGGAAAAGCGGACGCTATAATTTCTGACACTGACGGCATTCCTTATGTGCTCGAGGTAAAAAGTATTTCCGGAAGAATGAATTTTCAAAAGTTAGATCCCAGCCTTACTTTCCCTCAACATATAAATCAACTTCAGCTCTATTTGTATTTTTTTAAAATTAAAAAAGGAATCCTTCTTTATATTAACAAAGATACTCAAGAATTAAAGGAATTTGTTTTTGATTACTCACCAGAAGAAGTGGAAAAACTTTTAGAATGGGCAGAAAAATTAAAAAACAAAATACAAGAAAACGTTGTTCCCATTCGTCTTCCAAACTGGCCCAAAGACTGGGAGTGTCAAAGCTGCGTTTTTGCTGAAATTTGCAAACTCGCCGGAGAAAAAGAAATAAGCTGGGAAGAATTTTTGAAAAAAATAGAAAATCAAGAGAATTTAATAGAGGGGCTCTGAAATAAATAATTTTCCTTTATCTAAAACCAAAATTTGATTTTTTGAATTAACTGCTACTTTGGGGTTTTCAAATTGCGCTATTTCATAAAAATTAGGTTTATCTCTGGTATCTGTTTCTAAAATAATGATTTTCCCGGAAAGGGCAAAAACTATATAATTTTCATTTAAAAAAACCGCATCCTGAATACCGTCTGTCGTCCTAAACAAAAGGTTTTTGCCTCCTGGCGTAATTTCCCAAATTTCTTTTGATGAAAAAACTAAAATTTTGTTTTCTCTTTCGTCCCAACCCAAAAAATTTTCCAAAACTTTTTCCCTCCCCTTTTCAAAGGAAAACAAAAAAACATCTCTCCCCTCCAAAAAAACTTCAAGCTCTCCAAGTTTTTTTGGAAAATAATTTTTATTCTGGCATTCCCCAGATTGAGGAAAGAGAGTTTCACAAGGGATTAAATTTTTTTGTGTTTTTCTCAAGAAAAACTCTTCCTTTCCTCCGGTTTCTTTAAAACTTATTTTTTCTGGAAACAAAATAATTCCTAAAACTTCTGTTACTTTTCCTTCGTCAATTTTTAATTCCTTTTTCCAGGGCAAGTATTTTTCTTTTTTAATTTCTACCAAATACTTTTTGGGATACAACCTTAATATTTTCGCCCTTCCAAAAACTCTGTCTGTACTTTTTTTGTATTTCCCAGAAAGAAAAATTTGAACAGAAGAAGGCTTTGCCTGAATGAATAAAATGCCTGTTTTTACAAATTTTTTATTCCCAAAATCGTACTGGTAACCAAGAGAAAAAATAATTAAAACAGGAGAAAAAATCAAAAAAATCAAAAAAAATAACAAAAATAAAAAGACCCGGATTTTCTTGTCCATTTTTCAATTTTACAAAATAAAAATTTTTTAGTAAAATAAAAAAATGTTTGAAAAAAAAGTAGGAATAGATTTGGGCACCTCAACGAGCCTTTTATTTTTGCCCAAAAAAGGAATAGTTTTGAAAGAACCATCAGTGGTCGCTGTTTCTTTATTGGAAAAGAAAGTTTTAGCAGTGGGGTACGAAGCAAAAGAAATGCTCGGAAAAACCCCAGAAGATATTAAAATTTACCGGCCCTTAAGAGATGGGGTGATTGCTGATTTTGTTGTCACTCAGGCAATGATAAAATATTTTTTAAAAAAGGTTCTGGGAAAGGTTACATTTTTTAAACCGTATTTGGTCATTGGGGTACCAGTAGGCGCAACATCCACAGAAAGAAGAGCTTTAATCGAAGCGGGAAGGTTAGCCGGGGCAAAAGAAGTTTTCTTAGTCAAAGAACCAATTTTAGCAGCTCTGGGAGCGGGCATTCCGATCGAAAGCTGTTCTGGAAATTTGGTCTGCGATATCGGAGGAGGAACAACCGAAGTTGCGGTAATTTCTTTAGGCGGAATTGTAACCGCAAAATCGATAAGGGTTGCTGGAGACGAAATGGATTTAGCTATTGGAGATTATGTCAAGAAAAAATATAACTTAGCCATTGGAGAGCAAACGGCAGAAGAGATTAAAATAAAAATCGGAAGCGCCACTTTTGAAAAAGAAAAATCGGAAATGGAAGTGAAAGGAAGAGATTTGGTTTCGGGCGTACCGAGAACGATAAAGTTAAATTCTTCTGAGGTCACAGAAGCAATCTCCGATGTTTTGCAAGAGATTTTGCAAAACATAAAATCAGTATTAAGAAGTACCCCTCCAGAATTGGCTGCTGATATTTACGAAAAGGGAATAGTTTTAACTGGCGGAGGTTCTATGTTGAAAAACCTTCCTCAAATGATAAAAAATGAAATTGGAGTTTCGGCAATTTTAGCAGACGACCCTCAAGAGTGCACGGTTAAAGGAACGGGTACCATTTTAGAAGCATTAGATTTATATCGAAAAGTCTTGTTAACAAAATAGTTTATAATTTTAAATGGCTTTTTCGATTTTTTTCTTTTTTGTCCTTCAAATTATTAAAATATGACCCCACAAATTAAATTTTTAGAAGAAATTTCAAGATCAGAAAAAATTCCTCACGCTTTTTTATTCGAAGGACCAGAAGGAACGGGAAAAAAGGAAACCGCTTTAAAATTTGCGAAGATGATTTTGGGTTCTGAAATTGGAAACCATCCAGATTTTTTATTGATAGAACCTAAAAATGAAACTATCTCCATAGATCAAATTAGAAACGAATTAATAAGGTTTTTATGTCTGACCCCTTTGTGCGGAAACAAAAAAATTGCAATTTTAAACAGGGCGGAAACGATGGCCAAAGAGGCTCAAAATGCGCTTTTAAAAACTTTAGAAGAACCAAGGGGAAACGCAATCTTAATATTAATCTCTTCAAAGCCAGAGCTTTTGTTGCCAACGATAATTTCTCGTTGCCAAAAAATTTCTTTTTCATATTTTAAAAAAAGCGAGCTCGAAAAATTATTAAAGGAAAAGGACCCTAAAGAAAAGGAAGAAATTTTAAAAACTGCTCAAGGCAACCTTAAAAGATTAGAAAACATTTTAAAAAATGGGTTTAAAGAAAGAAAAGAGAAAGAGAAATTGGTAGAAAAAATTTTGAAAGGCGGAACGTTCGAAAGGTTAAAATTGTTAGAAAGGGTGAAAAACGAAGACGAATTTTTGGAAATCTTGGTTTCAATTTTTAAAAGACAACTTTTTGAAGAAAAAGAGAAAGAAAAAGCAAAAAGAGTTTTAAAGCAAATCTTAAACCTGGAAATGACAAACTATCTTAACAAAACAAACAAAAGGTCGCTTTTAGAATTTTTGATTTTTCAAATTTAATTAACTTATGGAAGAGAAGCAAAAAAAGGAAAAATTAAATTGGAATGAGTTAATAGAAGGTAAAAAAGCCGATTTTGAAGAAACGATAGAAAGGCTAAAAGAAGATTTAAAAAAAATTAGAATTTCCAGGGCCTCTCCGGGTTTGATCGAAGATTTAAAATGTGAAGTTTATGGTCAAAAATTCCCGTTAAAACAATTAGGTCAAATTTCAATTGTACCCCCAAGACAGATTGTCATTCAACCCTGGGATCAGTCTTACATTCCCTCAATCGTAAAAGCCATCGAAAATTCAGACATGGGTTTAACTCCAATTGTGGAAAAAGAAGGAATCAAAATCGACATTCCTCCCCTCACCGAAGAATTCAAAAAAGACATTTTGAGATTGCTTTCGCAAAAAAAAGATAAAGCAAAAAAAGCAATCAGAGAAACAAGGGAAAAAATCTGGAATAAAATTCAAGAAGCTTTTCAAGAAAAAAGAATCTCAGAAGATGAAAAATACAAAGCAAAAGATAAAATTCAAGAATTGGTCGAAGATTACAACGAAAAAATTGAAGAGATAATAGAAAAAAAAGAAAAAGAAATCAAAGAATAAAAATTTCGCGAATTTGTAAGAATTTGGGCAAAAATTATAGGGATGGCTCGCGAAAATTCGTGGACACATTTTATACATTCTTTAAAGTATGTTTGAAGTTATTTTGATATTTTTTTCTTTAATTTTTTTAATAATTTTGCACGAATTGGGGCATTTTTTCTTTGCCAAAATTTTCAAAGTAAAAGTCGAGGAATTTGGCATTTTCTTGCCTCCCCCACTTTTTAAAAAAAAGATTGGAGAAACCGTTTATTCCTTGAATTTAATTCCTTTTGGGGCTTTTGTGAAAATTTTTGGTGAAACAGAAAGAAAAAAAGAACAAGGTAGTTTTTCTAATCTTCCCCTTTCAAAAAGGGCTTTAGTAATCATTGGAGGGTGCCTTTCTTTTTGGATTTTGGCAATGATTTTTTATTTTATAGTCCTCCAAATGGGGGTCCCAGTAGCAGTCGAAGACGAAAAAGAAATTTTAAATCCTTCAGTAAAAATAATCCAGGTGCAAAAAAATTCTCCTGCTTTTTATGTAAATTTGAAATCTGGAGACGAGATTTTAGAAATTAACAACGAAAAAATTGAAAAGGCATCACAGGTTCAAAAAATTGTAAGGGAAAAAGCGGGCGAAATTATTCGTATCAAAATTAAAAGAGGTAAAGAAATTTTTGAGGTTTCGGTCGTCCCGAGAAAAAACTTTCCCGAAGGCGAGGGTCCGTTGGGAATTTCTATGATAAAAGTTGGAATTGAAAAGTACTCTTTTTTGAGCGCCCTTCTTAAAACCCCGTCATTAACCTTTGAAAACTCTTGGGCGATTGTGAAAGGATATTTTGAATTTGCAAAAAAAATATTCCACAGAGAAAAAATTCCCGAAACCACATTAATGGGACCGATTGGCATTACTCAATTAATGTGGCAAATAAGTCAAATGGGTTTCAATCATTATTTGAATTTTTTGGCCCTTTTGTGTCTTTATTTGGCAATTTTCAATCTGTTACCCATTCCTGCTTTAGACGGAGGGAAACTTTTATTTTTGGGAATTGAGGCGATCAGAAAAAAACCCGTAGATGAAAAAACAGAAGAAGCTATTACGGGATTTTTTTTCGTACTTTTAATATTAATAGCCATTTTTGTTACCGTAGGCGATATTAAAAGAATATTTTTAAAATGAAAAAGATTTTTGTTTTTTCCAATATGATCATTTTGGCAGCTATCGTCGCTGGAATAATCTTTTTTTCTCTTGAAAGAGAAATCAAAATCGTTCCAAAAATAAAACCAAACGAAATAATTCAAGAACTTATCGAAAAAAAAGAACAAGAAGCCAAAAATGAAGAGAAAAAAAACGAACTTTCAACATCTACCATAAATCCGCAAGAATTACTCCAAGAATTAGCCAAAAAAAATCAAGAAAATGAAAAAGAGGGTTCTGTTAGTTGCGAAAAGCAAAATAAAAAAGGCGAACTTTCAGTGAGAATAAAAGAATTTTTTTTGAGAATTGAGATTAATTTAGAAATTGAGGGTGAAAAAGAAAAAAAATGCTTAGTTTTAATCGGGGTAGATAAAATAATTGAATTCAAAAAAGACGAAAAACCGGTCGCAAAAGAAGATTTCGAAAGATTAAGAAATTTTTTAGAAGGGAAAAAGGCTGAAGTTTTGATTTCAAAATGGCAATTAGAAGAAATTTTAAGAAAAATGGAAAACAAAGAAGAGCTTATCTTTTAAAATGATTTTTTATTAAAAAGATTAAAACCCCCGCAAAAAGAAAAAATTCCAAAGAAAGAACGAGCCAGTTTTTAGACCATTCAATCTTTTCAAGTAAATTTGAATTAATTTCTTTTTGTAAATCTATTTTTTTTCTTGCCAAATATTCTTTATTTTTTAATTTTTTTTCCTCGGTTTTTTCTATTTCCAAAGTTTCTTTCTTTTCAAACAAAACCTTCTTTCCCTTTCTCAATTTGAGTATTAACTCTGCCCTTCCCTCTAAGGATAAAAAATTTTCGCTTAATCTTAATTTGTATTTTTTTTGAAAAATGGGTCCAGAAACTTCATTTTTAAGATAATAAAGAGATTTTTGCCATTTTGAAAAAGAAAAGTTATAAATTTCTGAAATTTCTTTTTCCTTTTTAAGAGTTAATTTTAAATCGTATTTTTCGTTTTCAAGACCAAAAATTTTCACTAAAACTTCAAATTCCTCATCAGCTTTTATTTTTTCTGGAAATTCTAAAAAAGCAGAAATTTTTTCTTTTCCCCAACAAAAAAATGGAAATAAAAATAAAAAAATAAGAAGGGGCAATTTTTTCAACATTTAAAATTTTAAAAAATTGAAAATAAAAACTCTTTCAAGTAAAATTTTATAATTTTATGGGAAAAATATTAAGTTGGTTTTGTTATCTTTTTTTAAAGCCAATAGTAAAATTAATCTGGATAAAGAAAGTAGAGGGAACTGAAAACATTCCAAAGATAAATTTTATTTTGGCTTCAAACCATCAAAGTCATTGGGATCAAGTTATTAACGGATATTTATGCGTTCCAAGAAGATTCACTTATTTGGGTCAAATAGATAAGTACGAAGGGTTCGATGGTTTTTTAAGAAATTTTCTTTATTGGATGGCAGGAGTAATACCGATTCATCGTTACGATGAAGAATCAAAAAAACAAGCTCTGAAAATTTGCGTTGAAAGATTAAAAAAAGGAGAAATTCTAATAATGTATCCAGAAGGAACAAGAACAAAAAACGGACATTTGCAAGAATTCAAAACAGGTTTGGCGAAAATTCATTTAAAAAGCGAAGTTCCCATTTTACCCGTAGCTATTAAAGGCAATTTTGAAATAATGCCGGTTGGAAAAACCTTTCCAAAATTCAAAAAAATAGTGGAAATTAAGATTGGGAAACCGCTTTTTTTCAGAGAAGAAATTGAAAAAGCAAAAAAATTAGATTGCAGTTCGAAAGAATATAAAGAAATTTGTCAAAAAATCACTGAAAAGTTAAAAGAAGAAATAAAAAATTTATTTTATAATTAAAACGAAAAGTAAAGACTTGAAAAAGATTTTTGATTTTTTTAAAATAACAAAAAATTATGGTTTCGACAATTTTAATATTAATTATCCTTTTTTTCGTCGCGTTAATCTGGTTGTTTTTGGGTGGTTACAATAAACTGGTTGCCTTGAAAAATCGAGCTCAAGAAGCTTTCGCTGATATTGATATTCAATTAAAAAGAAGGCACGATTTAATTCCAAATTTAATAGAAGTCGTAAAAGGTTACGCTGCCCACGAAAAAGAAGTTTTTGAAAAAGTGACCGAAGCCAGAGCGAAAGCAATGGGAGCTAGAGAAAGCGGTGATTTAAAAAATATGGCAGAAGCAGAAAATTATTTAGCGGAAACTTTAAAAACATTGTTTGCGGTAGCAGAAAATTATCCTGATTTGAAAGCTTCGGTAAATTTTTTGGAATTGCAAAAAGAATTAACAGATACAGAAGATAAAATTATGGCTGCCAGAAGGTTTTATAATGCAAATGTAAGAGATTTAAACATTGCTATTGAAAGTTTTCCAACAAACATCATTGCTTCAATTTTTGGGTTTAAAAAGATGGATTTTTTTGAAATTGGGGCTCCAGAAGAAAAGGAAGCACCGAAAGTAAAATTCTAAAAGTCAATTTTTCATGAAACAAAAAGGGTTATTTTTGGTGCTCTTATTTTTGAGTTTTTGCGAAATTACCTCTAGTCAAGTTTATTATCAAGAAAAGATTAAAAATTTTGATGTCGAAATTAAGATAAACAAAGATAGTTCATTTTTTGTTAAGGAAAGTATTGTTTACGATTTTGGAATTTATTCCAAACACGGAATTTACAGAAGAATCCATTTAAAAAATATTAAAATTAAAGTCTTAAAAGTTGTCGACGAATTTAATAATTCTTATCCGTTTAAAGTTATTAAAGAAAAAGGCCATTTATAAATAAAAATTGGTGATCCAACAAAGCTTACAAGTGGTCAACATACCTACAATATTTTTTATCAAGTTTTTAATGGATTAGCTTCCTTTCCAAATCACGATGAGCGTTATTGGAATGTAACAGGAAACGAATGGGGTGTTCCGATAGAAAAATCTCAAGCCTTAATTTTGCTTCCAGAAAAAATTTCTAGTGAAAACTTAAAATTCGATTGTTTTAGGCTGGCCAAAGGGAATAATTAAAAAATCCTTTAGTCTTCAGATATTTTTATTGAATCTTGAAAAGTATTATTTTTTAATTCCAATTTTTGTCTTTATTTACCTTTTGAAGAATGGTTGAGAAAAGGAAAAGACTCAAAAATTAAAAAATCGATTGTCGTCCAATATGAACCACCAGATAATTTACGGCTGGCCGAGATTGATTTAATAATGAAACAAAAAATTGAACCAAAAAGTATTTCGGCCACGCTTGTGGATTTGGCAGTTAGAGAATTCATTAAAATTAGAGAAGTAAAAAAGGCGTTATTTACAAAAGCACTGATTACGAGTTAATAAAACTGAAAGATTTTGATAATCCTCAAGAAGACCTCCGCGGTTATGAAAGAATATTATTGAAAATTATTTTTACTCCAAGAACAGATACATCGGGTCAAAAAATAGCTTTTCTTTCTAGAATAAAAAAGAAACATTCGTTTTCAAAAATCGTCGAACAAATAAATTCAAATTTTTCGTATTCTTTTTGCCCAAAGTACTTTGCCAACGATCCCTTAAAGATTAACGAAAACTGGCTTAGTATCGGGACAGTATTGTTTATTATAGTTGAGTTTTTATTCGTTTTAATTTGCCTTCTCTTTTTATTTGCATTTTAATTTCAGGAATTTTATTTTTGATTTTTTCGCCTTTTATGCCAAAGAGGAATAAAAAAGAAGCTGAAACCTACTGGCAAATTTTAGGTCTTAAAGAATATATTAATAAAGCGGAAAAGCATAGGGCCCAATTTTATGAAAAGGAGAATATTTTCGAAAAATATTTGCCTTATGCAATTATCTTTGGTCCAACCAAAAAATGGGCAAAAGCTTTTGAACGTATATACAAAAATCCCCCTTCTTGGTATGAAGGAAATTTTGGAACTACATTTTCAGCCTTAAGTTTTGCTGATTCAATCAACCATTATTCCAACTACGCTCAAACCTCAGAAAGCGGTTTTGGAGGAAGCTTTAGTGGTGGCGAAGGTGGCGGTGGTGGAGGAGGAAGTTGGCAGAATAAAACTGAATTTGGTAAAATAAAATATGGCAACTCTGTATACTCAAGCAGAAAATAATATAAGAAAAACTTGGATTTTAATGTCTTCTTTCTTAATTTTCGTCATTTTGCTGGGATGGCTTTTTGCTCAAGTTTTTGAAAATCAAACCATTCTTTACTTGGCAGTACTTTTTGCTGGCCTTCAAAGCTTTATTAGCTATTGGTATTCAGACAAACTTGTTTTAGCAATGACAAAAGCAAAACCTATTGAAAAACAAAACAACCCGGATCTTTACAGAATAGTCGAAAATCTCTGTATTGCTGCTGGCTTACCCATGCCAAAAATTTACATCATTGAGGATGAGCAACCAAATGCTTTCGCCACGGGTAGAGATGCTAATCACGCCGTTATTGCTGTAACAAGAGGTTTGCTCGAAAGGTTAGAAAAAGTAGAAATTGAAGGAGTAATATCTCATGAATTGGCTCACATCGGAAACAAAGATATGCTTTTGCAAACGATTACTGTCACCTTAGTAGGTTTTATAGCCATTTTATCGGATTGGTTTTTAAGAGCGAGTTCTTGGGGAATGAAAAAGAGGAGCGATGAAAAAAACAATGCAAACACGATTTTTATTTTCCTAGCCATTTTTGCCGCCATCTTGGCTCCTTTGGCGGCCCAATTAATTTACTTTGCCATTTCAAGAAAAAGAGAGTTTTTAGCTGATGCTACCGGAGCCTTGATTACAAGATACCCTGAAGGCTTGGCAAGAGCTTTGGAAAAAATTGCAGCCTTCCCCCAATCAATGAAAGTAGCATCTACTGCTACCGCTCATTTGTTTATTGCTTCACCCTTTCGCGGCAAACAATCTACTCGATGGTTTACTAAATTATTTATGACTCATCCCCCCATAGAAGAAAGAATCAAAGCTTTAAGGGAAATGTCATTATAAAGCCGAGAAATAATTAAAATAAATTATGAGAGAAAAATTTGGAGGAGAATTGGGTAAAAAACAAGCGTACGAAAAGATGATCGAGAAAAGAGGATTGGAAAGACATAAAGAAAAAAGAGAATGAGCTGAAAAAGAAATTTCAGCTAAAGAAATAAGAAAAAGAATAAAAGAAATTGCAACAAAGGAAAGGTGAAGCGATTATGAAATAGAAAAAGAAGAACCGGAAAGGGGGCTCCAAGAAAGGATAGAAACATTAAAAGAGGAAATATCAAAATTAGCAACGAAAGAAGAGGTCGAAAGGTTAAAAACAGAATCTTTTGGAAAGTTAAGAAAATTTACAAGAGAAAGAAAAAATGTAGAAAAAGCTCTCGGCAAACTTTGTAAGGTTTTAGAAAAATTGAGAAATCAATACTAAAACGAAACTCTTGAGTCAAAAAAGCAAATTTTGATTCAACTAATCGATGAATGTTCCCAAAATATTGAAAAAATTGAAGAAAGAATAGAAAGAGAATTACCATTTAGAAATGCTGAAAGTTTTTTAGCCCATTCTCTTTTAAAACTCCGTCAATACAAAGAAGAGCCATCATCTGGAATTGTTGAAGCCGAATATCCAAAAACTCAAAAAGAAAGAGCGAAAGAAAATTTAACAAAAATCGTTTGGTTGCTTTTTAGGAGAAACGGGAACCGGAAAAATATGTTTAGCAAGGAAAATAGCACAAGAAATAACTGGAAATTTATGAATTTGCCCCCGGTCATAGATTTATTAGTACTGAAGATTTGTTTTATTATAGGGGTTTGGATGTAAAAACAATTGAGCCCAATAAAATTCCGGAGATTATTGAAAAAGAAATAGAAAAATTTAAACAAGAACATCCAGATCTTTCAGCAGAAGAAATAAAAAATTATGAAGAAATTATTAAAGATGTAGTTAAAGGACAAGCTGCTAGCAAAGAATTAACTACAGAGTTTTTTTATCAGCAGTTTTGAAAGCTGCTAATGAGGGTAAAATCGTGATTATTGATGAATTTAACTATATCCCTCCAGCGCTTTTGGGAGGGTTGAATGCTTTGATTGGAGCAAAACAAGATCAAGAAATCAGTGTTTTCGGTCAAAAAATTAAAGTTAAACCTGGTTTGGTGTAATTTTACCGGGAATATTACCCGCTCTGAACTTCAGGGGAGATATCTTCAAAGAGAAAAAATTGACCCGGCATTATTTAATAGATTGAACTCTGGTTTGACTGAATACGGCTCTTTGCCCCAAGCAAATAATATAGCTTTTGTAGAATCAATTTTATCAGAAAAAGAATTCAAAGAAGGAAAGAAAATTCCAAAGAGAGCTTTTTGAAATTGGTTTGACGATTTTTAACTGATGAAAAAGGAAATATTTCAGGACCAAAAGAGCTCTTGGAAAAAACCTGGAACCTTGCAAGCGAAATTTCTCTTTTACAAAAGCTTTATGCAGGTGAAAAATTAGAAACGCCAGCAAAACTTGCTTCAGGTCAAGATGTTGTTTTTAAAAGAATATGCTATTTCCAATAGAACTTTTCGCGCGATTTTAGAAAATTGGAAAAGAGATAACTTCAGATATTCAATCGATTGGTATCTTTACGATAATCTAATAAGGCCAGCTTCAATAATTTCTCCTTCGGAAGCAGGATAAATTTTCTCTCTCTTAAAAGAAAGCGGGTTGTTTTTCCAAGATGATAGCTGGGAAGTTCTAAAAGTTGATTCTTTAAATTATAGAATTGAAGGCATAGAAGAAATTGAAAGGAACCAAAAAGAATTTTTGAAAACTCAAGAACTTAAAAACTAACCCATTATTTTGGTCCAAAAGAAATTACTGAAGCATTTTTAGGGTTGAGATGCCAGAATTAGAAGAAATTGAAAGGGTCAAAAAAATAAATGCCATATTGCCAAATTTTCAAAGAAAGAATAAAGGAATTGAAAACAAAGGTTAAACTTTTAGAAGGTTTATTATCGGAATACACAAAAACAGGAAAAGAAGAAATAGTAGAGAAAGAAATAGAAAAAAATTTGAAAGAGATTGAGAAATTCAAAGAAGGATTTATTCTTAAAGTAAAAGAACTTTTAGAGAAATGGTATCCTAAAAAAGAAACATTAAAATAAATTTCTTCAAGACATCACAATTAACGAAAAAGGAAGGATAGAAATAAAAGAATTCAATGTAAGCTGGAGCAATCTTTCTTCTCTTTATTTGCCTTCTTTATTTGAAAAAATTGGAAAGCTCTATTGCGGCACCAACCAACTTATTTCTCTTCCTGAATTACCAGATGGACTTAAAAAGCTTTATTGCTCAAATAACCCCCTTCAAAAGGAAGTGATTGAAAAAATCAAATCTCACCCAAATTATGATCCTAAAAATTGGAAATTCTAATGTTAGAAAAATTTGAAATAATCATAAAACTTTAGAAAGAACTAAAGAAAAATCGATAGAAATACGATACGAATTAAAAGAAATGCTAAAATGCTGCCCTCAAGAATTCTTTGTTTCAGATTATAAAAATAAAAAATAGAGGAGCGTTAACCCCCCTAAAGTAAAGAGTAATCAATTTCGTTTTATCGTCTCATTTTAATTCTACTTTAGCTCCTGCTCCTTCGAATTTTTTCTTTAATTCTTCTGCCTCTTCTTTCTTTACGTTTTCTTTTATTGTTTGAGGTTCTGACTCTGCTTTATCGACTAAATCTTTTGCATCTTTTAAACCCAAACCGGTAATTTCTCTTACTAATTTAATTACCTCAATCTTTTTCGCACCAACCTGGGTTAAAACTACATTAAATAAACTTTTTTCTTCTTTTTCCGTTGCAGCCGGCGTTTGAACTCCTGTTTGAGGCATTGCCATGGGCGCAAACTGAGGTTGACTCGAAACACCAAATTTTTTCTCTAACACTTTTATGAATTCTGCCAAATCTAAAACAGTCATTTTTTCTATCGCTTCTACGATTTTTTTAAATTTTTCTGGGATTTCAATTTCTCTTTCTTCCATGTTTTTATCTTTTTTCTTTTTGACCTTTAATTTGTTCCAAGCTAAAAAGGAATTTTACCAAAATTTGATTAAAAATGGAAGTCATTTGAGAAACGGGGAGAGATAAAGTAAAGACCAGACTTTGTAACAGCTCTTTTTCTGACGGGAGCTCGGAAATCTTTAAAACCTCTTCTCCCGACAGTATTCTCTCTTCAAAAACCCCGCCCAAAATTTTTTGCCCTTCTTTTTCATTCAAATAATCTTTTAAAAATTTAACAGGGGTGGAAAAAATTTTTGGAGAAAAAATTATCGCTACCGGTTCCTTTTCCTCTAAAAAACTTAATTTTTTTTCTGAACCCGCTTTCTTTATTAAGGTTTTTTTTACTACCTGCAATCGACAACCTTCTTTTTTTAGTTTTTTCCTCAATTCTTCAATGCTTTTTGTTTTCATTTTAAGAATACTAAAAAAAATCAAAAATTTAAAATTTTTAAAATTTTTTTGAAGCTGTTCTAAAATTTCTAATTTTTGTTTTTTTGTTTTTGCCATACTGTTTTTGTTCATTGCTCAATGCAAATTAAAGGAAAAGAAGAATCGCAAGGAGCGCCAAAATTAATGAAAAAATTTCTATCTCCGGGTAAAATGCTTATTCCCCCAAAAGAATTTACCCTCCATTTTTTACCCTCATTATCATAACATTCTTTATAGATTGCGCTGCCAACTTCTTTTTGGTTGGTTGTCCAGTTCTGACAAGAAGTAGTGAAAGAAAATTTAACTTCGTTCTGTCCAGAAGGAATCTGAACGCATTCTTTTCTTGTTTCGGGAAAAAGCCGTCCTATCCAAATCCCTTTTTCCAAATCCTTCTCAAAACTTTCGCCAAAAAAGAGTCTTGAATATTCTTTAGGATGATTAACGATCTTTTGGAAAAAGCTATCAAAATTCTCCCCTAAAAGACGGTAACAAAATTTTTTTTCTTTCTTTTGCTCAATTTTTTGGAGATAATAACTAAACGGTTTATCTAAAAATTTATAAGCCTTCAAATAATCTTCTTTTTTTCCTTCTTCTATTTGAGTTTTTGACAAGAATTTCTGAAAATCTTTCCAATACAAAATAAACGGCGAACTTTCTCCTGGTATCTGGTCTGTTCCCGCCGCAACGAAAATCCCATCCAAATTCAATCTTTCTTTTGCGGAAATATTTTCGTCCCCCAAAAGAGCCTGAAATTTTCCTTCAAGGCCGAGCGCGTCCGCTTCTCTCTGACAAATTTGGTCGGCCCCGCTTAACCCGCCCAAATTTCCGTTGTAAAGATTACGGGTAATAAAAACTCTCTTTAAATCGGGATAATCCGAAGGAATAAATGGCCATTCCCTGGGTATGGAAAGCTGTTCGCAAAGAGCCAGCGTTGGACCTAAAATCCTAAAAATTTGCGATTGGTCGTAAAATTTTTCGATGTTGTCTGTATGTTCTATAATTTCGATTTTGTAATCATCTGCGGGCTTTTGCCAAAAAGAAATTTTCCAATCAAACTTTTTTCCTGAAACGCCTTCTGCGATCATCATTCTTTCTCCTTTCCCTTCAGAAATTAAATAAATATCCACTTTGCCAATCTTTCTTGATTTCCAGGTAATAGGCAAAATTTTTCCTGCTTCAATTTTTTCTCCGCCTTTTGGCGAAATTAATTTTAATTCTTTCTTTGTAAAGATAACAAAAAGCAAAATAATTATCAACAATAAAATTATTATTCCTAAAATAATTATTCTGGTATCAATTTCTCGACCCCTAAACGCCATAATGTTTTATTGCAAAAGCTCTATAATTTTTTTTGCGAAATTTTCTGCTGCTTCAGGACCGTTCCCAGTAACAATGTTACCGTCTACTACCACTTCCTTATCTTCAAAAATTGCTCCATACTCTTTTAAGGTCTTTGCTTGCGATTTAGTAAAATCGGTCCAAACAGTGGCTCTTTTTTGAGAAAGAACGCCAGCTTTAGCCAAAATCAGAGGAGAAATACAAATTGCTCCCAACACTTTTCCGTTATCAATTGCTTCTTTGGCCAATTTGTAAGAATTTTCGTTATCGAGATTTTGAAGCGCTCCTGGTCCTCCCACAAAAACCACCGCATCAAAATCATTAACAGAAACTTCAGAAATTAAATAATCTACCTTAGCATCGCCACCGTCAGCTCCAATTGCTATTCCTTTTTCGTTGCTTGCTGTTTTAACTTCTATTTTTGCCTCTTCAAAAACTTTTTTGGGAACAAAATATTCTTGATCCCTAAAATTTCTAAAAGCAATTATCATTAAAACTTTTTTCCCAGAAAGATTTTCTGTCATTTTTGTTCCTTCTTTTTTGATTTCCTTGGCCTTGTTTTCTTGACTTTTCTGAAAAAAAATTAATCCTATTAAAACGCCTCCTAAAATTACCAAAATTAAGGAAAACAAGGCCCTTTTTATCATTATTTAAAATATACAAAATTTCAATTTTTTTTGCAAACCCCAATTTTTTAACTTGAATTTTTAACTATTTTTTATGTAAAATTTTCTCATATGGAAATTAAATTACCAAATTTTGAAAAAGAAATTTTAAATTTCTGGGAAAAAAACAGAATTTTTGAAAAATCTTTGAAAGGAAAAAAGAATTTTGTTTTTTATGAAGGTCCCCCCACTCAAAATGGCAGGCCTGGAATTCATCATTTCTTGGCTCGATGTTTCAAAGATGCGGTTTGCAGATTCAAGACAATGCAAGGATTTTTAGTTTTAAGAAAAGCAGGCTGGGACACTCATGGATTACCTATTGAAATAGAAGTTGAGAAAAAATTAAACATTAAAAACAAAAAAGAGATTGAGGAGAGAATCGGAATTGAAAAATTCGTAAAAGAGTGTAAAAAGAATGTGTTTGCCTACAAAAACGAGTGGGAAAAATTTACCAAAAGAATGGGATACTGGATTGATTTGGAAAACCCTTACATTACTTGCTCAAAAGAGTACATGGAATCCGTTTTGTTCATTTTGAAAAATCTTTGGGAAAAAGGATTATTATACGAAGATTTTAAAGTCGTTCCTTATTGTCCAAGATGCCAAACAGCCCTTTCTTCTCACGAAGTCGCTCAAGGCTACAAAAGAATAAAAGAAAACTCAATCTATGTTAAGTTTAAAGTTTTAAACCCCGAATTTGAAAACACATTTTTGTTAGTTTGGACTACCACTCCTTGGACCTTGCCCGGAAATGTGGCCGTAGCAGTAAATCCAAATTTTGTTTATGTTAAAGCAAAGAAAGGCAACGAAAGTTTTATTTTAGCGAAAGAAAAAATTTTCTTGTTGGGAGAAGGAGCTCAGATAGAAAAAGATTTTTTAGGAAAGGATTTGGAAGGAATAAAATATGAGGCGCCATTTCCTCCAGAAAATATAAAGAATTCGTTTAAAGTAGTTTTAGCAGACTTTGTTAATCTAGAATATGGAACAGGATTGGTTCACATTGCTCCTGCTTTTGGCGAAGAAGATTTTGAATTGATAAAAACTTACAACGCACGAGCAACAACGAATGAGGAAAAGTTCCCCACAATTGTGAACGTCGACGAGGAGGGAAAATTTAAAAACGAGGTTAAAAAATTTGCCGGCCTTTTTGTTAAAGATGCTGACCCAAAAATTATTGAAGATTTAAAAGATAGAGGGATTTTATTAAAAGAAGAATTATACGAACACGATTATCCCTTTTGTTGGAGATGTAAAACTCCTTTGCTTTATTATGCTAAAAAAAGTTGGTTTATAAGAGTAACAAAAATAAAAGAAAAACTTTTAGAGGAAAACAAAAAAATAAACTGGGTTCCTCAATTTTTAAGAGAAGGAAGGTTTGGAGAATGGTTAAAAGAGGTTCAGGACTGGGCCCTTTCAAGAGAAAGATATTTTGGAATTCCTCTGCCGATTTGGAGGTGTAAAAATTGTTCCCACCTGGAAGTGATAGGCAGTAAAAATCACTTATTAAAACAAAAATTTTCCAAAAATGAATATTTCATTTTAAGGCATGGGGAAGCGCTCTCTAATAAAAAAGATATTTTAATCACTAAAATTCCGGAAAAAATTTCTTCTCCCCTAACAAAAAGGGGCGAAAAAGAAGTAAAAGAAGCGGTAAAAAAATTAAAAAACAAAAAAATAGATTTAATTTTCTCATCTGATTTTGAAAGAACAAAACAAACTGCAGAAATTGTGGCTAAAGAATTGGGCTTGAAAGTAATTTATGACAAAAGGCTAAGAGAAATCAACGTTGGAATTTTTGACGGAAAGAAATTGAAAGATTGGGAAGAATTTTTTGAAAATTACAAAGAAAAATTTACTAAAAAAATTAAAGGCGGTGAAAATTACAATCAGGTTAAAATAAGAATGTACCGATTTTTGGAAGATTTAGAAAGAAAGTATCAAGGGAAAAAAATTTTGATTGTAAGCCACCAAAGACCCTTAACGATGTTAGAAGGAGCGGTAAAAGGATTTGAAATTGAGGATTTTGAAAAGTTTGAGAAAAAGAAAATTAAAACAGGAGAAATAAGAAAAATAGAGTTTAAAAGTTTGCCGTATAATGAAGAAGGCGAAATCGACTTTCATCGACCTTTTATTGATAAAGTGAAATTTTTGTGTCCAAAATGTGGCTCTTTTTTGGAAAGGGTAAAGGAAGTAATCGATGTTTGGTTTGATTCTGGAGCAATGCCGTTCGCGCAAGTTCACTGGCCGTTCGTTTGCGCTCAATCTCAAATCTCAAATCTCAACCCCGCACCAGAGCACCCTGTACCAGAGCATAGCACGGTACAGGGTAGTCCTGAACCGCATACTGGTTCAGGAGAAAGCACGGTGCGGGGTTGCCCTGAATCGTGCTTCGCACTGGTTCAGGGCAAATCTCAAAACTACGAAAAATTGACGCCACCGAAACTTTTTCCCGCAGATTTTATTTGCGAAGGAATGGATCAAACCAGAGGTTGGTTTTATAGTTTGTTAGCGGTTTCAACTCTTTTGGGTTTTGGAACATCTTACAAAAACGTTCTCACTATTGGAATTGTCTTGGACGAAAAGGGAGAAAAAATGTCAAAATCAAGAGGAAACATAGTCGACCCCTTCTATCTTATGGAAAAATACGGATCCGATATTTTGCGATGGTATTTTTATACTATTAACCAACCCTGGGAAGAAAAAAGATTTTCTGAGAAAGAAGTTTTTGAAAAAATGAAAAACTTTGTATTAACTCTTTGGAATTGCTTTACTTTTTATAAAACCTATGCCGAGAAAAAGATAAATTTAAAAAACCGTTCAGTTAAAAATGTTTTAGATAAATGGATCATTTCCAGATTAAACAAGTTAATCTTTGAGGTTACTCAAGATTTAGAAAAATTTTCATTAACCCCTTCAGCGAGAAAAATTGAAAATTTTGTCATAGAAGATCTTTCTTTATGGTACATAAGAAGGTCAAGAAGAAGGTTCCAAGAACCAAAAGAAAAAAAAGAGCTAATCGAAGCTCAAAAAACCTTGGGTTTTGTTTTGGTTTCTCTTTCAAAAATTTTGGCCCCGTTTTTGCCCTTTTTATCAGAAAAAATTTATCAAGAAATTGAAAACTCAAAAAAATCGGTTCATCTGGAAAATTGGCCCAAGGCAAATTTAAAAGATGTTAATGAAAATTTAGAAAAAGAAATGGAAAAAGCGAGAAAAATTGCTGCCGAAATTTTAAGAAAAAGGCAAGAAATGAAAATTAAGGTAAGGCAACCGTTGAAAAAAGCAATATTAAACGAAAGGCTTCCCAAAGAAATTTTAGAATTGGTGAAAGAAGAAACCAACATTAAAGAAATTATCTTCGGCGAAAATTTTGAAATAGACTTTAAAGTCGACCAAGAATTAAAAGAAGAAGGAATGTTTAATGAAGTTTTAAGAAACGTTCAAGAAATGAGAAAAAAAAGAAAGCTTCTGCCAAAAGATAAAGTAAAAGTTAAAGTTTTCGGAGAAGAAAAATTAATCTCGGTGATAAAAAAATATCAAAAAGATTTTCAAAGAAAATCAAAAATAAAAGAGATTCAATTTGTGAAATTAAAAAAGATTCCAAAATCTTTTGAAAAGTTCTCAATTGAAAATTCTGAAATCTACTTGAAAATGGAAAAGTAAAAATCTCGAATTTTCACGAATATGAGCGGGAATTTCAGGAATTGTTGAAGTTGCGAATTTTTGCAGATTCGAACGCGAATATTTTCTAAAATTTTACACCAAGAATTTGCTCGGATAATTTAGAGAAATTTGGGTCGCTGACGAATATTTGCGAAAAAAGAAGGAATTCATGAGTTATTTTGTAAATTTTATTGTTGAAAAACCAAAGAGAAAATAGTAAAATTATTTTCAAGCCGCTTTAGCTCAATGGTAGAGCAGCTGTTTCGTAAACAGCAGGCCCCGGTTCAATTCCGGGAAGCGGCTCAAAAAAACATGGAAGAAAAAATTGCAGAAGTTGAAAAAAAAATAAAAGAGCTCTCCCACTTTCTTTGAGATTGAAGAAAAAAGAAAAAAACTTAAAGAGTTGGAATCTTTGAATGTTTGGGATGACCTTGAAAAAGTAAAGGAATATCAAAAAATCAAAAAAGAATTGAAAGAATTTGATAATTTAAAAGAGAAATTAGAACTCTTAAAATTGGAATTAGAAATTGGAGAAATAAAAAGCTTTGAGAAAGATTTAGAAGAAATTGAAAAAATCTTAAAGGAAAAAGAGATTTTGATTTTTTTGTCAGAAAAGTACGATAAAGAAGATGCCATTTTGTTTTTTCAAAGTGGAGCGGGCGGAAAGGACGCTGAAGATTTTTGCGCTATCTTGTTAAGAATGTACCAAAGATTTTGCGAAAGAAGAGGTTTCAATTTTGAAATTTTAGATATCGTTTTTGGTGAAGAAAGGGTAGAAAGTAGAATAGGCATTAAATCTTCCATTTGTGAGGTTTCTGGCAATTTCGCTTTCGGAATTTTAAAGGGCGAATCAGGAATTCATCGACTAGTAAGGATTTCTCCGTTTTCGGCTCAGGGTCTGAGACACACTTCTTTTGTTTTGGTTGAAGTTTTGCCAAAAATTCAAGAGCAAGATTTACCAATAAAAAGCTCTGATTTGGAAATCGAAACATTTAAAAGTTCGGGAGCAGGAGGCCAATATGTAAACAAAAGAATGACAGCGATTCGCATCAAACACTTGCCCACGGGCATTGTTGTTACCTGCCAAACAGAAAGAAGCTTGCAACAAAACAAAGAAAAAGCGCTTGAAATTTTAAGAACAAAATTGTACCATTTACAAAAAGAAAAGAAAGAGAAAGAGTTAGAAAGGGTAAAAGGAGAAAAGCGAAAAATTGAGTTTGGAAAGCAAATTCGCTCTTATGTCTTGCATCCATACAAATTGGTGAAAGATTTAAGAACGAAAGTAGAAACGACCCAGGTTGAAGAAGTTTTTGATGGAAATTTAGATGAATTCATTGAAGCAGAAATTAAGATGGAAGTTAAGGTTTCTCCTACGGATTGCAAAGGCAAAAGATAAGCAACAAATGGAAAGAATAGAACGAATTTTCATTTTCTAGGAGGGAAGTAGAGTTAGCGAATCTTTAAAATAAAAGAACGAGCGAACACAAGTGGGAAAATCTCTGTTTCCAATCTTTTTAGGAAGAGGGGTGACAGCGAAGTTGATTTCGCTTTGCGAAATAACGAAGCGCCAGAGGGGAGAAACCGAAGGTGTCTCCCTATGGGTCGCGAGCCGAAACCCCGCGTGAAATTTTCATTGGCGGGATGCCAGCGCGTGAGCGATGGGGAGGCGAGCGACAAATGGACGGTTAGCTCAGTTGGCAGAGCGCTCGCTTGACACAACTAAACGGTTACAAATTCGATAAATGAAAACCACTTGCGATTAGTGCATGTTGTCAAAAACAATTTAGTACTTTAAAATAATAATAGAGTAGTGAATACCTTTGGTTCTTATTATGCAGACTGATTTAAATAAAAAAGAAAAAGCCATTAAACTCCGCAAAAAAGGAAAAAGTATTCGAGAAATTGAAAAGATTTTAGGCGTTGCTCGCTCAACTCTCAGCGGTTGGTTGAGAGACATTAAACTATCTAAACAACAAAGAGAACGACTGGAAAAACGGCGATTGGCGAATTTAGCAAAAGGAAGGAAAAAGGCTCTTTTGATTAATAAAACAGCTAAATTAGAAAGAATAAAAAAGATTAAACAGGAAGTAAAGAAATTTATCTCAGAGATTAAAATCGATAAAAAATTGGGAGAATTAATATTTGCAATATTTTATTTAGCCGAGGGAACGAAAAGAGAAAATTCAATCACGTTTGCAAATTCAGATCCTAATCTTCTTCAGGCCTTTTTGAATTTATTTAGATATTTATATCGACCGGACGAATCAAAGTTTCGATGCTGTCTTCACTTAAGAAAAGATCAACCAGAAGAAAAATTAAAAAGTTATTGGTCAAGAGTTTTAAAAATTCCAAAATCCCAATTTCATAAAACTCAGTTTGATAAAAGAACAATAAAGCCAACTTTTAAAGATTACAAAGGAGTTTGCGTTATAATTTATTTTGATATAAACCTTCAACGACGATTGCTTTATTTAGCAGAAAATTTAATCCAAATGATAAGTAAAATCTAATGGGCTCGTAGCTCAGAGGTAGAGCGCTTCACTGACATTGAAGAGGTCGCTGGTTCGAGTCCAGCCGAGCCCACTGAGATTTTGGTGCGGGAAAGTTGTAGGTTCGAGTCCTACACCGCCCACAGAAATCCGGACTTTAAAATTCATTTTTTCCCAATCTTCACACTAAATTGTAGAACGAAAGCTTTTAAACTCTCAGTCAAATATTTTTAAAATCCCATCGCCTTTTTGTGTCCTTGAGTTTTGAAAAAGCAAACTTATACAAGTAGCTTTTTACAGGAAAAAAAGAAAATCGATGAATTTCACAAGGACCATATTTCATCAATGCTTTTAAATGACTTTTGGTTGTATAACCTTTGTGTTTTTCAAAAAAATACTGAGGAAATTTTTTTGCCAAGTTTATCATTAGCTTGTCTCGATAAACTTTTGCCAAAATTGAAGCCAAGGATATCAAAAAATTTTTTTGGTCGCCTTTTACTATGGGAATTTGATAATATTTTGAATTAATTTTAAAATTTCCATCTAAAAGTAAAATTTTCTTTTCATTTTTTAAACCTAATTTTTTCTCTAAATTCTGCACTGCTCTTTCCATGGCAAGCTTTGTTGCCTTGAAAATGTTAATTTTGTCAATCACTTTTGGCGAAACTCTCCCAATTCCAAAAACTAAAAAAGAATTTTTTAACACCTCTTGATAAATTTTCTCTCTTTTTTGGGGAGAAATCTTTTTAGAATCTTTAACGTTTTTCAATAAAAATAAAAAAGAAGGATGGTTTTTAATTTCTTGGATTTGAAATTTAGGATTAAAAGCTACTGCCGAGGCAATAACGGATGCTGCCAGAGAACCTCTGCCGCACTCGTCTACACCGATTAAAATTATTCGCCTTTTCATTTTAAAAATTTTATCAAAGAGATATTGAAAAATTCAAAATATTTGCTAAAATCTTTAAAGAAAAATCTGGGGGCGTAGTTCAGCTCGGCTTAGAACGCCCGCCTGTCACGCGGGAGATCGTGGGTTCAAATCCCATCGCCCCCGCCATCCACCACCTAGGACGCGCAATCGTGCTTAAATCCTAAGTGGTTAAAATAATTTTGAGTCAGCATCATTTTCAAAGCTCGAGATCTAAAATGTGGCCATTCAAGAAAAGGAAAATTGAAGAATTGTCAGATTTAACAGAAAAAATTTTAGAATTTGAAAAAAAGATCGAAGGTTTAGAAAAAAAATTAGAAGAAACAAAAAGAGAGCAAGATTTTTTTATTAAAAAAGTGGGCATTTTTAAATTTAACGCCCTGAAAACCTTGGGAGGGAACCAAAGTTTTGCTCTGGCGCTTTTGGACGAAAAAGATAACGGAATAGTGATTTCCAATTTGGTTTTAAGAGAAGAATCCAGAGTTTTTGCAAAATTAATCAAAAATGGTCTTTCAGAAAACTTGCTTACGGAAGAAGAGAGAAAAGCAATAGAAATAGCAAAAAATGGAAAAGAACAATTTTACAACAATAAAAAAACAGCCAGTAGTTACTATTTTAGGACACATTGACCATGGAAAAACGACTCTTTTGAATGCAATAAGAAATTTGCCCTTTACTGGAGAAAAACCAGGGGGTATAATCACTCAAGAAATCGGCCTTTTTGAAATAGAATGGGAAAATAAAAAAATCACCTTTTTAGATACGCCCGGACACGAAATTTTCTCTCAAATGAGAGAAAGGGGGGCAAGAGCAGCAGATATTGCTGTTTTGGTGGTCTCGGGAATAGAAGGGCCCAAAGACCAAACAAAAGAAGCTTTAGAGGCCATAAAAAAAGCAGGGATTCCTTTTTTGGTGGCAATCACAAAAACAGATTTGCCAGGAGTAAACGTTCAAAGAGTAAAGCAGGAATTATTAAAAATTGGAGTAAACATTGAAGATTTTGGAGGAGAGGTACCAGTAGTTTCCACTTCAGCTAAAACAGGACAAGGAATAAAAGAACTTTTGGAACTTTTAATCTTGTTGGCTGAAATGCAAAAATTGGAAGCCGACATTTCAAAAAACCCCAAAGGCGTAATCGTGGAAAGCCATTTGGATCCCAAAAGAGGAATTTTAGCAACCTGTCTTGTAGAGGAAGGGGTTTTGCAATTAGGGCAAATTTTAGGAACCAAAACTGCTTTTGGAAAAATTCGAAGAATGGAAAATTGGAAAAAAGAAACTTTAGAAAAAACTTTTCCCGGACAGGGCGTTTTGGTTTTTGGATTTGAAGAGCAACCTGGCGTGGGAGAAATTTTTGAGGTTTTTGAAAACATCGAAAAAGCAAAAGAAAACTTAGCAAAAATAAAAGAAAGAAAAAAAGAAATTTTAACACCAAAAAACGGTCAAAAAACTTTTGATATAATTTTGAAAGCAGATTGCTTGGGAAGCTTGGAAGCCCTCGAAAGATTAATAGATGAATTCCCAAAAGAAAAAGTGCTGGTAAGGGTTTTAAAATCTGAAGTGGGTTTAGTTTCAGAAGACGATATTAAATTAGCCAAAAGTTCTCTGGCGAAGATTGCTGCCTTTAAAACAGGAATAGATAAAGTGACAAAAAAAATCTTAGAAAAAGAAAGACAAGTAAAAGTCTATCAGTTTTCAGTAATTTACGATATGCTTGAATGGATAAAAAAAGGCGTTGAAAAAATTCTTGAGCCCGAAATAGAAAGAAAAGAAATTGGAAAAATGGAAGTTTTAGTTTTGTTTTGGAGAGCAGGGTCAAGACAAATTGTGGGAGGGAAAATAATCGAAGGAGAAGTAAAAAGAGGGGTTAAAATTGAAATTTTGAGAGCTGAAGAAATCGTCGGCAGAGGAAAATTAATTAATTTACAAATTAACAAAAAAGAAGTGGAGAAAGCAAAAAAGGGAGATGAAGTTGGCATTTTGTATGAGGGTGATGAAAGAATTAAAGAAGGAGACATTTTGGTTTTCGTGATTGAAGAAAAAAGGAAAACTGAAATTTAGTGATGAGGACAAATATTCCAAAAAAATTAAATTTGAAGAAAAATAAATATAGTTTTAATGCAAATTTTTTCAAAAAATGGACAAGCAAAATGGCCTATATTCTTGGATTTTTATATGCTGACGGAAATATAATTGAAGCTAATAATTCTTCTCGAACAAATTATTTTCAATTTGTAAGCAAAGATAAAGAAATTTTAGAAAAAATTAAAAAAGCTTTAAATTCAAATCACCAAATTAAGATTAGAAATTCTCAAAAAAAAATTATTTCCGAATAAAAAGTATTATATTACATCGGAAGTCTTTTATCTTCGAATAGGAAATAAAAAAGTGGTGAATGATTTAATAAAATTAGGAGTGTTGCCACGAAAATCGAAAATCATTAAATTTCCTAAAATTCCTAAAAAAATATTTAAATCACTTTATTAGAGGCTATTTTGATGGTGATGGAACAATATGTTTATCTAAAAAGAAAAATATCATAAAAAAGGTTCAAGTAATTTTTACTAGTGGAAGTAAAAAATTTCTTGAGGGTCTTTCAGAAATATTAGCACGTTTTCTTAAAATAAAAACAGCAAAAGTTTAATAATTCAAATAGAAGTTTCCAGATTCGATATTCTACTAAAGAAAGTAGAAAAATTTTTAAATTTCTTTACAAAAATGCGCATGGAATGCTTCTTAAAAGAAAATTTGAAAAGTTTAAAGAAATTTTTTAAAATTAGTAAAGGCCTAGTACCCGAGGGGTTCAGGGAGCTGTCTGCAAAACAGCTCACGTGGGTTCGAGTCCCACCTAGGCCTCAAAGAAATTGGAAGTTGGAAGATGGAAGTTTAAAAATTTGCCGCGGTGGCGAAATGGGTATACGCTAGAGACTTAAAATCTCTTGGGAGGTAACTCCCGTGTGGGTTCAAGTCCCACCCGCGGCACAGATTTCGTGACGAAATTGCCGATAAATAGAAAGTTTTTCAGCTCTTGGAGGTGTAAGATGGTTTATGTCTTAAAAAACCCTTTGAGGGTGCAAGTCCCTCCCCGGGCACAAAAAAGGATTTAAAATTTTCTTCTCTTTTTTATAAAGAAAATTAAGGTAAAAATCAAAATTAAAATTAGAGAGACTAACGCGGAAATTATAATTATTTTTTCTCTGTTGATGGTTTTTTTAGTTAAATTTGGTTTTTCTGTTTTTTTAAATTTTGGATAATAAGTAGCTATAGTTTCGTTGCCTGCTCTGTCTACTGCTTTAACTTTTATTTCCTCGTCCAAG
>Ga0078972_1001889_pt1 | contig 73544 bp, 64 predicted proteins | sample YelNatPaOPGAMG01_FD_67568 | JGI IMG/M metagenome (GOLD analysis project Ga0078972, IMG submission 67568) | Hot spring thermophilic microbial communities from Obsidian Pool, Yellowstone National Park, USA - OP-RAMG-01 (SPADES assembly) (version 2) | ecosystem: Environmental > Aquatic > Thermal... | reverse complement strand
GCCCCTTCTTGTCAATTCGCCCTTTGCCCCCGGGCTACATGCTGCGTACCTCCCCGGCAAGACCCTTTTGATAGGAGTTTGGTGTGTGATCCCGTGGCCCTGCCGCCCTGCGGGGCGGCAGCGCCACGGTATCACACACCAAACTCCTATCCAGTAATGAGGCCGGCCAGCGGCGAAGCACGCCACCGGGCAGCTCTCCTTGCCGGCGGCAGGGCGATGCGCGAAGCAGCGAACCCTGCGCCCTTCTTTTCGCGCCGTTCCGTGACTTGCGTGCCCCACATTGCCACCTTTCCCCATCTCCTGTACAATCAAGCAAATCATCCCCCACACAGGAGGTCCACCATGAACCGCACACCGGGCGCGCCGTGGCTGGGCGCCGCGTACTACCCCGAGGACTGGCCGGAAGAGCTGATGGCGGAAGACATCCGCCTGATGCGCGAGGCGGGCATGAACGTGATGCGCGTGGGTGAATTCGCCTGGAGCCGCATGGAGCCGCGCGAGGGCGAGTATGACTTGGCCTGGCTGCACCGCGTGGTAGAGCGCCTGCACGAGGCAGGCATCGCCACCATCCTCTGCACCCCCTCGGCCACCCCACCCGCCTGGTTCACCTCCAGCCATCCCGACGCTCTCATGTTGCGCGCCGATGGCCGGCGCGCTCAGCACGGCGCCCGCCGGCACTGCTGCTCGAACAACCCGGAATACCGGGCGGCGACAGCGCGCATCGTGCGGCAGCTGGCGCGCGAGTTCGCCGGCAAGCCAGGGGTCATCGGCTGGCAGCTTGACAATGAGATCTACCCCTGGGACCGTGGCTGCTGCTGCCCCGAGTGCGTGCGCAGATTCCAGGCCTATCTGCGCGAGCGCTATGGCAGCGTGGAGGCGCTGAACCGGGCCTGGTGCCTGACCCTCTGGAGCCAGGAGTACCAGAGCTTTGACCAGGTGCCACCGCCCATGGAGCATACCTTTCACCATCCCTCACTCGTGGAGGCGTACCTGCGCTTCCAGTCTGACTCGCACGCCGAGTTCCTGGAGATGCAGGCGGACCTGCTCCGCGCGGGGGGCGTGGATGCGCCCATCGGCACCGACATGATGCCCTTTGGCGGGCAGAATTACGTGCGCACCAACCACAAGCTCGACGTGGTGCAGTTCAACCACTATAACGACGAGGGCAACCTGTGGCAGGCGGCGTTCTGGATGGATTTCCTGCGCCCCCTCAAGCCGGCGCCCTTTTGGAACACCGAAACCTCCACCTGCTGGAATGGGGGCACGACGGCGGCCGGCTACCGTGAGCGGGGCTTTTGTCGGGCCAACTCATGGCTGCCCATCGCCCTGGGCGGCGAGATGAACTGCTACTGGCTCTGGCGGGCCCACTGGGCGGGGCAGGAGCTGATGCATGGCTCAGTGATCTCTTCTTGCGGGCGGCCGCTGCACATCTTTGACGAGGTGCAGGAGGTGGCGAATGGGTTCGAACGGGCGCGCGAGTTCCTGACGGGCAGCCCCTGCACCCCCTCTGGCCTGGCGCTGCACTTTTCCGGTGAGGCCTGGAACACCTTCCTGGCCCAGCCCATGACGCCCAAGCTGGCCCCTTCGGGGGCGCGCCGCGACTATCCCTATCTGCACACGCTGCTCGAGGGCGCCTACCGCCCGCTGCTGGAGGCGCAGTTCCGGCCCGACGTGATCGACCCCGCCGCGGACCTGGCGCCCTACCGGCTGGTCTACTCGCCGCTCCTGCCCTGCATCGAGGAGGGCAACCTGGCGGCGCGCCTGACCCCGTGGCTCGAGCAGGGCGGCATCTGGATCGCCGGGCCCCTCACCGATGTGCGCAACCCCGATGGGGCCAAGTATGTGCACGCGCCGTTCGGCCGCCTGGAGGAGCTGGCGGGTGTGCACTGCCCCTATCAGGTGCCCGGCCATCCGCGCGATTTCACCGTGCACTGGTGGGATGGTTCCACGAGCGCCGGCGGCTACTGGTACGACGGGTTCGAGTGCGGCCAGGGCACGGAAAGCCTCGGTGAGTACACCGAGGGCCCGCTGGCCGGGCTCGCCGCAGCAGCGTGGCGGCGGGTGGGCCGGGGCGGCGTCATCGTGCTGGGCACGCAGCCCGGCCCGGCGACGCTGGTGCAGTTGATCCGTTGGGCCGGCGGCAAAGTGAATGTGGGGCCGGTAGCCGAGGCCAGCGAAAACCTGCTCGTCGTGCCGCGCGCGGGCCAGGCCGGCGAGGGGCTGGTGTGCGTGGAGCTGCACAACCGCCCCGCCCGGCTGCAGCTGCCACAGCCGATGACCGACCTGCTGAGCGGCGAGCGTGTGGAGGGCGAGGTGGCCATTGAGCCCTTTGGCGTGCGGGTGCTGCGCGGCATCTGATTGGGATTGTGCTGACGACGCAGGCAGCAGCCTGCCGCGCCCCTGGTAACCTCCTGTAGGTTGCAGGGCGGATGGCGGCGGCAACGCAGGTGCCGCCATCCGCCCCACAACCTCAAAGCCTCATGGCCGGGCGGTTGCAGCGCTGATAGCCCGGCCGGGAAATCTGGAGAACGAAGGGAAGGGAAAGCCATGCCGGCACAGGAAAAGAGAATTGCTCTCGATTGGGTGGACGAGCACCGCGAGCTGCTGGCCGCCCGACACCAGGAGATTTGGGCCCTGGCGGAGGTGGGCCTGCAGGAGCACCGGACGGGCAAGCTCCTGGCCGATACCCTACAGGAGCACGGCTTTAGCGTCGAGCGGGGCGTGGCGGGCATGCCGTCGGCCTTTGTGGCCACCTACGGCTCGGGCCGGCCGGTGATCGGCATGATGGCCGAACTGGACGCCCTGCCCGGCCTCTCGCAAAAGGCGGTGCCCTGGCGCGAGCCGATCCGGGAGGGCGGCGCCGGGCATGGCTGCGGCCACAACGCCTATGCCACAGCGGCCCTGGGCGGCGCGCTCGCTGCCAAGGAGGCCATGGAGAGGCTCGGCCTGCCCGGCACCATCAAGTGCTTCGGCTGCCCGGCAGAGGAGACGCTCATCGGTAAGGTGTTCATGGTCCGCGACGGCCTCTTTGCCGGCGTCGACGCCTGCCTGGGCCATCACCCCAGCGCGGCCAACGGCGTTTCGCTGGGCAGCGGCAACGCCGTCAACTCGTTCAAGCTCGAGTTCTTCGGCAAGGCCAGCCACGCCGGCGGCTCGCCCGAGCAGGGGATCAGCGCCCTCGACGCGGTGGAGCTGACGAATATCGGCCTCAACTACCTGCGCGAGCACGTCGTGCAGGAAGCGCGCATGCACTATGTGATCGAGGAGGGTGGGCACGAGCCCAATGTCGTCCCCGCCTATGCGCGTAGCTGGTACTATGTGCGCGCACCCCAGCGCAGCCTGGTGGAGCAATACTACGCCCGGCTGCTCCAGATCGCCGACGGCGCGGACCTCATGGCCGGGACGACGCACCACGTACGTTTTCTCTCCGGGGTGCACGACGGCCTGCCCAACCGCCCCCTGGCCGAGCTGGTCGTGGCCAACATGCGCGAGATCGGCGCGCCCACCTACACCGAGGAGGAGCTGGCCTTTGCCAGAGAGCTGGGCAAGAGCATCTCGCCGGCTGAGAAGCGCGCCTCTCTGAGCAAGAGCCTGCTGCCGGGCGCACTGGAGTTGATGGATGTCGACCTCAATACCCGCATCTATGACCCCTACGGCGATGGCGTCACGGGGCTGGGCGGCTCTAGCGATGTGGCGGATGTGGCCTGGAACACCCCCACGGTCGAGTTCGGCACGGCCCTCTTTGTCGTGGGCGCGCCGGGGCATTCGTGGCAGCACACGGCGATCTGTGGTACAAGCATCGGTGAGAAATCCTCGCTCTTTGCCGCCAAGGTCATGGCCGCCACGGTGATCGACCTCCTGACCCGGCCCGATCTGCTGGAGAAAGCCCGGGAGGACTGGCGCCGGCGCATGCAGGGGAAGGAGTACAAGTCGCCACTCCCGCCGGACCTGAAGCCGCCGCTGGATCAACTGCCGGCAGAGTAGCCGGCCCTGCAGAGTACCCGCTTCCACAGGACGCTGCCTGGAGCAAGCCCCTCACTCGTCGTAGAGATCCCCGAGGCAGATGCCCATCTGGCCGGAGAAACGGCCACCGGTCGCTTTAGCGGGGCTTTGCTGGTGGCGCGGGATGGACACACCCTGCTCAAGAAGGGCTACGGCCTGGCCGATCGGGAGAGCGGGCTCCCCAACACGCCGCAGACGCGTTTTCGCATCGGGTCGCTCACCCAATGCGATCATGGCTGGTTCATCCGCGACGTCTCCGGCGGGCAGCGCATCACTCACACCGGCCTGCTCTACGGCTATTCCGCCATCATCGCCCGCTTTCCGGCCGAGGCAGAATTTGACTGCCGGGAATTGTGCGATTAGGATACTGTACGGTAGAAAGGAAGGGTCAGGTGATCATCACATTCCTGGGCACTGCCGCCGCCAATGCCTTCCCGGAGGCTTTTTGCCGCTGCCGCAACTGCGAGCAGGCGCGGGCGCTGGGCGGCCCCAGCCTGCGCAAGCGCTCCGCGGCCCTGATCAACGACGATCTGCTGGTCGACCTGGGCCCCGACATCATGACCGCCGCCGCGATGCACGGCCGCCCCCTGACGCAGGTGCGCTACTGCCTGCAGACGCACGCCCATGCGGACCACATGGACCCCTCGCACCTGCTCTCGCGCAGCCCGGGCTATGGTGTGGTCGGTGCGCCCCGGCTGCACCTTTACGCCTCCGCCGCTACCCTGCGGCAGGCCGCGCAGCTTCTCGCACGGGATTGCGCCCCCGGCAGCCTCTTCGATCCCGAGGCCGGTGAGCGGCTGAACCTGGAGATCCATCCGGTCGAGGCGCTGCAGTCCTTCACCGCCGGCCCCTACCGGGTGACGGCCTTCCCGGCGAACCATGACCCCGCGGTAGAGCCGCTGCTCTATGCCGTCGAGGCCGGCGGGCGCAGCATCTTTTACGGCGCCGATACGGCCGCGCTGCCCGAGGAGACCTGGCGGGCCTTTCACGAGCGCCGGCTGCGCTTTGATGTGGTGATCCTCGACCACACCTATGGACCAGAGCAGCCGGGCGGCGATCATTTGAGCGCGCACCAGGTCATTGCGCACATCGCGCGCCTGCGCGAGGAGGGCCTGCTGGCCGAGAACGCCCGCGCCCTGGCCACGCACATCGCCCATGAGGGCAACCCCGCCCACCCGGAGCTGGCGGCCTGGGCCGCGCACCACGGCTACGAGATCGCCTATGATGGGTTGACGGTGTGAAACATCAGCAAAGGAGAAGATACCCATGCCCGTCGTTCTCGTCAGCATCGACGGCCTGCGCCCCGACGCCCTGGCCGTCACCCACTGCCCCAGCCTGGAGTCGCTGCGCCGCCGGGGCTCATGGACCCTGGCCGCGACCTCGGTGATGCCCTCCATCACCCTGCCGGTGCACGTCTCCATGTTCCACGCTGTGCCGCCCACGCGCCACGGCATTACCACCAACGACTATCAGCCCATGGCCCGCCCGCTGCCGGGCCTGGCAGAGGTGGCCAAGGCCGCCGGGCTGAGCGGCGCCTTTTTCTACAACTGGGAGCCAATCCGCGACCTCAGCCGGCCAAATACCCTCGAGTTCTCGTACTTTTGTCACAATGAGTGGACCCCCGATGGCGATCAGGTCCTCGCCGATGAGGCCGTCCGCTATCTGGCGGGCCATCAACCGGACCTGCTCTTCGTTTACATGGGCACCCTCGACGCCTGGGGCCATGACCACGGCTTTATGTCTGATACGTACCTGCGCCACCTCGAGCGTGTGGACGCCGCCCTGGGCACCCTGCTGGCCGCCCTGCCCGCCGGGGCGACCGTGCTCGTCACCAGCGACCACGGCGGGCATGGCCGCGCTCACGGCACCGATATGCCCGAGGATATGACCATCCCCTGGCTCATTGCCGGGCCAGGCATCCGCGCCGCGCACCACATCGAGGCCTCTGTGAGCATCCTCGACACGGCGCCCACCCTCGCACGGTCGCTGGGGCTCACGCCCGACCGGCAGTGGGAGGGGCGCTGCCCGGAGGAGATCTGGGCCTGAGCACACTCTCTGGCTGGGCCGAAGACGGCCTGGGCGCCCACGGCCGCATTGGCCGTGATATTGGGAAAGCTCTGCCGACAAGACCATGGATGTAGATGCCGCGTCCACCGGGCCACTTGACTCCCCTGTACAGTTGTGGTAACATACTGGCGGACAGGTATCTAGCGCCTCGGCATCACAGCCGGGCGCTGCTTATGTCCTACTCCTTTACTTGCCCAAATTGCCAGCGAGGTGGAAAGATTAGTAGCCGAGAGCATCGTCTAAACCAGGAGATACGAGTCCGGGAGATTCGGCTGATCGATGAAGCCGGTAAGCAACTCGGGATCTACCCGGTCCGCGAGGCCCTACAGATTGCCGAGGAACGCGGCGTCGACCTTGTGGAAGTGGCCCCCAATGCCAATCCTCCTGTCTGCCGTCTCATGGATTATGGCAAATTCCTCTATGAGCGGACGAAGAAGGATCGTGAGGCCCGCAGAACGCAAAAGCTGACCGAGATCAAAGAGGTCCGGTTACGGCCCAAGATCGGCGAGCATGATGTGGATGTCAAGGTGCGCCAGATGCGAGAGTTCCTGGATGAGGGCTCCAAAGTCAAGGTGCGGGTCCGGTTTCGTGGCCGCGAGATTACGCACCCTGAAGTGGCGCGTGAGCTCTTGGACCGTGTCAGTATGTCGCTGAGCGAGTCCGCGGTGGTCGAGCAGATGCCGCAGATGGAAGGCAATACTATGCTCATGATCCTGGCTCCTGTGGCTAAGTAGCCCAGGGTGATGATTGTAGAGGTAATTTATGCCCAAGATTAAGACGCACAAGACGGCACAAAAGCGGTTCAAGGTGTCAGGTAGCGGCAAGATACTGCTCCCCAAGGGGAGCAAAAGTCACCTGCGCCGCCGCAAATCCAAGCGCGTTCTGCAGGCCTTGGATAAGACCATGGTGTTGACCACGCGCGGCGACAAGAAGCGCGTCAAGCGACTCATTCCGTACCTCAAGTAGGTTCGGGCGAGAACGGAGGAAGAACTTTGCCACGGGTAAAGCGAGGCGTGCCGGCTCGAGCGCGCCATAACAAAGTCCTCAAGCTGACTGCAGGGCAGCGTGGTACCAAGCACCTGCTCTTCCGCAGGGCCAATGAAGCCCTGATGAAGTCGCTCTCGTATGCCTACCGCGACCGCCGCGATCGCAAGCGGGACATGCGCCGGCTTTGGATTCAGCGTATCAACGCAGCCGCGCGTGAGCAGGGGATGAGCTACAGCCGCCTGATGAGCGGCCTGCGCATTGCCGGTGTGGCTGTGGACCGCAAGATGCTAGCTGACCTGGCAGTGCGGGATGCAACAGCCTTTGCGCAGTTGGCTGAGGTAGCGCGGGCCAGCTTCTAAGTTGGCCGAAGCATGGCGACAACGAGTATAGCGAACGAGCGTGTGAAATACGCTCGTTCGCTGCACCGGGAACGGGTCCGCACTCGTGAGAGGCGCTTCCTGATCGAGGGCACTCGATTGGTAGAGGAGGCGCTCCGCGCGGGGGTGAGGCCCGTTTTGGCATTCTATACAGAGCAGCTGTTGGCCTCGCCTCGAGGCCGGGTGCTGCACGCACAGTTGGCGCAGACTTCGCAGGCGCTGATCGAGGTCACGCCGGAGGTGATGGCCGCCACAGCCGATACGGTGACGCCGCAAGGTGTGCTGGCCGTGGTGCCAATCCCCGAGTTGCCGCTGCCGGCGCATGGGCTGCTGATCGTCCTCGACGGCCTGCGCGACCCCGGCAACGTGGGCACCATTTTGCGCACCGGTTGGGCCGCGGGAGTAGCGGGCGTGCTGGCGCTGACGGGCACAGCAGACCTCTATGCGCCCAAAGTCGTCCGCTCAGCCATGGGCGCCCATTTCCACGTCCCCCTGCGCAACGGGCTGGACCTGCCGGAACTGGCCTCATTGCTGGCCGGCGGGCAGGTGCTCCTGGCCGACGAACAGGGCCTGCCCTATTGGCAGGCGGACTGGAAGCAGGCGCGCGCGCTGATTATTGGCGGCGAAGCGCGCGGCAGCGAGTTGGCAGCGCCCCTGGCCCGAGAGCGCGTGACGGTGCCCATGGAGGCAGGGGTCGAGTCCCTCAATGCGGCCATTGCGGCAGCCGTGCTCATGTTCGAGGCGAGAAGGCAGGACATAATAAGTAAACCGTAATAAGTAAGGCCGCCATTTCAGAGTGTTCCTTGCTAAAGTCACTTGCCCTGGCAAAGCTGGCATAAAGCATCATGCACTCTTGAGTAGCGACCTTACTTTTTACGGTTTACTTTCCACGGTTTACTTATTACGGTTTACTTTTTACGCTCCATCACGACCTTACGCATTGCGCATCAAGAACTCTTCCAACAGTGTCAGTGCCGCGCGCACCGACGACCGCTTGTTCGCGACGCGGTCACCTTCCCAAATGAAGCGCCGCCATTCCGCGCCTGCATGCGTGGCGAGGCCGATGTACACCAGGCCGACGGGCTTTTCCGGCGTGCCGCCCCCGGGTCCAGCGATGCCGGTGGTGGAGAGGGCCAGATCAGCGCCGATGAGGCGGCGGGCGCCCTCGGCCATGGCTTGCGCAACCTGCCAGCTTACGGCGCCGTGTGCAGCCAGCATCGCCGTCGGCACACCCAATACATGCTCCTTGACCGCGTTCGCATAAGCGACGACCCCGCCCAGGTAATAGTCCGAGCTGCCAGCGATATTGGTGAGCGCATCCGCCAGGCCGCCGCCGGTGCAGGATTCGGCCGTGGCCAGCGTGAGCCTCCGCGCCCGCAGCAGCTCGCCCACGCGGCGGGAGAGAGTTTCGATCTCGGTGTTATCTGTCAAACGTGCACACTCCTTCAGGTCTGACTGCAGGGCGCCTGTGGCGCCATCGACGGCCGGGCTTCGCTGCGCACGCCCCCGGCGCGCTGGCACCTAATACCCCCTGTCCCACTCCACCTCATTGAGCAAGGGCTGAGCCTCCACGTAGCGGCGCAGGTTCTCGGCGAAAAGCCGCGTGAGGCGGCCATTGTGGGCTTGCGAGTTGCCGGCGACGTGCGGCGTGAAGAAAACGTTCTCCATGCGGTAGAGGGGGCTATCGGCGGGCAGGGGCTCACAGGCAAAGACATCGAGCCCGGCGCCGGCAAGTTGCCCCTTCTGCAGGGCGCGGATCAGGGCCGGCTCATCGACCAGGCCGCCGCGGGCGATGTTGACCAGAAAGGCGCCGGGTTTGAGGGCAGCCAGCTCCCGCTCGCCAATGATGCCACGTGTAGCAGGGGTGAGGGGCAGCGCCAGGACGACGAAATCGCACTGGGGCAGCAGGGCCAGAAGCTCCGGCGTGCGGTAGAGGCGCACGGGGATCTTGCCGGCGGGGTCGCCTGTGCCGGGCTCACCCCAGCCTTGCTCCCGCCGCCCGGCCGCCCGGCGCAGCGCCAGCACGCGCATGCCCAGGGCCTGGCCCACCCTGGCCACCTGCCGACCAATGGAGCCATAGCCCACAATGCCCAGCGTGGCGCCCTGCAGCTCGCCCATGCCCTGCATGGCGGGACGGGCCTGCTGCCAATCGCCCGCAGGGCTGCAATGCCAGGCCACGGGCAGGCGCCGCACCCAGGCCAGCATGAGGGCGAACACGTGCTCGGCGATGGGCACGGCGTGCACGCCGCTGGCCGTGGTCAGGTGGATGGATGCGCGCTGGATCTCGGCCAGGGGCAGGTGGTCCACCCCGGCGGAGATGGTCTGCAGCCAACGCAACCGCGGCGCCCGCTCCAGGCCGAAAGAGGTATCGTGGATCAGCATCACCTCCGCCGTAGCCAGATGGGGTTGGATATCCTCACCCGGCGCGAGCTGGTGCAGCGAGATGCCAGGAACGGAACGGAGAAGGCCCAAATGCTCGTCGTTCAAATCGCCCAGACTCAGTACCTGTATGGGGTCCATGCCTTTGCTCCTCAATGTGTGCAATACATCGTTCTGTCACCAGTATACCACAAGTCCAACTGAGGCGGCAGTTTGGGAGGCAGCCGGGTGTCTTGTTGCACTGCCGCCCGGCATGGACCTCTTGAGGGGATGGTTTGATGCCGGCTTGGAGCTGCGCGAAAAGCCCGGCTGTTGCCAGTGCAGAGTTACGGCATATACCCCTGACCGGCAAGTTGAAGCGGCCCCTGCTTTGTGATACAATGCCTGCTGTGGAAGAGTCAACGGATCGTTGGGGTATCATTGGCCATGCATGGGCGGTGCGCCTGCTGCAGCTCGCGGTTGAGCGCGGGCGGCTTTCGCATGCCTACCTCTTTCTGGGCCACCCGCGTGTGGGCAAGACAACCCTGGCCCTGGCTCTGGCCAAGGCCATCAACTGTACCGGCGAAGCGCCGCCCTGCGGACAGTGCCGCAACTGCACGCTGATTGCCGCCGGCCGCCACCCCGATGTGCGGGTCATCGAAGGGGGCGAGGTGCGGGCGATTCGCATCGACCAGGTGCGTGATCTGCAGCGGGAGGTGATGCTTTCGCCGGTAGAGGCGCGGCAGCGCGTGGTGGTCCTGACCGATTTCCAGGGCGCGACGCCCGAGGCGGGCAATTGCCTGCTAAAGACGCTGGAGGAGCCGCCAGCGCGGGTGACGCTGATCTTAACGGCCACGCAGGTAGGGCGCCTGCTGCCGACCATCGTCTCGCGTTGCCAGCCGCTCTGGCTACGGCCGCCGGCAACGGCTGCCCTGGCGCAAGGGCTGGAGAGACTCTTGGGCGCCCCGGTCGAGCGGGCGCAGGAGGTTGCGCGCCTCGCTGGGGGCCGCGTGGGCTGGGCGGTGGAGGCAGTGCGCGACGGCGGGCTGCTCCAGGAGCGCCAGGAGCAACTGGACCGGCTCAGGCAGGTGTTAGCGGCGGATACTCTGGGGCGGCTGCGCTGGGCGCGGGATCTGAGCGACGAGCCCGATGCGCTGCCGGGCCTGCTGGATCTGTGGGCCGGCTGGTGGCGCGATTTACTCCTCTGCCGGGCCGGCTGCCTTGATCTGGTGGCCAATGTGGATTACCAGGGCGCAATCGAGGCGACCGCGCGCTCCTTTGATGAGGCAAGCCTGTTGCAGGGCTTGCGGGCTCTGAGCGACGCCCGGCGCCGGCTGGATGCCAATGCGAACCCACGGTTGACTCTGGAGGTACTGTTCTTGACACTGGGCCAGGCCCAGGGGATTGGCTAGATGGGAACGATTGTGGTGGGGGTGCGCTTTCGGCGCGCCTCGAAACTTTACTATTTCGCGCCAGGCGAGCTTGCCGATCTGCAGCCCGGTGAGGAAGTGATCGTGGAGACGAGCCGTGGTCGCGAGCTAGGGCGTGTGATCATCCCTCCGCGTGAGGTTGATGAGGCGGAGATTGTGGGTGAGCTCAAGCCGGTAGAGCGGCGCGCAACGACCGAGGATCGCCTCAATGCAGTGCATTTCCAGCGCCGCGAGGCAGCGGCGCTGCGCAAGTGCCGTGAGGAGGTGGCGCGGCACCAGCTGCCGATGAAGGTCGTGAGCGCCGAATACAATTATGACGGCACACGCCTGGTTTTCTCGTTTACGGCGGAAAAACGGGTGGACTTTCGCGAACTGGTGCGTGACTTGGCCAAAGCCTTCCAGGCTCGCATCGAGCTGCGCCAGATCGGCGTGCGCGACGAGTGCAAGCTGATCGGTGGGGTGGGCTCTTGCGGGCGTACACTCTGCTGCCAAAGCTGGCTGACCGAGTTTAACCCGGTTTCGATCAAGATGGCCAAGCATCAAGGGCTGCCGCTCAGCCCGATGGAGATTTCGGGGGTCTGTGGGCGCCTGCTGTGTTGCCTGGGTTTCGAGGACGAGTACTACGTCGAAACCAGGGCGCGGCTGCCCAAGGTGGGCGAGCTGCTGCTGACGCCCGAGGGCGTCGGCAAGGTTGTGAGCGTGAACGCGCTGAAAGAGAGCGTCAACGTGCAGCTCGAGAGCGAGGCGATCATCGAGGTGCCGGCCGATGAGGTCAGGCGCACCAGCCAGGCTGAGGCACTGGAAAGCCTGCCCAGGCGTGACGAGTGCGCCGAGGATGATATCGACGAGGCGTAGCGAGTGCTATTTCACAGGAAACCGCGCGCATTTAGCGGCCTGACGGGGCGCGCGCGGCGAGGGCGTGCGGATTTCTGTGAAAAGCCAGCAGTGGCTTCAGGATGGGGAACGCTTCTCCATGAGGCATACACACAGGCCCCGTTCCAGGTCCGGTGCAGGCAACACAAACGAGACAAGTCAGAGGGCAGAGTAACCAAGGTTCTCCGCCCTCTGACTGTTTCTACTCGCGGTCCTTCCCATCGGCTGACTTGCGAGCGCGAAGCTCGGCGACAGCGGCATAGGGCGCTGTCGCCTCGCCCAGCGTGCCGCCGGCGATGCGAGGACCGTGATAGTCGCTGCCGCCTGTGCGCACCAGGCCGTAACGGTCGGCCAGATCCTCCAGGAAGTGCACTTCCTCGGGGGAATAGCCGGGATAGTAAACCTCCAGCCCCTGCAGGCCAGCGTCGACCAGAGACGGCAAGATAGCCGTGGCCTGCAACGGGTGGGCAAACACCGGCACACCGTGGGCGCCCCGGATGAGTGAGATGGCATCAGTTGGCGGCACACGCAGCCGGTCAACATAGGCCGGCCCCTGCGAGCCGATGTAGAGGGCAAAGGCCTCCTCGATGGAGGAGACATAACCCCGCTCGACCATGGCGCGCGCGATATGTGGGCGGCCGATAGAGTCTCCAGCCGCGAGCTCGCGCACACGCTCCCACGAGAGCGGCATGCCCAAAGCGGCCAACTTGGCGAGCATACGGCGTGCACGCCCCACCCGGGCGTCGCGCAGCTCTGCCAGCCGCTCTTCCATGCCCTGGCCGTTCGGCTCCACAAAGTAACCCAGGATGTGAATCTCGCCCTGGGAGCTCTCTGTGCTGATCTCGACTCCGGGCACGACGACCACCCCTGTCCCTGTTGCGGCCCGTATAGCCGGCCAGGCGCCCAGGGTCGTCTCGTGATCGGTGATGGCGATGGCGCAGAGTCCAAGCGTCCGCGCCATCGCCACGAGCTCCTCAGGCGTGCATTGGCCGTCAGAAGCTGTGCTATGAACGTGCAGGTCAGCCCGCGGGTTCATCTCGGCTCGACGATAAGCTTGACCGCCGTGCGTTCCTGCTCACTGATATTCACTTCTGTGAACGCCGGTATGCAGATTACATCGATGCCATCCAGGGCAAGGTACCCGCGGGCAATCGCGACGGCTTTGATCGCCTGATTCACGGCCCCCGCCCCGATCGCTTGTACCTCTGCGCGACCGCTTTCCCGGATCACCCCGGCGATCGCACCCGCCACTGCGGTCGACCTGGATCTGGCCGATACCTTGAGGATCTCCATGTAGCTGCCTCCTGCGCCATCCGGATCCCTCCGGAAGGGCTGCTGCTGTGATGTCTAGGGACGACAAGAACGGGTTGGAAAACGATAGTTGGATGAACGTTGATCCTCGACAATCGGCGACTTGACAACCATCCACTCACCGTGCTACTTGGCATATTCGACTGCGCGCAGCTCGCGGATGACAGTCACCCGGATCTGACCTGGGTATTCCAGGCTCTCCTCGATGCGCTTGGCAATGTCGCGTGACAGGCGCACAGCGGCCAGGTCATCGATGGCCTCCGGCTTGACGATAATTCGTATCTCTCGGCCAGCCTGGATGGCGTAAGACTTTTCGACTCCCTCAAAGGAGTCGGCAATGTTCTCCAAAGCCTTGATTCTCTTCACATAGTTCTCGAGCGACTCACGGCGAGCGCCCGGCCGCGCCCCCGAAATGGCATCGGCTGCTTGCACCAGGATGGCCTCAATCGTTTGAGGCTCCTCCTCGCCATGATGGGCCGCAATAGCATTGACGATACGCGCAGGCTTGCCGAGGCGCTTGGCGCTTTCGGCGCCGATCAAGGCATGTGGCCCTTCCACCTCATGGTCAATCGCCTTGCCGAGGTCGTGCAACAATCCGGCCTCTTTGGCAAACTCAGTATCCGCGCCAATCTCAGCCGCCATCATCTCGGCTAGCCGGGCCGTTTCGATGGAGTGCATCAGCACATTCTGGCCATAACTGGTGCGAAACTGAAGCCGACCCAGCAGCCGGATCAGCTCGGGGTGCAGCCCGTGCACCCCGGTCTCATAGGCGGCGCGCTCACCTTCTTCACGGATGGTATTTTCGACTTCTTGCTGCGCCTTCTTGACGACCTTTTCGATGCGCGCCGGGTGAATGCGCCCATCGACGATCAGTTTGGTAATGGCCACCCGGGCAATCTCCCTCCGCACCGGATCGAAAGATGAGAGGATGATCGCCTCTGGGGTGTCGTCGACCACCAGGTCAACGCCCGTTACGTTCTCGATAGCCCGGATATTGCGTCCGCCGCGGCCAATGATGCGACCTTTCATCTCGTCATTGGGCAGCGGCACCGATGACACCGTGACTTCGGCCACCTGATCAGAGGCAAAGCGCTGGATGGCCAGAGTGATGATCTCGCGTGCCTTGCGCTCGGCTTCCTCTTCGGCCTCCGCCTCGACCTGGCGGATGACCCGGGCCATGTCTTGCCGCGCCTCTTGCTCAGTGCTCTTCAAGAGCAAGACGCGTGCCTCCTCGCGGTTCATCGCAGCCACTCGCTCCAGTTCGAGCGCAGCTTGAGCATGCAATTCCTGGACCTCGAGCAGCTTTTGCTCAATCGCTTTCTCTTTGTTCAGGATCTCCCGCTCGCGCGCCTCCTGCGCATCCATGCGGCGATCCAGGCTTTCGCGTCGTTGCTGTAGTCTCTGCTCCTGCACGCGCAATTCTGCACGTCGTCTCTTGGTATCTGCCTCTGCCTCTTCACGCAGACGGAGGGCCAGATCTTTGGCTTCGAGTTCCTGCTCCCGATACTTGGTCTTTGCTTCATTAAGGATGCGCTCGGCTTCTTCCTGTACGCCCTTAAGGAACGTCCTGCTCAGATACTCACGCAACAGATAACCGACCCCAAAAGCGAGAAGAGCAGTCAGCAAATAGGTAGCTACAGTGATAACCGGGCTCGCGGCTTGCAGTCCTCGTTGAGCGGCCAAGTCAGCGGGAATGATGAGGGCACCGTTCATGGAAAATCCTTTCCCCAGATATATCAGCTTCGGAAACAATCCGAAGATTACTCCAGCCCTGCGTTGCCGTCCTCCGAGCCCCTTTCGCGCCACAAGCGGTCCACCGTTGCACGCACCGTCTCATAAGAGAAGCCGCGTCGTGTGAGAAACCCGCCCAATCGGCGCCGGAAAGTGTCTCGATCGGCCTGGCGCAAGCGCAGCGCCTGATTTCTTGCGATCCGGTAGGCTGACTCATCCTCGTCAACCTCCTGTGTCGCGGCGTCAATGGCTTGGTCACCAACGCCCTTGCCCTTGAGCTCAAACCGCAACGCCCTGGCCCCACGCGGGCGGAAGCTTTCGCGGTTCTCTACCCAATAACGGGCAAACTCCTGGTCGTTCAGCAGACCCGCCTCTGTCAGCCGGTGGATCGTCTGCTCGACCAGGCCGACGGGGATGTTTTTCCCCGCCAGATAGCGCCTCACCTCCTGTGTAGAGCGGGGGCGATAGGTGAGAAAGCTCAGGGCCCGCTCGTAGGCTTGTTCAGCGTCACCGCGCTCGCGCAGGGCCTGAATATCGCTCTCGGAGAGCGTCTGGCCTACACGCAGGGTCGCAGCTATGATCGCTGGCAAGCCAAAGGCAAAAGCGCCATCGAGGTATACGTTTACACGTTCTCTATTTCTGGTTTGTGCCCTGAGGGCTGTGATCTTGCCAGACAAAAGGGTTCGCGCTCCTGAAATGAATAGGGCAGGAGCCGCATGTTCCTCATAGACGCGCGCATCGCGTCCGCCCCAGGCAGTATAGTGTCATACTGCGCCCAGGAAAACAAAGAGCGTTGGGGCCCAAAGCCACAACGCTCAGTGTACTATTGCGACGGCCTGGAAAACATGAGACATCCCGCACTGCTTCCATACCGGTCGATCGCCAGCCGCCAGCGCACCCCGATACGCCTGCAGCGCCCCGGTGATGGGGCGCTGCGGAGCGAATGCGTGCGCCGCACAGCAACAGGCTGGCAGTGGTATGGCTCTTCGCCGGAGGTCCACGGGTTCAGCGGCTCGCAAAGCCGAGCTGCGGCCCGTCAGGGCCTTGGCCTTGTCAGAATCAGTGCGCGACGGCTCCCCCCTTGGGGGAAACTCGCTATTCGGATTCGAAAATGTCTTCGTCTTCGCCATCGGCATAGTCGCCGATCGGCGCCGTCTTGACGTTCTGGAACCCGATCTCACGCACCTTGGCACTGATCTCAGCCAACAGGTCGGGGTTCTCTTTCAGGAATGTCTTGGCGTTTTCGCGACCCTGTCCGAGCCTGGTCTCATTGTAGGAGAAGTAGGCCCCGCGTTTCTCGACGATGCCCAGTTCGACGCCCATGTCCAGGACGTCGCCCTCCTTTGAGATACCCTGGTCGTACATGATATCGAATTCCGCCATCTTGAAGGGAGGCGCCACCTTGTTCTTCTTGACCCGCACACGGGTACGGTTGCCGATGACCTCGCCCCCCTGCTTGATCGCCTCCATGCGCCGGATATCCAAACGCACGGCCGCATAGAATTTCAAGGCATTACCGCCAGTTGTCGTTTCCGGATTACCAAAAAGAACCCCGATTTTCATGCGAAGTTGATTGGTAAAGATCACGGCCGCGTTCGAGCGCTTGATCGCACCGACCAGCTTGCGGAGAGCCTGCGACATCAGGCGAGCCTGGAGGCCCATGTGGGAATCTCCCATCTCGCCTTCAATCTCGGCGCGCGGTACCAGGGCGGCGACCGAGTCGACAACCACCACCTCTACCGCTCCGCTGCGCACCAGGGCCTCGGCAATTTCAAGGGCCTGCTCGCCGGTATCTGGCTGGGAAACGTAGAGATCGTCGATATTCACGCCGCACTTTTTGGCATAAGCTGGATCGAGCGCATGCTCAACGTCGATAAACGCTGCCACCCCCCCCGCTTTCTGGGCCTCAGCAATGATGTGTTGGCAGAGGGTGGTTTTCCCTGAAGACTCAGGACCGTAGATCTCTGTGATGCGGCCCCGGGGCACGCCCCCGATGCCGAGGGCCAGGTCCAGGGCCAGCGATCCTGTAGGAATAGCGCCGATATTAATAATACTGGAAGCATCGCCCAGCTTCATGATGGAACCATCGCCGAAGCGCTTGCGAAGCTGTGACATTGTCATCTCAAGTGCCTTGTCTTTGGCTACCTCGGCCATATCGACCTGTGATCTCCTTTCGCCCGGGCATGCTCCCCGATTTATAGTTTACACCAAGAGTCAAGAAAACGCAAGTCCCTCCTCATTATGCCTACCCTTCACTTGATCGAGTATGAAGGGTTGACAATATGTGTTATACTGGAGGTGTGGAGAGCATCAAGTCGGCCGTGATTGGCTCCTACAGCCCGCCTGACCCGGCGCTGGAGCCGGCAGGGACCTGGCTGGGCCGCTACCGGCGCCCGGTGTGGCAGCCGTTCGCCGCCGCCCATGTGGCGGGGTGGACAGCGCCGGGCGACCTGGTGCTGGACCCCTTTGCTCAGGGCGCCTCGGTGACGGCAGCTGCAGCTGGGGCTGGGCGTCGGGCCATCGCCGTGACCGGAAACCCGGTGTTGGCACTGCTTCTGCGCGCCGAGCTGGCGCCTCCCCCGCCCCAGTCGCTGCTGGCGGCCCTGGAGCGCCTGCGGGCGGCGCCCAAGGCTGATGCGCCCCTGGGCGAACACCTGGATGGGCTTTATGCGACAATCTGCAGCCAGTGCGGTCGGTCGACGCCGGCGCTGGCTTTTACCTGGGAGCGGGGAGCAGGCTCTCCTGAGCAGCGTGAGTACCGCTGCCCAGCCTGCGGCCATCACGCCCGCGAGCCCCTGCCGGCAGAGGAACAGGGGATGCTCAGGCCGCCGCCCGCAGCCGGCTTTCACCGCCAGTTGGTGGCCGAGCGCCTGCGGCTGGAGGATGGCAGGCACCCCCTGTTGATCGGGCGCTTGCTTGACCTCTACACGCCGCGCAACCTGTATGCTCTCACGGCGCTCCAGCTCAAGATAGATGTGCTCTTTGCCAGCAGCCCTCTTCTCGATGCCCTCCGTGTCGCCTTGCTGGCCGCCATGGACGCCGGGAGCAATCTGAATGCCGCAGATGAGGAATGGGGAGCGCTTTCCGGCAAGCGGCCGCTGCGCTCACTCCTGCCCCCGCGGCGCTTCCGAGAAGCCAATATCTGGCAGGCCTTTTGCGCCGCCGTGCAACAGATGGCCTCCTGGCCGCGCACAGGCGCTTCCCTGACGGCTGTGCCGCTGGCAGAGGCATTGCACGTCGGGCCTGGCAGCGTCGCTATCGTGCTGGCTTCGGCGCGTGTTCTGCCGCAACTGGCGGGGCAGGTGATGCTCTCTTTGAGCTCGCTGCCGCATTTCGAGCCGGCCTTTGCTGCCCTCAGTTTTCTTTGGAGCGGCTGGCTGCTGGGCAAAGAGGGAGCCCGCATGGCCGAAAGGCTCCTGCATCAGCGCACCCGCAAGGAGGGGCGCTACCTGCAAGCGTTGCAGTCGGCCCTGAGCCTGCTGAGCGGCGCCCTGGCGCCGGCCGGTAAGGCGATTTTCGTGTTTCAGGCCGCAGCCACCCACGAGCGGGAGGGCCTCTACGCTGCCGCCGGCGCCTGTGGGCTCACCCCCATCTCCGCCTGGCCTGGAGCGCCCAACGGTTGCCCGGCAGAGCGCCTGCCAGCGGGGCCATCTGAGCATCACCTGGTGTTAGGCCGGGCGGCAAGTGCGCTCTAGCTCCGCACACCGTTCGCGCCCTGCCCCTGGCAGGCAGGGAAAGGCTGTCATCGCAGGAGGTGCAGTTCCCTGGCGAGGCCAAGCTACCGCTCCCCACTCAGGATGCCCTCAATGGTCTGCAGTTCCTCCGCCGACAGCGATAGGTTGCTCAACGTGCCGACGGCGTCCTCGATCTGCGCCACCCGGCTGGCGCCGATGAGCGCCGAGGTCACCCCAGGCTGGCGCAGGACCCAGGCCAACGAGAGCTGAGCCAGGCTTTGGCCCCGATCCTCGGCCACCTTGTTCAGGCGGCGCACTTTGGCCAGCTTTTCCTCTGTAATGTGCGCAGGCCGCAGAAAGCCGTGGGGCTTGCCCGCCCGAGAATCGGCGGGGATGCCCACCAGATAGCGGCCGGTCAGCAGCCCCTGCGCCAGCGGCGAAAAGACGATACAGCCGATGCCCTCCTCGCGTAGCACGTCGAGCAGGCCGCCCTCGATCCAACGGTCGAACATGTTGTAGCGCGGCTGGTGGATCAGGCAGGGGGTGCCGAGGGATTTCAGGATGCGCGCCGCCTCACGCGTCTGCTCAGGCGGATAGGACGAGATGCCGGCGTAGAGCGCCTTGCCGCTGCGCACGGCCTGGTCCAGGGCCGACATGGTCTCTTCCAGTGGCGTATCGGGGTCGAACCGGTGGGAGTAGAAAATGTCCACATAGTCCAGCCCCATGCGGCGCAGGCTCTGATCGAGGCTGGCGAGCAGGTACTTGCGCGAGCCCCATTCGCCATAGGGCCCCGGCCACATCAGGTAGCCGGCCTTGGTCGAGATAATCATTTCATCGCGATAAGCGGCGAGGTCGCGCCGCAGCACCTGCCCAAAGGTCTCTTCAGCCGAGCCGGGCGGCGGCCCATAGTTGTTCGCCAGATCGAAATGGGTAATGCCGAGGTCAAAGGCGCGCAGGATCATGGTGCGGGCGTTTTCCAGGGTGTCGACCCCGCCAAAGTTATGCCAGAGGCCGAGGGAGATGCGGGGCAGCTTTAGCCCACTGCGGCCGCAGCGGGCGTACTGCATCGATTGATAGCGGTTTTCCTGGGGAGTGTACATGAGCAGTCTCCTTTGCTGGGACAGAGATCCGATGCCTCACTATGCGGCATCTGTGCGCAATTGTCAATCTACCCTCCGAGCGCGGTTGCATCCAAGATACGCCAGCGAGTTCACGGCCAACAGGCTGCCGCCAGAAGCGCCCTGCCCTGGCAACTGGCTTTACGCTTCGCGCTACCCCGGTACAAGGCCTGCCCCGCCGCCTTTCCCCGCTTCAGGCCGGGCGGCAGCGTGACGGAATAGCCGGCTGTGCAACCCCGCCAACGGTAACCGCTTTGCCTGTACCCCAACCCTCGGCTATAATTCGTCACACTGGCGCTGGCTGCCGCCTGGGGGCGCCAGCGCGACCGGCGCCGATGGCCCGAGTCTTCGATTGCCGTAAGTGAGGTACAGAGGATGCGCATACACTGGTCCGGTGAGCCGGACTTTTTTTCTCCCGTCGCCTGGGATGATTTCGCCGGCTCACACCCCCAGGGTAATCTGCTCCAGAGTTGGGCCTGGGGCGAGCTCAAAGGGCGCTTTGGCTGGCGCCCGACACGGGTGGCCGTCAGCGAGGATGGGCGCATCGTCGCCGCCGCCCAGATGATGGCGCGCCGCCTGCCCTATCGCTGCCTGGCCTATGTGCCGCGCGGCCCCCTCTTTGCTCAGGAGAACGAGGCTGCCAACCGTGCCCTTCTGGACGCGCTGCACCGCGCCGCCCGGCGCCAGGGCGCGCTGGCGCTCAAAGTCGAGCCGTACACGCCAGATGCCCCCGAGGCGGCCCAATGGTGGCTGCAGCGAGGCTTCCGCTCCAGCGCGCAGACCATCCAGCCGCGTCGCACCGTCGTGATTGACCTCCGGCCCGATGAAGAGGCGATCCTGGCCCAGATGAAGCCCAAATGGCGCTACAACGTCCGCCTGGCGGCGCGTAAGGATGTGGCCGTGCGCCAGGGCGGCCCGGCGGACCTGCCTGCCTTCTATGCCCTCATGGAAGAGACGGGCCAGCGCGATGGCTTTGCCGCTCACATCCCCGCTTACTACGAGGCAGCCTTTCAGCTCTTTCAGTCGGGCGGCCGTGTAGCCCTCTTCCTGGCCGAGTTCGAGGGCCAGCCGCTGGCAGGGCTCATGGCCTTTGCCTTTGGCCGCGAGGCCATCTACATGTACGGCGCCTCCAGCGACCGCGAGCGCTCCCGCATGCCCAATCACCTTTTGCAGTGGGAGGCCATGCGTTGGGCCAAAGCGCGCGGCTGCGAGCGCTATGACCTGTGGGGCATCGCCGATATCGACCCCCAATCCCCGTCCGCCGGGCTCGCCGGTGTCGAGCGCTTCAAGGCCGGCTTTGGCGGCCAGAATGTCCGCTTCGCCGGTGCCTTTGATTACGTCTATTCACCCTTGATGTACTGGGCCTTTAACTACCTCTGGGGCCGCCGCCGCGCCCGTGCGCGCCATAATCTGCCGGCCGGCAGCGAGGAGGCCTAGGTCGCCGGCCCTCGCCGCACGCCATCGTACCGGCGGGCGTGGCGGGCCGTAGGGGCAGGTCTGAGACCTGCCCCTACAACGTAGTATCGTTATCCCCTGGATACCAGCGGCAGGACAACCCGCCAGCGCCCAACGGTAGGCGTCGCCGAAGGTGTGGCCGTCGGCGTTGCGCTGGGGGTGGGCGTGCCGGTGGGGGTAGCCGTCGGCGTTGCGCTGGGGGTGGGCGTGGCGGTGTCTCCCGGATCGGGCGGGCCCTCGACATTGCCGAAGCTCAGGCCATCGAAATCGTCCGGGCGGGCGCTGAGCAGATCATAGGCGCCGTCGCCCCGATAGTGGATGCTGTACACGCTCAGGCTGCCCGCCGGGTAAGTCTCTACCCAGCCTGGGCGTTCCGCTTCAGAAACCAAATAGTCGCCAGCTGGCAGGTCCCGGGGTGGGAGCCACCAGCCATAATCCGGGCTCCCCTCATCCTGCAGCGTCATCGCCTCGCAGGTAGCGGGGTCATCCTGCCGGAGCAGGTAGATACGCCAGCCGCCCAGGAGCGGCTCGCCCGCGCCGCGCCGGCCATCGCCATCCTGGTCCCAGAACACATAGCCAAGGGGCCGCAGCACAGCGAGCGAGTGCCGGGCCTGGGCATGAATCTCCATCCCCAGGGCATCCAGGCCGCGCGCCACCGCCGTACACACCAGCGGGTTGGGCGCGCCCCTGGGCACCTCAGCCGCTGCGGCAAAGCTCACCGCCGCCCCAGCCGGCAGGTCCCCCGGCCCCCAGAGCACCCCGCCCGAGGCGCCATCGCTCACAATCACCTCTGTGAGCGCGGCATCGGCGCTGCAGTTGCGCAGAGTGTAGGCACAGGTAATCACATCGCCCTCATAAGCGTTGGTCGGGCCCGTGATTTGCACGTCGAGGCAGGGGTAAATTGCGTCGACACTGGCCTCAGCCTGCGCCACGGCCTGGACGCCGCGCGCATTCTCGCCCCGGGCCATAGCTGTGCTGGACACACTCGCGGTGATCACCGCCTGCGCCGTGCCCGTCGCTCGGGCGCCGGCAGCCAGGTCATTGAGCGCACCGTCGCCGTCCTCGTCCGTCAGGCCGCTCAGAGCGATCGGACCGAGCCGGCTATCGTCGAGCGCCACCTGCAGGAGCGGGCAGGCGCCTGTGTTGGTGACGGCATAGCTGTAGACAACCGAATCGCCGCCGTGCACTCGTGGCAGGCTGGCCGCCATGCTGGCGGCGAGCTGTGGGGCCGGTGCCGCCACGGTCACCGCCCGCTCGGCCGATGCTATGCAGCCCTTGCCATCCGTGACCCGGACCTGCACCGTCTGCGCGCCATCGGGCAGGGCATAACAGGCGCTGAGCCCCGCAGCATCGTCATAGGTGCCATCGGCGTCCAGGTCCCACTGATAGGCATAACGGCCGTCGCCGCCCGTCGCCGTCGCGCTGAAGCAGGCCTGGCCCGAGCAGGCATCCAACGAGTCCAGGGCCAGGCTCACCTCGAGTTGGCTGTCGATGCGGTAGGTCTCACTCGCCGTCGCCGCGCAACCCTCGCCATCGGTCACCCGCACCCACACCGTGCCGGAGCTCCCATACCCACCCAGGGCCAGCGTGCTCCCTGCCCCATCGTCAAACTCGCCGTCGCCATCCGCATCCCAGGCATATTGATAGCTGCCGCTACCGCCCGATGCACTGGCCGTAAAGGTAGCCTGGCCCGCACACGGGTCGTCGGCACGCTCCAGACTCGCAGTCAGCATCGCGCTGATGCGATACTCACCGCTCGCCGTAGCCGTGCAGCCATGGCTATCGGTCACCTGCACCCGCACGTCGCCCACAGCGCCGTAGCCGCTCAGGGTGAGTGTAGCGCCCGCCCCATCGTCAAACCCATCGCCATCCATGTCCCAGGCGTACCAGTAACCGCCGCTGCCGCCGTTACCGGCCGCGGTAAAGGTCACCCGGCCCACGCATGGGTCGTAGGACCTCGTCACCTCTACCCCCAGCTCAGGATCCAGGGCATAGCTGTCGCTCGCCGTCACAGCGCACCCCTGCCCGTCCATCACCCGGACCTGCACCGTACCTGCCTGATCGAAACCCTCGATCGTCAGGCTGCTCAGTGTGCCCTCATCGTACAGGGCATCGTCGCCCACCTCCCAGGCATATTGATAGCTGCCGTCGCCGCCCTGCGCTCTGGCCTGGAAAGTGATGCTGCCTGCACAACTTGGGACCTGCTCGATCTGCACAGCCAGTTGCGGGCTGATGGCATAATCTGCGCCGGTCGTGGTCACGCAGCCATGGCTATCGCGCACCTGCAGGTCCACCGTACCGGCCGTGCCATAGCCGGTGAGGAAGCAGGTATCGCCCTCGGCCAACGTCTGCCCGCCCGTACGCCAGAGGTACTCGTAAGGTGGCGCGCCGCCCGAGACCTGCGCCTGCAGGGTAACCTGCCCGGCGCAGGGGTCATCGCTGCGCTCGATGGTCACAACCGGCCCGCCGTACACGGTGAGCGAGACCGTGGCCGGGCTGGAGAGGGTGCCTTGATCATCGCGCACGGTATACTGGAAGCTATCGGGGCCCGCATAGCCAGCTGCCGGGGTATACGTGACCATCCCCTGGGCATCTGGTGTGGCCGAGCCATGGTCCGGGCCAGCAGTCACTGTGACGGTGCTGGGGTCCAGAGTGCCTGTCAGGGCACGGTCATTGGCCAGCACGTCAATCTCTACCGGCTCCCCCTGGCATGTCGAGGCGCTATCGTCCGCTGCCTCCGGCGCCACGTTGTTGATCACCGAGACAAGCACTTGATCGCTCGCCACACAACCGGCGGCATCGGTGACCGTAACGGTATAGACCGTCGTGGCCGAAGGTGAGGCCTGCGGGTTGGCGGCAGCGGGGTCATCGAGGCCGGTTTCGGGCTGCCAGTGATAGGTGTAGGGGCCCATGCCGCCCACGGCCACCGGGGCGCCGCCCAGCACAGTCGAGCCGCCGGCCACGATGGTCTGGTCGGGGCCGGCGCTGGCCGAAAGGTCATAGGGCAGGCTCACGCCAGGGTTGGGAAAGGCGAGGCTCTGCCCCGCTACGCCGGCAGCGCTGGTATAGCGGAGGGTAGCCGCCTCAGAAAGCTCATACACGCCCTGGTAGCCGGTCCTGGCTGTCACCTGATACCGCAGGGTGAGCGTTTGCTTGCCCAACGCCCCGATATCCCAGGTGATCGCACCATCGCTGGCTGTGACCGTGCCGCCATCGGCAGCGAGGCTTCCCGCCACCAGCTCAAACTCGGGCGAGAGCTGATCCGTCACCACGGCCTCCGTCGCCGCCTGTGCTCCCTGATGGACGATAGCATTATAGAGGCTGCTGGTATCCAGGCTCGAATAAGTCTCATAATAACCACCATTCTGGGCCCTTTGCAGCGTATCGCGCGCCACCCCCTCCGAATCAGGGTAAGCGCTATGGATATAGCCCAGAAAGCCGACCGTGTAGACCGTGCCCTGTCCCTGTGCGCTCTGGCCGGCCTGATAACCAGCGATGGTGCACACAGTCTGTTCAGCAGGCCAGGTCATGCAGGTACTGTCAGAGCGGTTGGCGCAGGTGCCGCTCAGCAGCACGATGGCCCTCGCCACCCCCGAGCGGCCGCTGGTCTGCAACAACGTCGCAGCCTTGTCAAAGCCCGCCTTCATGTTAGAGCTGCCAGACGGGCCGATGCTGTTAATGTTGTCTTTCACGCCCTGCAGGTCTGCCGTCAGGCCAAGCCGCAACGTGGCGATGTCGCGGTAGCTCACCACCGCTACGCGGCTGGTGCGATCCGCCAGGATCTGGGTCGCCAGGTCTATCGCTGCCTGCTTGGCATAGGCAAGCGAGGTGGAGGGGCTGCCATAGCCCATATACTGGGAGGCATCGATCACCAGCACCGTATCGGTCGAGCGGGCGGGAGGATTGCCCGTAACGGTCAGGGTCGCCTCATAGCGGCGGCACCCGCTCACGGCCGAAGCCGTTTTGCCCACCGTCACGGCAGGGTCATCAGCCGCAAGAGGCGAATTCCGGGAGCGGGCAGCCGCGGGAGCCATGGCGGTCAGCAGCAAAGAGAGCAGGGCGAGGGCGGTCAAAGCCAGTCGGCGCACTGTGAATTGCATGAATCTCTCCTCTTCGATGATGATGGTCAGGATAGCGTGTACGCAGGTGACGATCAGGCATCGGGAGGCATTGGGAAGTGCGGCGGGGTCCAGTGCTTGAGAGGCAAAGCGGGGGAGCGGCCCAGGCCACACACGCATGGCGCCGGTACGGGCGGAAACGGCTGTAGGGAGCGCGTGCATCGTCCATGGCAACCAGGTCCAGAATGTTCAGCAAGGGCGGCTACGATGGGCGTCGATGCAGGTGCTGGCGCCGGAGCTCCCCGCCAACACGCGGCAGAGATATCTGGGATCACTATAACATCTGCAGGTTAGCTGCGCGTAAAAGCGAGGTTACGAATGCCTATGAGGGCAGGATCGGGCGGGGGGGCCTTGACCAGCAGGGCGCGGGAATCCTCCCCCGCATCTGCCCATGTTTGCGGCTACCCATCACGGATACTATAATGCCCTCGCCCAATCCTGCCCCACTCTGGCACGATCCTCTGTCCCAGAGCAACATCCAGTATGGTTGCTTCAGGAGGCAAATGCCATGTCTACTCCATCTACCGGGTCATCCGGTCCTTCGGACTTGATGATGCTGTGTGACTTTCAGCATGAGACCGTGTGGATGGTCTTGCCCATTTTGTGCCTTGCCGGCGTCCTCTCTGTCGCCAACGCCGCCAATCTGCGCGAGCCGCTGCATGGGGTCATCACCGGGTTGGCGCTGTTCTCCATGGTAGGCGCTGCCTGGAGCGTCCAACGGTGGTGCTACCGTGCTGCGGCCTGGGTGTTGCTTTTGGGGTTGGTTGCGCTGGACCTGGCCGCAGTGATGTGGATGCAATTGGGGTCTGCTATCTGCCTGTTGGCTCTGCCGGTGGGGCTGGCAGCGCTCGCGGTCAGTATCGGCGCGGGGATTGGGCTAGCCTCGGGATGCACTATCATGATTCTCCTGCTACCGCCCCAGTATGTGGCATTCGCACCGGGGCTGCGCTCCATGACGGTATTGGAGGTGTGGGGCACATTGGTCCTCATCTGGCTAACGCTACGCCCGTTATTGACCACCTTGGAATGGTCCTGGGCCAGTTGCGAGCAGAGCCGCCAACTGCTAGAGCGAGCCCGCGATAGTCAAGTACAGCTCAAGCAGACTCTCGAGGACCTGGCTGATGCTAACCTCCAACTCGCCCGTCTCAATCGTCTGACTCAAGGCCTGCGCCAGGCTGCCGAAGAGGCCCGGCTAGCAAAACAGCAGTTCGTTGCCAATGTCAGCCATGAACTGCGCACCCCCCTCAATATGATTATTGGCTTTAGTGAAATGATGGTCAATGCCTCCAGCACTTATGGCCGGCGTTTACCCCCCGCGCTGCTTTCCGACCTGGGCGTCATCGCGCGCAATAGCCAGCACCTCTCCAGCCTGGTTGACGATGTTCTGGACCTCAGTCAGATCGAGGCTGAGCAAATGGCGCTTACCCGCGAGCACGTGCAACTCCTGGAGATCATAGAAGCTGCGGTCATGGCTGTGCAGCCGCTGTTCGAATCCAAGGGGTTGTACCTGGAGATGGACATCCCGCCCAACGCCACAGTCTACTGCGACCGGACACGCATTCGGGAAGTGGTGCTCAACCTGCTGAGCAATGCCGGGCGTTTCACAGAGCATGGCGGCGTGCATGTTCGCGCATGGAAGGAGCGGAATGATTATGTGGTGAGCGTCGCGGATACGGGGCCCGGGATCTCGACACAAGACCAGGAAAGAATCTTCCAGCCGTTCCAGCAGATCGATAGCTCCCTCCGTCGGCGCTATGGAGGCACAGGCCTTGGGCTGGCTATCAGCAAGAGTTTCGTCGAGCTTCATGGGGGCCGCATGTGGGTTCAGAGCGAACCGGGTGTCGGAACAACCTTCTACTTCCGTCTGCCCGTCGAGTCTGTTGCCCCGACCGAGAACAGCGTCGCGAGGTGGTTCAACCCGCATTGGCACTACGAAGAGCGGGTACACCGTTCCTTAGCGCCCGTATCGAGCCTTCGCCCACGATGGGTTGTCGTTGATCCTGGGAGCGTCCTCCCACGGCTGCTCGCCCGGTATAGGAGCGATGTGGAGATCGCACCTGTGACCACCCTGGAAGCTGCGCTGCAGGAACTGGCGCGTGCGCCAGCCCAGGCACTGGTAGCCAACGGTCTGCCCGTCACTGAGCTTCTGGCACAGTTGAAAGGGGCCGGCGCACTGCCCTATGGTACCCCGGCAGTATGTTGCTCATTGCCCGGGTTTGCTGACGCGGCTGGGGCTCTTGGTGCCGCGGGCTATCTGGTCAAACCCATCTCGCGTGAAGTGCTGCTGTCGACGCTCGACCGTCTGAGTCTGGCCGGCAATACTATCCTCATTGTCGACGACGAGCCAGAGGCCCTGCAGTTGTTCTGGCGCATGCTAAACTCTGCCGGGCGAGATTACCGCGTGCTCACGGCTCCGAATGGCCGTGAGGCACTGAAGGTACTACGTGAAGACCATCCAGATGCCGTTCTGTTGGACCTGGTCATGCCCGATATGGATGGTTTTGCCTTCCTGGAGGCTCAGAAGCAGGACCCATTGCTCAACACGATCCCTGTAGTGCTGGTTTCAGCCTGCGACCCGACGGGGCAGCCCGTGGTCAGCGACACGCTGGCCGTGATGCGCGGCGGTGGGCTAACCGTTCCCCAGGTCCTCGCCAGCATCGAAGCGCTCACACGACTCCTGGCGCCGGCGGACGGCAACAGCCGTCCAGCGCCTGCAGCAGCGTCGCCCTTCGCCATCGCTGGCCGAGCATAGCGCAGACTGCCTCCTCGTCAATGGTCGAGATGAACCGATTTTGCTGTCGGGTGGCGGTGGGGCGCCACCCGACAGCAAAATCGGCCATTGACATGGAGTCAGCCCACGCTAGGCCCGCCTCTGCGATGGCGAGGGGCGACGGGAGCAGGGGCAGGAGGGAACGCCTCATGGTTGTATGGTCTCCACGTGTGCTGGTGCTGCCATCGGCAGGGACTGCGCCTGGCCGTTTTCCTGGGGCGGGTTGATCCACACCGCCGCGGGAAGCGCCAGGGGCTTGGGTGCTCCGTTCACAAAACGTTCTGGGTGGGCCTCGTAGGCTTCTCGCAGAATCGCTTGGCGGCTGGCGAGCACCGCTTCGGATCGTCCATAGTGCACGTCAACCGGCGTGAGCAAGCCCAGGCCAGTGTGGTGATGCTCACCATTGTACCAGGCGAAGAACCCTTGCGCCCAACTGCGGGCATCAGCCACGCAGCCAAAACGATCCGGGTAGTCAGGGCGGTACTTGAGCGTCTTGAACTGCGCCTCGGAAAACGGATTGTCATTCGACACGTGTGGCCGAGAATGCGTCTTGGTCACGCCGAGATCGGCCATGAGCAATGCCACCGGCTTGGAGGTCATGGCGCTGCCACGGTCGGCGTGGATCGTCAGTTGGCCCGATTGGATGCCCTGTTTGGCGCAGGTCTCGGCAATCAACTGCTCGGCCAGGGCCGCCGTCTCACGCTCAGCGACCATCCAGCCGACCACGTAGCGGCTGAACACGTCGAGGATGACGTACAGGTAGTAGTAGGTCCACTTGGCAGGGCCCAGCAGCTTGGTGATATCCCAGCTCCAAAGCTGGTTGGGCGCGGTGGCCAGCAGCTCAGGCCTGACATAGGTAGGATGCTGCAACTGGTTACGGCGCTCACGAACCTCTTGCGACTGGGACAGGATGCGGTACATGGTGCGCCACGAGCACAGATACTGCTTTTCGTCCAGCAGGGTGGCATACACCTGCCGGGGCGAGCTCTCCTGGAAGCGCTCGCTGTTGAGCACGTCACGCACCTCGGCCTTTTCCGCTGTGTTCAAGGCTCGCGGCGGCGCCGGCCGCTCAGAGGGCTGTGCTGCCGGCTCCATGGCCCCCTTGCGCTCCCGGTACAGGGCGCCACGGGACACGCCCAACGCTTGGCAAGCGGTGGCTATGCCTTCGGTTTGGGCCAACTGCTCAGCGCTTTGCATCATGGCTGCTCGTCGCTCTCGTCCAGAGGCGCCCCAAGTAGCTGAGCAACTTTTTTTTGGACATCGATGATGTTTTCGGCACGCCGCAAACGGGCCAGCAAGCGCTCGTTCTCGCGCTGCAGCCGGGCGATTTCGGCGGCCTGCGGGTCCGGTTTGGGGCCACGTCTCTGCGGGGCCAGCCCGGCCAGGCCAAACTGCTTGCGCTGCTCACGCCACTTGCCCAGATGCGACCGGTAGAGCCCTTCCCGACGCAGCAGGGCGCCGATCTGGCCCGGCTTGGTGCAGGCATCAGCCTCGGCCAGGATGCGCTCCTTGTACTCAGCCGTGAACCGGCGGTGCGTGGCCTTGGGCACGACCTCAGGATCAGGTGTGTCGGCGCCACTAACCGCTGCCTGGTCGCTGTTCAGCTCAATCCGATCGCTTCCGTTGTGAGACATATCGCTCTCCCTCGCCCTACATTGTACACTAAATTCTGCAGGCGAGTTGTCCCATCATTATAGGCACAGAGGGAAACCGTGGTGATCGCCCAGGTTCCCATGAGCGGACAGCTCGAGGCCGACCTGCACCTGATCAAGCAGATGAACGGCAACACGGTGCGCATGCACTATCAGGCCCACCCCGACCTGTACGATCTCGCGGACCGCCTGGGCCTGTTCGTCTGGGCCGAGATCCCGTTATGGGGTGTAGGCAGCCGGGACGTCGGCGAGTTCGCAGACCCGGCGGCCATCGATGTCGAGATCGAGCGCAAGGTGCCCCCGCTCCTAGCCCACGGAGGCTATTTCCCGGGTATCGACCACGGCCTGCCGCCCACGACGCGCCACCGCATTTACCTGCACTTCATGCGGCGTCTGCACGAGCTGACGGGGAATCCGCAAGGAGAGTTCTGGCGCTACCTGACACAGGCAGGTCAAAACACAGCTTGAGACACGAGGCCGGAATCCTGCAAGCCCCTCAAGTGGAGGACCGCGTCGTGAGGGGTGCCGCGTTACCGAGCCTTCAGTGATAGGCCGTTGCCGGTCAGCACTTCATCATACAGCTTGATCGTCTCGTCGGCCACCTGCTGCCACGAGTAGCCCTGGGCAATGCGGTGCGCCTGCTCGCCCAGCCGCGCGCGCAGGGGCTCGTCAGTCAGAAGGCGCCTCAGGCCCTCGGCCAGGGCGGCGGGGTCATTCTCCTCCACGAGCAGGCCTGCCTCGCCGTCGCGCACGACGTAGGGCAGCCCGCCCACCCGTGAGGCGACGACCGGGGTGCCGCAGGCCATGGCCTCCAGGGCCACCAGGCCAAAGGACTCGTAGAGCGAGGGCATGACGACGATATCGGCCGCGGAATAGTAGTAGGGCAGGGTATCCTGCGAGCGCGAGCCGAGAAAGGCGACCATCTCCTTCAGGCCGTAGCGCGCTTTGACCTCGTCGAGGCAGTCGGCGTCGCCGCGCAGCGCCTCGGCCGCCTCGGCGTCGCCGCCGATGACCGCCAACGAGATGGGGCAGCCGTCATCGAGCACAGGCAAATGCCCGGGCGCAGGCTCGCCCACGCCCGCGTAAGAGCCCACAAGCTGGCGCAAGAGCCGACAGAGGGCCTCAAAAAGCACGTTGAGCCCCTTGACCGGGTCCAGCCGGCCCACGAACAGGAGCAGGCGCTCTTGCGGGTTGGTGAGGCCCACATAACGGCGCGCCTCGTCCTTAGGGATAGGCCGAAAGAGGCTCACATCGACCCCCAGGGGCAGCACGACAATGCGGCCGGGGTCGGCGCCATAGAACTGGACCATCTGGGCTTTATCCTCGGGCGTGGCAGCCACAATGCGATCCGCCCGGCGCATGACATCGGCTTCCACCCCCGTGCGCTCCTGCGCCTCGCGCGCGCCGGCATCGCTCGCCACGGCGTTCTTCAGGTGCCCCAGGGTATGGAACATCTGCACAATGGGCGCGCCCCACTCTTGCTGCAGCGCCAGCGCCGCCCAACCCGATAGCCAGTAGTGGCTGTGGATGAGGTCGTAGCGGGTCCCCTCCGCGGCGGCAAAAGCGCGCACGCCCGCCACAAACTCGGGCAGGTGCGGAAAGACCTGCCGGCGGTCATAGGGCGCTTGTGGACCGGCCGGCAAGTGCACGATGCGCACATGGGGCCAGGGCTCTACCCGGCGCGGCGCTGCGGGGTCCTGCGAGCGGGTAAACACATCGACCTCAATGCCCCGCCGCCCCAGCTCGCGGCTCAGCTCGCGGACGTAGACATTCATGCCGCCCGTCTCTTTGCCTCCCAGGGTGGCCAGGGGGCAGGTATGGACGCTCAACATGGCGACGCGCATGGCACCATTCTCCAGGAAAGCGAAAGGCTAAAGCCGTCGGGCTGAGAAGAGCAAAGCCCCTCCGGGGCTCGTGCAGGAGTGTGACTTGCTGCTGACGCCTGATCTGCAACGAGCCCGCAGGGCTTTGTCCCTCTCAGCCCGACGGCTTTAGCCTCGGGGGGCCCTGGTAACTAGAAGCCCTTCTTGGCCATAAAGTTGGCCAGGTCGGCCACACGGGTGGAGTAACCCCACTCGTTGTCGTACCAAGACACGACCTTGACCATCGTGCCCTCGATGACCATGGTCGAAGGACCATCGATGATCGAAGAGTGCGTATCGCCACGGAAATCGGTCGAGACGAGCGGCTCCATGGTGATATCGAGGATGCCCTTCATGCGGCCATTGGCGGCTGCTTTGAAGGCCTCGTTGATCTCAGCGACCGTCGCCGGCTTGTCCAGTTCGGCCACAAAGTCCACGGTGGAGACGGTGGGCGTGGGCACGCGGAGCGAAAAGCCGTCGAACTTGCCCTTGAGCTCGGGGATGACCAGGGCCAGCGCCCTGGCGGCGCCGGTGGTCGTCGGAATGATGTTGAGGGCGGCCGCGCGCGCCCGGCGCAGATCGCGGTGGGGCAGGTCCAGGATGCGCTGATCGTTGGTGTATGCGTGCACAGTAGTCATCAGACCGCGCTTGATGCCCCAGTTGTCAAAGATGACCTTGGCGGCCGGGGCCAGGCAGTTGGTGGTGCACGAGGCGTTGGAGACGATATTGTGCTTCTTGGGATCGTACTTGTCCTCGTTCACACCCAGAACGATGGTGATGTCCTCGCCCTTGGCCGGGGCTGAGATGATCACCTTCTTGGCGCCCGCCTGGATGTGCGCCGCAGCCTTGGCAGCATCGGTAAAGACGCCGGTGGACTCGATGACGAGATCGACGCCCAGGTCCTTCCACGGCAGCTGGGCCGGGTCCTTCAAGGCAAAGACCTTGATGGCCTTGCCGTTCACCACCAGGCTGTCGCCCTGCGCCTCGACGGTGCCCGGGAAACGGCCATAGGTCGAATCGTACTTGAGCAAATGCGAGTTGGTCTGCGTGTCGAACAGGTCGTTGATGGCGACGACTTCGAGATCATTGGGGTAAAAGTCGAGCATCGCCTTGAAACTCTGCCGACCAATGCGGCCAAAGCCGTTGATTCCGACGCGGGTTGCCATTCTTTCGTTCCTCCGTTTGATGTGAGCTGAATGGGTTGACAGCGATCCGCCAGCGGCTCTGGCCATCAGCTGGAGCCAGGGCCGGTGCAGGGTGATGGGGCTGGAACTGAGAGCCCACTATTCCAGATCGCCTGGATGCAGACCGCTGTTGGACAAACGAGTAACCAGCGATGACGGCGCCGTGGCCCGCCTGCCCATGCTGCTGCGTCTGGGCTTTAGCGTCAATTGCAGCAAGCAGCGTGCCAACTTGTCCGGATGGTGCCGCCAGGGGCTGGAGGGATCGGGCAGGTCTTCCCATACAACCGGAATACGATCCTGCAGCCCATATTCGGGCCGCACCCATTCCATCTGGGTCCACCCGCCTTCCGGCGTATGAACATTGTTATTGGCCACCACCAGATCGATGAGGCCAGGGCCAACATGGTCCTCGATGGCCCGGACATGGTCCTCCACGCTATAGCCATCGGTCTCGCCCGGTTGGACGGCCACGTTGCACACATACACTTTCAGGGCCGGCGAAACGCGGATCGCCTCGGCCACCTCGTCAACCAGCAGGTTGGGGAGCACGCTTGTGTAGAGGCTCCCTGGCCCGAGCACAATCAAGTCCGCGTCCAGAATAGCCCGCACAGCCTGCGCATCGGCGCGCACGCCGCTGGGCTCCAGAAAAACACGCTCGATCGGCCGGCCACTGCGCGGAATCTGCGATTCGCCATCCACGCGCATCGCCTCGCCCTGCCCATCGTCGCGCAACTCGGCGCAGAGCGTCACATGCTCCAGTGTTGAGGGCAGAATGCGCCCGCGCACTGCCAGCACATGGCTCGACTCGGCGATGGCGCGCTCAAAGTTGCCCGTGACCCCGGCCATCGCCGCTATGAAGAGGTTCCCGAAGGAATGCCCATTGAGGCTCTCACCTTCACCGAACCGGTATTGGAAGAGCTGGGTCATCAGCGCTTCCGAGTCGGCCAGGGCCGCGATACAGTTTCTAAAGTCTCCTGGGGGCAACACCCCCAGCTCACGGCGCAGACGGCCGGAGCTGCCGCCATCATCGGCCACGGTCACGATGGCCGTCAGGTTGGAGGTGTAGGCCTTCATGCCGCGCAACAACGAGGAAAGCCCGGTGCCGCCGCCTACTGCCACCACCTTGGGGCCACGAGCGCGCTGGCGGTGCTGATAAACCATCTCTGCCAGGTTGTCGCGCCCCGGCCGCAGAAATACGGCCATCAGAGACCGGTTCACCCCATACACCGCCAGCGCTACCACAGCGAGGCCCAGGACCCCGAACAGGATGGCGCGCGCCAGGCGCGGGATGAACTGCAAAGTCAGATAGTAGAACTCTTGCGGCAGCGGCTGCTGCCGATAGATCGTCACCAGGAGATAAGCCAGACCCAGGCTAAGAAAGGTTACCCCCAGCATCAGGAGCAAAAGCCAGCGCTTCACTCCCATGCCTGGGTATAACCATTTTAACCCAGGCACATCTCGCCAGGAACGCATCACCTTCTCCCTCTTGTCCTGCATGACACCCGGCAATGACGGATTATAGGTTCAGCGCCCGGGCGAGTCAAGGGAATAACTCATGGGTCAGGGAACTGAGGGCGCCTATGGGCGCCCGTTGACGATGAGGGCGAATGCAGCGTACACTCTGCGGCGCTTCAGCCCGCCACGCTGCGTCTGGGCCATTCCCTTCAGTTGCCTTGGTTCCTTCAGTTCTCTCAGTCCCTACGAGCTGCCACGAGTCTCTACGCCTTGGACTGCACTTCTCCCAGCAGGCCCGCACGATAAGCCGTCAGGTAGTTCATGCAGAAATCATCCTGCCCCAGCACCAGCTCGGTCGCCTTGAGCAGGGCCATGATGTCCATATCCAACGGGTCCATGATAGCAGCATCCATGCCTGCAGCGAGGGCCGTGATCAGGAAGGCACGGTTGACGATCTTGCGCTTGGGCAGACCATAGGAGATGTTGCTCAGCCCAGAGATGGTCTTGACGCCGGGGTATTCAGCCTTGATGGTACGCAGCGAGTCCATGAAAATGGCGCCATTGCGCACATCGGTAGAAACCGGCAGCACCAGGGGGTCGAAATAGATATCCTCGCGCGGCACCCCATACTTTTCGGCTTCCACAACGATCTTGCCGGCAATGCGCACGCGGTCTTCGACCGTCGAGGGGATGCCCGTCTCGTCGGAGGTCAGCGCCACCACCGGGCACTTGTACTCTGCCACCAGCGGTAGAATGCCCTGTATGCGGTCGGGCTCACCGGTGATCGAGTTCACCAGCGGGCGCTCGCTGCGACCGGCGGCCTTGTAGAGCGCGAGCCCCTTGGCGATGGCCTTGGGGTTGGGGCTGTCGATGCACAGAGGCTTGTCGGTCACAGCCAGCACAGCCTCCACCATCCAGGTCAGATCATCCAATTCCTGCGAGACGCGGATGGCCGCATTGACATCCAGGAAATCCGCCCCGGCATCCGCCTGGCGCTTGGCCAGGTCCTGGATCGTGGCCGCATCGCGCTTCTCGATGGCTTCCGCCACGCGCTTGATCGAGCTGTTGAGCTTTTCGCCGACGATGATCATGGTTCCTCCCTACATCATAATTGCTTCCATAAAGACCTGTTGGAAATCCTGGCGCAGGGAGAGCTCAAGATACTCGACATGCGCCCACAGGTCCGTCGCTTCCCGCCAGGCAGCCTGGCTCAGCAGAGACATCTGCGCACCCGCACCGGCCGCATTGCCCACAGGGGTGATCACTGCACGCGGCAGCCGCGGCACGAGGCCGATCGTGAGGGCGCTCTCCGGGCGGATATAGTTGCCGAAAGCCCCCGCCAGGCAGATCTCGCTGATCTGCTCCGGCTGCACCCCCAGCTCACTGATCAGGATCTCAATGCCCGCCCGCACGGCGCCCTTGGCCAGTTGGATCTGGCGGATGTCGCGCTGAGTCAGCACCACGGGGTTGCCCGTAACCGTCTGCTCACCGGGGGCCATGACGAACGCCCCACCCTGCGGATGCTCCACCAGACGCGCAGCCAGCTTGTCGCTCACGCGGCCGGCTGCATCAGCGCGGGTCAGGAGGCGCCCGGTATAGTCCACCAGCTCCAGCTTGCGCAGCGCGGCGATGATATCCACCACGCCCGAGCCGCAAATGCCGCGGATCTTGCCTTTGCCCAGGGAATGGATGATCACATCATCCTCGCCCAGGTCCACATGGTCAATGGCGCCATCGGCAGCGCGCATGCCAAAGGTCAGTTGCGCCCCCTCAAAAGCCGGGCCGGCAGCGGTAGAGCAGGCCAGCATACGCTTCCGTGAGCCGAGGGCCATCTCGCCGTTGGTGCCGATATCCACCGCCAGGCGGATCTCATCGCTCTGCATCAGGCGCGTGGCCAACAGCACGCCGACCGTATCGGCGCCGACCCAGCCGGCAATATTGGGCAAGACAAAGAGCTGAGCCGCCGGGTGAGCGCGCAGGCCCGCATCGCGCGCATTGAGCTGCAGAGGGCTCGCCATCGCCGGCACATAGGGAGAGCGGCCGAGCGCTGCCGGGCTCAGCCCCAGGAAGAGGTGGTGCATGGTGGTATTGCCCACCACCGTCACGCCGTAGACCTGCTCGCGCGCCACCCCGGCTTGCTGCGTCGTCTGGCCAATGAGATCGTTCAGGGCCTCCACAATCACAGAGCGCAGCGCTTCCAGCCCGGCCGGGTCCTTTTGCGCCACGTCGATACGTGAAACCACGTCATCGCCAAAGCGGGTCTGAGGGTTGAGAGTCGAGGCCACCGCCACGCGCTTGCCTGTGGTCAGATCCAGCAGATAACCCACCACGGTGGTCGTACCGATGTCGACGGCAAAGCCGTAGAGGCTCTTCGTGGTATCGCCCGGCTCCACCGCCAACAGCTTGCCATCCGTACGCACCAGCGTAATCAGCCCCTCTGCCGCCCGCAGGGCAGCGGGCAAGGGGCGCAGCGCATCGAGCGTGGGGCGCAGCGCCTGGCCTGCGGGGAGGGTGCGCGTGACGGCCTCATAATCGGCCACCGGGTCCTCCAGCGTGGCCGCGGGAATGCGCACTGCGGTCTTTTGCACCAGAGGATCCAGCGAGATATCCTGCAGGAGCCCCTCCACCAGAATCGAGATCCCTGCCGTCGCCGAGGCCCAGCCGACTTCGATCGAGGAATCCTCCAACACGGCGGCCTGGCAGGCCAGCCGGACACCGGAGGCAATCTCTTGAGGGGAAAGGTGGCGCTGCTCCGCCTCGTTCAGGGGGCTCAACTTGCCAGAGAGAAGCTTGACCTTACACTTGCCACAGGTGCCCTTTCCACCGCAGATTTGCTCGATGGCGACACCAACCTGATTGGCGGCGGCGGTGATTAGCGTGCCCGCAGGCACACGCACCACGCGGCCTGCCGGCCGGAAGATGATGCGAACTTGATTGCCCGTAGCCAACCTGGACCAGTCCCTCTGTACGCCCGGCACCAACAGCCAGGCAAAGAAACGATCAGCTCATTCCTGTGCTTCCCAACGCTGGTCATGTCGGGAACCACCGGGGCAAGCTGACCGCCAACGGCGCGCGCAAACGGTGCGCACCCAGACGCATACGGATTGAGCGCATTTTAGCAGAAAGGATGGACAGTGTCAAAGGTCATCGGAAAGGCCGAGGCCCGGCCGGTCGGGGGCAAGCACGCGGACGCCAAGCTTATAGGCCAGCGTCTCGTCGCCAATACAGTACCAACCGCACCGCGAGTCAGGCGTGCCGTGGAAGAGAAAGACCGGCCGCCCGGCCAGGGGGCCATGGTCGTCATAGCCGAGCACCCGGCCATCGGATAGCCTGTGCCTTAGCCCACTCTGGACATGCATCAGCTCCACATGTTGCAGCGATTCCAGTGGAAGGCGATTGGCAGAACAACCTCCCGGCTAGCCGGGTTACGGGCTCCGCAGTCGCCCGGCTCTGGACCTTTAGGGTGTGGAGCGGTTATTGGCGCCTGCTCTGCCGCCGGTAGGTGGCAGAGCAGGCGCCAATAACCGCTCCACACCCTAAAGAAGGCTGCCAGATAGCGGCAAGGCAAACTACCCGGCCCTTAGCTCCATGAGGCCAGCGCCGACTTTTCCACCGGAGGATGGACGAAATGGTCGGCCAGGAAAACCACTGTGTCAATCTGCACCGGCGCAGCACATTCCATGCCTGCCGGTCAGGCCAGTTGGGCCAGGAAACGGTCCAGGTGCGCCAAGGCCACCCTGGCCGCCGGCGAGACCTGGGGCAGCACCAGGTCATACATATGGTCGGTATTGGGCAAAACCACGCTGACGACCGGCACGCCCTCCCCAGCCAGCTTTTCCGCCAGGGCCTGTGTCGCGGGAAGCGGGATAACCGTATCGTGCGCGCCCTGGATCAGGAACGTCGGCGGGCAGTGCACCCCCGCATGCGCCACCGGCGAAGCCAGGTCCCAGAGAGCCGACGACTCGTGCGCCTGCAGGCCGAGCAGATTCCCGATGATCCCGGACTCGCTCAGGCTGCCCAGCTTCCAGAGCTGCCCGGCAATAGGGATGCCCGGAATCAGACTCGTGATGCGCTCCGCAAGCCTCAGCAGGGGCCCCGCCACGACCCTATCCAGGAAGCGGGTACCGGGCAGAATGGAGCCGGTGTACTGGCAAAAGGCGCGCAGGTCCGTCACGCCATAGCACGAGACTACGGCCCGCACCGAAGTATCGCTGCCGCGCAGGTCTGCGGGCGTCAGCGCGGGGTGTCCCGGCGTATAGGCCGCCAGCAGCGCCAGCTGCCCTCCGGCCGAGGCGCCTGCAGCGACAACCCGCTCCGGGTCCACATCATAGCGCGCCGCATTGGCCTTCATCCACGCGATAGCGCGCTTGGCGTCGCCCAGCATGCCAAAAAGGTCCACCTCCGGGCACAGGCGATAGGCCACGTCCATCACCACATGCCCCTGCTCCGTGAGGTGCTGGAAGAGCGGGCGCGTCCACACATCCTTGTCGCTCAGATGCCAGGCGCTGCTGTGATAATAGACCAGGGCCACCCCCGAGGGCTCGACCCCCACCGGCGGCCGCCAGAGGTCGCAGAGCAGCGGGCGAGCGCAGCCGGGGACCTGCCAAAAGGGAATATCACGCTCCCAGCGCGGCTGCGCACCCGGCCGCCAGGACCGATGCACTGAAGGGACTGCCAGGCCCACACGCTGGCCGGCCATGCGCCCTACATAGACCGCCGACAGCACCGCGCCCACTGCCCCGGCAAGCGCGGCCAGCGGCGCATGCAGCCACAGACCCATCAGCGCACTCAGCGCGCTCACGCCCACCAAGAGAGGGGCCAGCGAGCCCGCCAGGACCTTGGGGAACCACAGCGCCAGCCCCCAACGCGAGCGGATGCGGTGATAGAGTAGAACCGCCAGCCCCAGGGCGGCCAAAGCCAACAGGTATGTTATTGCTCGCGCCAGTACAATCAACATGTCCGTTCCGCACAGCCGTTATATGTCAACTAATAGTTTAGGCGGTTTGGAGCGCTAGTCAAAGAGCGTGGGTGCAGTTCACTTTTGTGGCAGAAATGGAGCGCCGGCCGCCAGCCGGCTTCGTACCTCTCGGCGCGCGCTGCCAGGAGCACGTGGCACTTCATGCAGCCAACGGGGGCAGGAGGGAAGACGAAGCCGGTTGGCGGCCGGCGCTCCCCGCTTGCCCTGAATCTGAACTGCACCCCAAAAGCAGATTTGACACCTCCTGCGAAATATGATAGAATTACGCCGTCATTTTGAGGTTTTGGCGATGAGGAAAGCAATGGCTCACTTCGAGGTTCCGGCAATTCAGGCCTGCCTTCTCCCTCTGAACGAGGGAGTGGTTTGCGTTGCCTTCTCGGAGTGCGCCTGCTGACGGTTTCGCTCAAAGCATCCTGTCCGGCCACGGTGCACTCGCCCGTGGCCGTTTTGTTTCTCTCCGCCATGAGACGGCCACGGGCATGATCCCGTGGCCTTTTTCCTGCATTCGCGATCGGAGAGGAACATGTCTCTTTTGACCATCAGCAATCTGGGGCTATCTTTCGGGGCCCTTGACCTTTTCAAGGGCGTTTCCGGAACGATCGCCAGCGACAGCAAGGTCGGTCTGATCGGGCCCAACGGGGTTGGCAAAACGTCACTGCTGCTCATCCTGGCCGGCATCAACCCGCCGAGCACCGGGCAGGTATACCTGGCAAAAGGGCGCCGGCTTGGCTATCTCCGTCAGGAAGCCGTGGATGCGTTCGCGGATCGAGCGAATACCGTTTACGACGAGATGATGACTGTCTTTGCCGATCTGCAGCTGCAGCAAGAGCGTCTGCACGCTCTTGAGGCCGAGATGGCGACCGGGCATCCTCGTGCTGAGGTGATGGAGCAATACGGGAAGCTGCAAGAGGCCTTTTCCCAGGCCGGCGGATATGGCTATGAGAACCTCATTCAGCGCACGCTCGAGGGGTTGGGCCTGGGCAGGAAATACTGGCAGACACCGCTGCAGCACCTCTCGGGCGGGCAAAAGACGCGCGCTTTGTTGGCTCGCCTGCTGCTCGAACAACCTGACCTCTTGATGCTGGATGAGCCGACCAACCATCTGGATATCGAGGCGGTGGAGTGGCTGGAAAACACTCTGCGCGAGTGGCCGGGCGCGGTGCTCGTCGCCAGCCACGACCGCTATTTCCTGGATCACACGGTGAACACCATCTGGGAAATGACGCCGCTCGGCATCCAGGTCTATGCCGGGAATTACAGCGCCTACCTGCAACAGCGGTTCCAACGGTGGGAGTATTACGAGCGCGTCTTCAAAGAAGAGAAGGAGCGGCTGCTGAAGGAAGTGGATTATATCCAGCGCAACTGGGTGCGCGCCCATGATCAGGCCATGGGCCGTCTGCGGCGCGTGACCCGCGATCTGGCCATCATCGAGCACCACGGGATCATGGCGCTGCGCAGCGGCCGGAAATGGTCGGAATACGACACCGACACGATCCGCGGCACGGAAAGGCCGCTGGATGTCATCGACGCCATTCGCCGGGTCAACGCCATCCGCATGACAGCCAGCCGGCCCCCAACGGTGAAACCGCGCCTGCAAGCGGCGCACGTCAGTGGAAATATCGTTTTGCGCGCCAGGCACGTCACCATTGGCTATCCCCAGCACCCGCTGTTTTCTATCCAGGAGGCGATGCTTCTCCGCGGCGAGTGCGCGGCCATCCTGGGCCCGAACGGCGCCGGCAAAACCACCTTTCTCAAGGTGCTGCTGGAGCAGATGGAGCCGCTGGAGGGCCAGGTGCAGTTGGGGGCGAGCCTGAAGATCGGCTATCTGGCCCAGGCGCACGACAGCCTGACCGGCAGTCACAGCATCCTTGAGGAGCTGGCGCAACACAAGGCCATGGAAAGCGGTGACGCGCGCAGCTATCTGGCGCAGTACCTGTTCCGCGGCGATGACGTCTTCAAACCGCTCAGTGCTCTCTCCGGCGGCGAGCGGGCCAGGCTGGCGCTGGCCATCATGGCCCTCGATGGGGCGAATTTCCTGCTCCTCGACGAGCCGACGAACCATCTGGATATCCCGGCTCGCGAAGCGCTACAGGAGGTACTGGAGAGTTTTTCCGGCGCCATCCTGCTGGTTTCGCACGATCGCTACCTGATTGACCGGCTGGCAACCCAGATCTGGGAGATACGTGACGGCAAACTGCATGTGTACAAGGGCGCCTACCGCGACTATATCCTGCGCCAGAGCGCTCCGGGCGCCGCATCCCCTGCCCGGCAGATCGTGCTCAAGGCGAAACCGCTGGCGCATGACAACAGCAAAGAAACCCGCTATAAGCAGCAAACATTAACGATGTTGGAAGATCGTATCCGCGAGCACGAAAAAAAGGTCAAAGATCTATCGGCCGAGCTAGAGCAAGCCGGGCAGGCCAGTGTTGCGGGCGAGAAGAATGCTTTCGCGCGCATGCAACGGCTGAGTATGCAGGTGGCCCAGGCCCAGGCGAGCCTGGAGGCCTTGCTGACCGAATGGGAACGATTAGTGGAATAACGCACCCGTAGGGCGAGCACACTCGTCCCCCATCCTTTGGGGCAGCCAGGGAAACACCTATAATAGGGTGTTCCCCTGGTTCTTCTGCCGGGTTTCGGGCATTGCCCACACCTGGCACGAACCCTCCTGGGGAACGGAGTGTGAAGTGAGTTCTCGCGTTTGGAGGAGAGTACTCATGGCAAACCCGGTGCGTGGGCGCCGTCGCTTTCCGTTCTGGCAGTGCGCCGCCTGCGCGTTCGTCATTGGCCTGTGCGCGCTGGCGGCGCCGGCCCTCTACGTCGCCGTGGCGACCCGCCCCTACCGCTATACCGACCCGGCCCAAGTGCCCGTGCGGCGGGTAGCCCTGGTCTTTGGCGCGGGCATCCGCAACGGCCAGCCTACCCCCGCCCTGGCCGAGCGGGTGCGCGGGGCCGTGGAGCTCTATCGTCTGGGGCGCGTGCAAAAGCTCCTCCTGAGCGGCGACAACAGCCGCCAGGATTATGACGAGGCCAGCGCCATGCGCCGCTACGCCATGACGCTGGGCGTGCCCGATCAGGATATCACCCTGGACTATGCCGGGTTCAGCACTTATGAGAGCTGCTACCGCGCTCGCGACATTTTCGGCGTCAAAGAGGTCGTCCTGGTGACCCAGGGCTACCACATGGCGCGCGCCCTCTATACCTGCCGCGCCCTCGGCATTGACGCCGTAGGCCTGGCCATGCCCGACTGGCTCTACGATCGCGCGCACATGACCATCCACTACAGCCCCGCCTACCAGGTATTCAGCACCCTGCGCGAAACCCTGGCCACCCTCAAGGCGCTCGTGGATGTGCACATCACCCACCCCCTGCCCAGTTTCCTCGGCCGATTCGAGGGGATCAAGTAACGCGTGTTTTCCCCCCTGTCTTGCGACAGACATCCAGGGGTTAGCCGATGGAAACGTTCCGTTGGGTCCGGCGGGTTGCCGGGCTGCTCATTGCGCTCTGGCTGGTCTATTACCTGGTCATCTACGTGGGCCATGCGCAGGCCCTGCTGCGCTTCCCTTACGACTATGACCAGGGCGAGGGCTATGACGTCAACAGCGCCTGGGTGCTCAGCTGGGGCGGGTCGATCTATGCGTCGCCGAGCCAGTACCCCTACTATTCGTCCAACTATCCGCCTCTCTACCCGCTCCTGCTGGCGCCCTTTGTCGCCGCCTGGGGCCCGCAGCTGGCGCTGGGGCGCCTGCTGTCGCTGATCGCGACGGCATTCACCGTCGGCCTCATCGGGTTCGCCGTCTACCTGGAGCCATTGAACATAAATCCACCCAGCCGCTTGCGGTTTGCCTCCTCAGCCGACAAGCGACGGGCGGATTTATGTTCAATGGCACTGGAGAGCAGGCGCTGGCGCCCGGCCCTGGCGGCTGCCCTGCTGTTCATCGCCTCCCCCTATGTCTACCACACCACGCCGCTGGCCCGCGTCAATGCGCTGATGGTCGCCCTGGCGCTGGGCGGCGTCTATGCGGTGAGCCAGGGCGCAGAGCAGCAGGACGGCAAGGCGTGGGGCTGGCTGGCTGCAGGCGGCGCTCTGCTCCTGGCCGCCCTCTACACGAAGCAAATGGCCATCGACGCGGTCGCCGCTGCCCTGACCTACCTGGCACTGCGCAACTGGCAGCGAGGCCTGACGCTGGGCGCAGCCATCCTGGGCGCAGGCGGGGCCATCTACCTGGCCCTGGAGGTAGGCACCCGGGGCGGATTCTCGCTCAACGTGCTGTGGGCCAACGCCAACCCCTTTGACTGGCAACAGGCGGAAGCTTATTACCGCAACTTTTTGACCATCCATCTGCTGCTCGTGGTGGCGGGTGTGGCGCTGCTGGCGCTGCCGCTGCTGCGCCGGGGGCCGCGGGGCATTTCAGCCTATGCGCTCTACTTTGTGGCCGCCCTCATCGTGGCCGTGGGCACAGGCAAATGGGGCGCCGGCGAGTCGTACTTTCTGAGCGCAATCGCCGCCGGCTGCATCCTTCTAGGGCAGGCCCTGGCCTGGGTCGAGGCGACCGTGGAGCGCACAGCGCTGGATATGCAGCGGCAACTGGGGAAGTGGCTGCCCGCTGTGGCGGCCTATAGCCTGGTCTTCGTAACCTGCGTGGCCTTGACGATGCAACTCGGGCGCTACTGGCATGGGCCGTCCTCCTGGCCGGTGTTGGGCCTCACCGATCGCGGCATCCAGGCGCGGGTGCTCGGCCGCTCACCGGCGGCAGCAGATACGCTGGCCGGAAACCAGATCGTGAGCTATATCACCCAAACGCCCGGCGACACGCTGGCCGAAGAATGCGGCTTTACCCTCAAGGCCGGCCGGCCCGTCCTCGGCAACACGACGCAACAGCTCAACCTCTACCAGGCCAGGCGCTACAACCCGCAGCCCCTGGTGAACGCCCTGGATCAGGGGAAGATCAGCCTTGTCGTGCTCAACGCGCAGCGCTACCCGGCGCCGGTACTGGCGGCCATCGGCCGGGATTGCAACGCTGTGGCCTCGTACACGATCAACGGCTTTGACTACCGTGTGCTGCAGTGCCACTGCGCCCAGGCCAGCTCCGGCCGCTAGCCTCTGTGGCCAGGCTTTATGCAGGCTGCTTCTCAAACACCAGGAAATGCGACAGCCCCAGGTTGCACAGGGGCGTGCGCTCGAGCATGTAGGTCACATCGCGGAACGTCCCAGCCAATGCGTGGTGACGGCTGGCGATCTTGTCATAGCCAGGGAATATCTGCGTGTGCACCGTCACCCGCCCGGGGAGCCCGGCGAAGAGCCGGCGCAGCCCGCCCCGGGTATAGGCGCGCACGTGGGGGCAGAGGCGGTTGCGCAGGGGGTTGGGGAGGTAATTGACAAAGGGAATGTTGCCGTAATGGTAGTGTCCCCGCCAGAAGAAGCCGTGGGTCTCAAACGGGTAGAGGCGATTGGGCACAAAGATGACCATGCGCCCGCCCGGCCGTAGCACCCGGTATGCCTCGGCCACAGCGCGCCGGTCATCCTCTACGTGCTCCAGCACCTCGTGCAGCAACAGCACATCAAAACTCGCATCAGGGAAGGGTAGCTTTTCGGCCGGGGCTACACTGATCTTGGGCAGCGTCTGCCTGGCTTTGGCCACCTTTTCGGCGTCGATATCCACGCCATACACGTCGTCACTGAGCGTGAGGAACTGGCGCACATAGAGTCCCAAACCACACCCCACATCGAGTATGCGCGCCCCTTCCGGCCGCGCATAGCGACAGATCAGATCAAAGCGGCGGTTCTGGCCGAAACGCCACACATAACTCGGGTGCCCCAACTCGATTGTCTTGTCCTCCATCAACTCCCTCCACCCCTGAATACTACTCACACCGCAGGGAATCGGCAAATGTTCGCCTCTGGCCATGCCCACACCACTGCGCTTGCCAGCCGGCTCAAATGGGCGTAGAATACCCCCATGAGGTTTGTTCCATTGCGGAGGAGTATTTCATGGTGGAAAAGCTGGTCATTATCGGGAGCGGCCCGGCGGCCTATACAGCAGCCATCTACAGCGGCCGCGCCCTCTTGGAGCCGCTCCTGATCGCCGGCAATTTGCTGGGCGGCCAGGCGACAATGACGGCCGAGATTGAGAACTATCCGGGGTTCCCGCAGGGCGTAGGCGGCTCGGAGCTGATGCAACTGATGCTCGAGCATGCTGAGCGCTTTGGGGCGCGTATACAGATGGACGAAGCGACCAGCGTTGATTTCCAGAGGCATCCCTTCATCGTCAACACCACCAGCGGCCCTATCGAAGCCCAATCCGTCGTGATCGCGACCGGCACCACCCCTCGCAAGTTAGGCGTGCCGGGCGAACGTGAGTTCGTTGGCAGGGGGATTTCCTTCTGCGCTACCTGCGACGGATTTTTCTATCGCGACAAGGTGGTCATGGTCGTCGGTGGGGGCGATGCGGCGGTTGTGGAGAGCGAATTCCTCACCCGCTTCGCCAGCCAGGTGTATCTGGTGCACCGGCGCTCCACCCTGAGGGCTGAGCCAATCATGCAAAAGCGCGTGCTCGAGAACCCCAAGGTCAAACCGATCTGGAACAGCACCGTGGTTGAGATCCTGGGCGAGGATGCGGTCACCGGCGTGAGGCTGCGCAACGTGCAGACGAACGAAGAGCAGATTGTGCCTGTAGCCGGCGTTTTCGTCTACATCGGCACCGAGGCCAACACCGGCTTTTTACAGGGTCAGGTGAGGCTTGACCCATGGGGTTATATCGAGGCCGACCACCGAGGTCGCACCAGTATCCCCGGCATACTGGCAGCCGGCGACGTGCGGGACCCCATGCTGCATCAGGTGGCCACCGCGGTCGGCTCGGGAGCGGCCGCCGGCATGGAGGCGGAACGCTTCCTTTCAGAGCTGGGCTCGCGCCCTTATGAAGAGATCCGCCGGGAATACTCGGGGCCGCACATTCTCGAAACCGGCTCACCCGCATAGATCGATATCCGTATTTGCCAAGCGCTGCCCTGTCAGTTCCGGCAACCGACCGCAACCGACAGGCTAGCATAAGGAGGCCAGAAATGGCAGACCTGATCACCCGTGATATGCCCATCGCCGAAGTAGTGCAAAAATACCCTCAGACGGTGCCCGTCTTTCTCGCGCACGGTCTGATGTGTTTCGGCTGCGCCATCGCCCGCTTTGAGAACATCGAGCAGGGCGCCGCCGCCCACGGCATCGAGGTCGATGCCCTCATGGCAGACCTGAACAAGGCCGCCAGTGAGTCGGTCGCTCAGGAAGAGGAGAAGGGCCAATAGCTATTAGCGATCAGCTATTGGCTTCCGGCCTGCAACACACGGTTTCTGCTCGCAACTGAGACAAAAGGGAGAATCCGCCCTTGCTGGACGGACCCGGCAAAGGCGGATTCTCTATTGCCGCGCCAGATCGGAGGGCAAGGCCGGGAACCGAAAGGCAATCGCTGATAGCTGAAGGCTGATACTCTATTATGTCATATCTCACTACCTCTCGCGGCCGGCAGATCTTCTACCTGCAGCGCGGTCCCACGAGCGGCCTGCCGCTGCTTTTCGTCCACGGCGCCGCCGGCCATGCCACACTCTGGGGCCAAGTGCTGCGCATGCTGCCCGATGCCAACTGCATCATTCTCGATTTGCCTGGCCACGGGCGATCGGAAGGTCCCAGTTGTCGCACCGTGCCCGCCAACAGCGCTGCCGTCGAGGAACTGCTGGATGTCTTGCACCTCCCCCCCGCCGTCCTGATCGGCCACTCGCTGGGCGGGGCCATCGTGCTCGACCTGGCGTTGCGGCGGCCCGAACTGATCCGCGCGCTGGTGCTCATCTCGGCCAGCGGCTACCTGCCCATCGAGCCGGCGCTCCTGCAGCAGGTGCTCGCCGACGCAGGCCGCGCCCGCCAGTGGATGGTGGAGGCCAGCTATGGCCCTGCTGCCGCGCCCGCCACCATAGAGCTTGCACTGCAGAGGCTGGCCGAGGTGCCCGACGCAGTGCTGCTCGACGACATCCAGGCCGGCGCATCCTACGACCCCCGCGCGCGCCTGGCCGAAATCCGCCGGCCTACGCTGGTCCTCTGCGGCACAGAAGACCATCTCACCCCCCTCTCGGCCGTGCGGGCACTGGCCCAGCGCATCCCCCATGCGCGCTTTGAGCCGGTCCAGGGCGCCGGTCACCTGCTGCCCGTCGAGCAACCAGTCGCTGTCGCCAGCGCCATCATGGATCTTCTTCACTCGCTCAGGTAGGGGTTCACGCCTGATATGCCGATTCCCGGGATGAGCAGTGGGTATCTGCTCTTGGGCAGAAACCTGTCCCAGTTGACGCCGCGGCCTGCAGAAGGCTCCATCGCGCACCGGCAGGGGGTAGCCCAGCCCCGGTATGAACAGACGCCCGGCTGGACTCTTACCAGTCGCTTTCTGGCCAGGGAAACCGGTGTATCAGGCCAGGTTCCACACAGCAAATCGATCTCCTCTGCAAGTTTTTGCTCCCTCCCCACGTATATACAAGTGAAAGCACTCAACCACCCATCTGAAGCCCTGTAAAGGAGACGGAGTTGCCTGCCCTCAATGAGACTCTGCTCGTCGAGCAGGCTCGAAAAGGCAGCCAGGAGGCCTTTGCCGCCCTGGTGCGCGCGCATCAGGATGCGGTCTATAGCCTGTGCCACCACATGACCGGCAACGCCCTCGAGGCGGAGGACCTGGCGCAAGAGTCCTTCCTGCGCTTTTACCGCTCCCTGGATCGCTTTCGCGCAGGCACCCCGGTGCGGCCCTGGCTGCACAAGATTGCGGTGAACGCCTGTCTCGACGCGCTGCGTCAACGCAAGGGCGCGCCGCTGTCGCTGGAAGAGTGGCCCGAGGGCACCCCCCCTCCTCGCTCCCCTCAGGGGAATACACCGGAGGAATTGTGCCTGCACCGCGAGGCGCGCCTTGCTGTGCAAAAGGCCCTCCTCCGCCTGCCCAGTGACTATCGCGCCGTGTTGGTGCTGCGCTATCTGGAGGGCCTCTCCTACCAGGAAGTGGCTGCTGCCCTGGACGCGCCCTTTCCACGGTTGAGACGCGTATCTTCCGCGCCAAGAAAATGCTTGGCAGCCTTTTGGCCCCTCTGCGTGTGGGGGGAAAGGAGGAGGCATGAACTGCCCCTGGAAAGAGCTGAGCAATCCCATCATGGTCGTCGAAGGCCCCTGGGAGATCACCTTCCCTGTCCAGCCCCGTTAGCGTGCAGTGTGCGTAGGCCTGTCGGGTTATAGCAACCCGGCAGGCCTGCACTTTCCCGGTTGACACGGCCCCCTACCCGCCTAGACTCAGGCACTGCAGGAGGGACTTCCCCCCGATTTCCACGCCGGAGGATTCATGCGCCCCGTTTTGCGTGCGTTGGCCTACCTGCGACGTCATTGGCAGCCAGCTCTGGGGGCCTATCTCTGTCTGCTGTTGGTCAGCGCCTCGAGCCTGGCCACCCCGGCCCTGACCGGCCTGGCCATCGACCGGGGCATCAGCGCCGGCCAGATCGATGTAGTGCTCTACTTTGCCCTGGCCATCGTGGTGGTGGCCCTGGTGCGCGGCGTTTTTGCCTTTCTGCAGAGCTACCTCAGCGAGGTCGCCGCGCAGGGCGTGGCCTTTGACCTGCGCAATGCGATTTATGACAAGATCCAGCGCCTCTCCTTCAGCTACCATGACCAGGCCCAGACGGGCCAGCTGATGACCCGCGCCACGAGCGACGTGGAGACGGTGCGCCTTTTCGCCGGTATGGGTGTGTTACAGACGAGCAATGCCCTGCTCCTGATCGCTGGCATCGCCATCATCCTCTTTGTCACCGATTGGCGCCTGGCCACGCTTTCGCTGAGCGTGATGCCTTTCCTGGCGTTCTCAGCCCTCCGCTTCGGCGTGACGATCCGCCCCATCTTCACCCGGGCACAGCAAGAGCTGTCGGTGCTCAACACTATCCTGCAAGAGAACCTGGTAGGCGCCCGCGTGGTTAAAGCCTTTGCCCGCGAGCCCTTTGAGCGTGAGCGCTTCCTGGCTCAGAACCAGACGCTCCTTGACCAGAACCTGGCGGCAGCTCGCGCCTTTGCCCTCAACCTGCCCATCATGAATACCCTTTCCGGCATCGGCACTCTGCTGATCGTCTGGTACGGCGGCCATCAGGTCATTGGCGGCCGGTTGAGCCTGGGCGCCCTGGTCGCCTTTTTCACCTACCTGGTGCTGCTCTTCACGCCCATTCGCATGCTGGGTTTTCTGGTCGGTCAGGCATCGCGTGCCTCGGCCTCCTCAGCCCGCATTTTCGAGATATTGGACACTCCGGCAGAGATCGAGACGCGTGCCGGCGCTTACGACCTGCCCCCAATCCAGGGCCGGGTGGAGTTCGACCACGTCTCCTTCGCCTACCTTGGCGGCGACAAGGTGCTGGACGACATTACCTTTGTGGTCGAGCCCGGGCAGTCGGTTGCGCTCCTCGGCACGACCGGCTCCGGCAAGAGCAGCATTATCAACCTTATCCCACGCTTTTATGACGTCACCCAGGGGCGGGTGACGGTCGACGGCCACGACGTGCGCGAGGTGACCCTGGAGAGCCTGCGCCGGCAAATTGGCATTGTGTTGCAGGAAACCACCCTCTTTGCAGGCACAATCCGGGAGAACATTGCCTTTGGCCTGCCCGATGCCAGCCTGGAAGCGATCATCGAGGCCGCCCGGGCCGCGCAGGCGCACGATTTCATCCTCGGTTTCCCGCAGGGGTACGAAACGCCGGTGGGCGAGCGGGGCGTGACCCTTTCCGGCGGCCAGAAGCAGCGCATCGCCATTGCGCGCGCCCTGCTGCTCAACCCGCGCATCCTAATCCTGGACGACTCGACCTCTTCGGTTGATGTGGAGACGGAACACCAGATCCAGCAAGCCCTACGCACCCTGATGAAGGGGCGCACCAGCTTTGTGATCGCCCAGCGCCTGAGTACGGTGCGCCACGCCGACCAGATCCTCGTGCTCGATCGGGGCCGGATTGTGGCCCACGGCACGCACGAAGAACTGTTGCGCGAGAGCGGCGCCTACGCGGAAATCTACGCCCTGCAACTGCGGCCTGGGGCAACAGACCAAGACAGGAGCAGACTGCGGAGACACAGGGAACACGGAGAGACGGAGAGCACGGAGGATTATGAGAAAGGCGCACCCACCATTGCACCCGTGCTTTGATCGGATAAGCAGTGCACCTGGGGATCCACAATGCAACCCTCCGTGACCTTCGTCTCTCCTTGTCTCCCGTGTCTCCCGACCCCATTCTAGAGTCAGGAGGGCTTGATGTTAGGCGGTGGACCGGGCCGGGGCCACGGCGGCCTGGCCTCTTATGCCGATGAGCAGGGGCGCTACGACCCGCGCCTGGCGCGGCGGCTACTGGGTTATCTGCGCCCGCACACGTCGCGCATTATCGTCGGCGCCCTGCTCGTGCTCCTGAGCACAGCCATGGCGCTTTTGGCGCCCTACCTGCTCAAGATCGCGATCGATACCGATATCAGCCGGGGCAATGGGCTGGGGCTGGACCGCATCGCACTCCTGACTCTGGGCACCTACATCGTGGGCGGGGTGGCCTTCGGTGCTCAGCTCTACCTGATGGGCTGGATCGGCCAGCGCACCCTGGCCACCCTGCGCAATCAGCTCTTCGACCACGTGCTCAAGCTGCCCCTGGCCTATTTTGACCGTCAGGAAGCGGGCGATATCATGTCACGCCTGGTGAACGATGTGGATACCATCAACCAGCTCCTGACCCTGGGGCTCACCAGCCTGGCCAGTGACCTCCTGACGCTTGCGGGCATTATTGTGGTCATGCTGGCGCTCAACGTGCCGCTGGCCTTGCTCAGCCTGATCGTGCTGCCGCTGATGATCGCCTCAACCATAATCTTTGCCCTGCGGGCGCGCCAGGCCTATCGGCGCACCCGCGAGAAAATCGGCGCCGTCAGCGCTGACCTGCAAGAGAACATCGCCAGTGTGCGCGTAGTACAGTCCTTCGCGCGCGAGCGCACCAACCAGCAGCGCTTTGACCAGGTTAACCGTGAGAACCGCGACGCCAACGTGGGCGCCGCCGCCATCTCATCGGCCTTTTTCCCCACCGTAGATATCCTCAGCATGGTCGGCACAGCCATCGTCATCGGTGCGGGGGGCTACCTGGCGCTGCATGGCCAGCTGACGGTAGGCATCATCGTCGCCTTTCTGGCCTACCTGCCGCGCCTGTTCATGCCCATCCGCGACATCAGCCAGCTCTACTCGAGCTTTCTGGCTGCCATGGCTGCCGCCGAGCGCATCTTTCAGGTGATCGATGAGCCGGTCACCCTGAAGGACCGCCCAGGCGCTTTGGCGCTGCCCCGCCTGGAGGGCCGGGTGGAGTTGCGCCACGTGTGCTTTGGCTACACGCCAGACAAGCCCGTGTTGCATGATGTGAGCTTGCTCATCGAGCCCGGGCAGACCCTGGCCATCGTCGGCCCTACCGGCGCTGGCAAGACGACTATCGCCTCGCTGGTCGGTCGCTTTTATGACCCCACCAGCGGCCAGGTGCTCATCGATGGGCATGACCTGCGCGATGTGCAGTTGGCCTCGCTGCGCCGGCAGTTGAGTATTGTATTACAGGATACTTTTCTCTTCTCCGGCACCGTGGCCGACAATATACGCTATGGCCGGCTAGAGGCAACAGAGGAACAGATCGTAGCTGCCGCCAGATATGCCAATGCCGACCGCTTCATCGAGCGGCTGCCCCAGGGCTACCAGACGCCGGTCATGGAGCGGGGCGCCAACTTTTCCCAGGGCCAGCGGCAGCTCATCGCCATTGCCCGGGCCCTGCTCGCCGACCCGCGCATCCTGATCCTCGACGAGGCCACCTCCAGTGTCGATACGCTCACTGAACAGCTGATCCAGCAGGCGCTGGCCCGCTTGCTCCAGGGCCGCACTTCCATTGTCATTGCGCACCGCCTTTCGACCATCCGCAATGCAAGCCAGGTGATCGCCCTGCAGGGCGGCCGCATTGTCGAGCAGGGCACTCACGACGAACTGCTGGCGAGAAAGGGCCTCTACTATGAGTTGTACCGGCGCCAGTTCCGTGCCGAAGCGGAAGGCCGGGCCCGCGACCTGGAGGATGCTCCCGGCCCCCTCGCACCGGCTCAGGCATAGAGCGCCCACCTGCGTACTTGATGGTAGCCATATGGCCTACGCCCAACAGGCCGTTGAGCGCTACAGCGTTCCCTGATATGTGGTATAATGGGACGTGCTCATTATCGTCAACCTATGGAGGGGGTATGGCCGCAAAGATCCGTGTGCTCCTGGCCGACGATCACGCCCTGGTGCGCCAGGGGATCCGTCTGTTCCTCGAGGACGATGAGGGTATCGACGTAGTCGGCGAAGCTGCCAGCGGCGAAGAAGCCATTGCCCAGGTAGAGCAACTCAAGCCCGATGTAGTTCTCCTGGACATTCAAATGCCCGGCATGACGGGTGTCGAAGCGACCCGGATTATCAAAGAGCGTTTCCCCGCGGTCAAGGTTCTGGCCCTGACCGCCCACGATGATGACCCCTATGTATTCGCACTCTTCCAGTCGGGGGCCAACGGCTACATGCTCAAGACGGCCGATATCGACGAAGTGGTCTGTGCGGTGCGGACTGTCCAACGGGGTAGAACAGCGCTCAGCCCCGAGATCACCGAAAAGGTGCTGCGCCAGATGCAGAGCGGGCGTCCCCTGGCTGCGCGGGAGCAGATCGAGTCGCTGACCGACCGCGAGCTGGAGATCCTGCGCCTGGCGGCCCAGGGCATGACCAACAAGACTATCGGGGTGACCATCGGGCTGAGCGACCGCACCATTCAGGGGCACCTGGCCCACATCTACGATAAGTTGGGCGTCGCCAGCCGGACGGAAGCCGTCACAGAGGCGCTGAAAAAGGGATGGATCGTGCTAGAGTGAGGCGCCAGGGTGCGCAGTGGTACCGCCGGCTGCAGGTGCAGATCTGGCTCTGGGCCATCATGCCACTCACCCTGGCGCTCGTGGCCATCAGCTTTGCTGGGGTATACAACCATCAGCGGACTATGCGTGATTTCGTGGCCGAGCGCGATGTGGCCATGGCCCAGATCTATGGCCGGCAGATCCAGGACGCCGTCAGCCGTGGCTCGGTGTCACCGGATGGCGCTGGCTTGCCCGCCATCATGGGCGACGCGCGAATTGGGCAGCATGGCGTCATTTATGTGCTGGACGCCCAGCAACGAATCCTCTTCCACCCAGACGCCACCCTGATAGGAAAGAGCTTCCCCACCAACCCGACAGCCCTGTACGTCACCCATGCCGGTACGGGGATGGTCAGCGGCCGCATCACCAGCAACGAGCAGGCCCTGGTATCGTACGCCCCCGTCGGGGACACCGGCTGGCGTGTGTTGGTTGAGGAACCCGTCTCGGATGTGATCACGCCCATCCTGCAGTTCAGCAGCGGTCTCCCCGTCGCCATGGCCATCGCCGGGTTGTTCTCTCTGATCGTTATCTACTTTTCGCTGCGCACGATCGCTCGCCCCTTGCAGCATCTGGCTGAGGAGGCTGCGCAGATCACGGGCGGTGATTTCGAGGGGCTGCAGCAAGAGGTCGGTGGCGTGGAGGAAATCCGCCAGCTGCAGAACGCGCTGCGCGACATGGTCGAGCGCATCCGGCGCTACCAGGAGAGCATGAGAGATTACATCGACGGCATCACGCAGGGACAGGAGGCGGAACGAGCGCGCCTTTCCCGCGAGTTGCATGATGGGACCATCCAGGACCTGGTCGCCGTGAGCCAGCGCCTGCAACTCGCCCAACGCGCCCTGAACCGGGGCGATATGGAAGCCGCCCAGGCCGGCATCGACAAGCTCCGCACGCTCAGCGAAGACACACTCGCTGAGCTCAGGAGGACCATCCGCGCCCTGCGCCCCGCCTACTTGCAAGACCTGGGGTTCATCCCCGCCTTGGAGGCCTTGGTCCGCGAAGCCGGCGAAACCGGGTTGGCTACTGAGGTTTTTGTGCAGGGAACTCCGCGGCGGCTGTGCGCGGAAGTGGAGCTGGCGGCTTTCCGTGTGGTGCAAGAAGCCCTCAACAACGCCATTCGCCATGCCCAAGCGCAACACGTTTCATTGGCCATCTGCTTTCGGGGTGAAAGGCTCACGCTTGTCATCGAAGATGATGGCATCGGCTTCCAGGTGCCCAGCGAGCCCGACGCTCTGACCCAATCTGGGCACTTGGGCCTCGTTGGCATGCGCGAGCGCGCCACTTTGCTGGAAGGGACCCTGGAAGTCTGGTCGGCCCCCAATCAGGGGACCCGCATTACCGCCCGCTTTCCACTCCAACCCGTAGGCGAGAACCATTTGCGCCGGCAAACACCGCTTTCCCTCTGAAGCTCAGTGCTGTGGGAGAGGCAGGGCTATGGTAGAGTTCGAAATGGCCATGGTGTGGATCGCCTGGGGGGTGGTGCTGCTGGGCCTGCTGCTCGCCATTGGCATCACAGTCGCCTTGCTTTCTGCTGAGTGTGGCACGCCCCGCAGGGCGTGTGAACTGCCAGGGGCACCCGGCGCGCCGGGTGCCCCTGAACAGCCTGTCCGGCGAAGAGATCAGGAGCCCGCCAGCGAGAGCCTGCGGATCGGGTTGGATGCCAGCCAGACCTAACCATCCTACCCACTTCACGTCCATAGCTCCTTTCTGATCGGTCAACCATGGAGGCATGGGCGCCGGCCCCCCGGGACGCGCCGGCCAACCCCATCGGCCTATGCCCCAGCATATCACGGCTGCGCCCACGAGTTAAGCGCCAAAGCGCGCCAGATTGGCGCGCTGAATGGCCCTCGTTCGCCCTTACTGCAAGTCCGGCAGCCGAACGTATGGTTGACCGCGAGGATACGGAGCGTGGAGGCGCCTGAGCATCGGATAATCTCGCTGATTGAGGGAGACGACCGTGGCAGCAGCCATCTCTGCACTGGCCGCGACCAGAGCATCCGCCAGGCCCGTGCCATGGCTCTTGCCAAATCGCTGCAAGTCCCCTAATACCGCAAGCGCTTGCAGTACCGGAGTCCCCGTGCTACAATAGGCGTGCAAATCGGGTGCTGGTGGAGGGAACCGGTGGAGTACTGCCCTGGCCCGGTGCGGGCCGATATGGAAGCACAAGAGCTGGCGGCGCTGCGCGCCAAGACGGAGGATGTCTACCGGCGCCTGGCGGGGGTTTTCGGCGTGCCCCGACGTCGCGGCCATCTGGACGCGGTGAGCGAGCTGGTGAGCACCATTCTCAGCCAGAACACCAACGATACCAACCGTGACCGCGCCTACCAGCGTCTGCGCGAGCGCTTTCCCACTTGGGAGGAGGTGCGCGACGCCGATGTACAGGAGGTGCGCGAGGCCATCCGCCCCGCCGGCCTCTCCGAGACCAAAGCGCCCCGCATACAGGCGGCCCTGCGTTATATCAGCCAGACCCAGGGGCAGCTGACGCTCGATTTCCTGCGCACGATGCCCGTGCCAGAGGCCAAGCGGTGGTTGACCGGCATCAAGGGAGTGGGTCCCAAGACGGCGGCCATCATCCTGCTCTTTTCCTTCGGCCGGCCGGCCTTCCCGGTCGATACCCACATCCACAGAGTGTCGAAACGCCTGGGGCTCATCGGGCCCCAGGTCGGGCGCGAGGCGGCCCACGATATCATGGAAAAGTTGGTGCCGCGCAAACTCTATTACCCATTCCACATCGATATGATCCGCCACGGGCGGGAAATCTGCCAGCCCACACCGCGCTGCGAGCTGTGCCCGCTGCGCGAGCTATGCTGCTATTACCGTAGCTGCCTGGCCCCCAACCGTACACAAGCGGCGGGCCGGCAGATAACACCGGCTGATTGCTCGGAAATGGCCAAGGGAGGCTGATCACCCATGGGACAAGGCAAAACACTCGGCATCGTTCTCATCTTCGTAGGGCTGCTCGTCGGGTTCGTGCTGACCGTGTGGCTGGGCTCCAGCCTGGCCGCGGGCAATTTGCAGATGGATGGCTTTGTCCTGGGGTTGGCCTTGCTGCTGGTGCTCGTGCTGCCGTTCCTGGCTGTGGGCACGGTGATCCTGGTGCGCGCACGCGCTGAGGGTCGGGAGATGGCCCGCATGGCGGAAGAGCGCAGACTGCTGAACATGGTTACCACGCAGGGGCAGATCACTGTGGCGGATGCGGCTTTGGAGTTGAACTGCACGCGCGACCAACTCAAGAACTATATCTATGACCTGGTCGGCAAGCAGCTCTTCACCGGGTACATCAACTGGAATGACGGCATCCTCTATGCCCGCGACGCAGCCACCATGCACACGACCAAGTGCCCCAACTGTGGCGGCGAGCGCGAGGTCGTCGGCAAGGGCGTCGTCAAGTGCCCCTACTGCGGGTCGGAGCTATTCGTGTGAATGACGAGGATTGGCGTGATACGTAATAAGTAAACCGTAATAAGTAAGGTCTCCAGTTCGGAGCGCATGTTGCTTTCCATGGTGTTCGACCCAATAGGGCTTACACAAAGCATCGGGCATGCCGAAATGGCGATTTTACTTATTACGCATTACTTATTATGTATCACACCTCTCGGCAGTTCGTTGGCGATTCGCCGGGGGTATCAATGGCTGAGCCGGGGCTGTACGACAAAGTGCTGGTGGCGGTGCTGAAGGAACCGCGCGATCTACAGCGCGCACGCGAGGAGCACTGGTATCGCATTCCGGTCGCCAGGCTCCCGCAGCGTGCCCGCGAGGCGCCGGTTCTCGCCTTTTACCAGCCCAAAGCATTCGGCCCCGAGGAGCGCTGGGCCATCCGCTACTACGCCCCAGTTGAATGCTGGGAGCGCAAGCGGCGGGTCGAGATTATCCCCCAGGAGCCCGATCACCCGCGCGCCCAGGAGTGGTACTACCAGGTGCGCCTGGGGCCGTTACAGGCGCTCCCCCACCCTATCACCAGCGTGCGCTGGCGGCGCATCACCTTCATCGTCACACACTGGCAACGGTTGCTCGACTCCAACACCGTCGAGCAGATCCTCCACGGCAGCCTGTGGGATGAATCGCTCTGGAAAGCCATGCGCAGCCTTGGCTACCTTGCAGAGCATGTGCTCAAGGAGGTACGCGCCTGGTTCGGGGGAAAACAAAACTGAGTCCTTGAGAGCTTGCCTATTTGATCCGCTCCAGCTTGAAATCGTCTAGCTTGCCGCAGTTCGTCCCGTGCGTCATCCTCATGGTATCGCCATTGAGCTCAATATCATAGGATAACTCTTCGCCATAGGTCGATACCATCTTGACGCCCACGTCCTGGTAGACGCTATAAGTGCCTTCCCTTTTCTCCCAGGTAAAGGTACCGTCACTACGAAACTCCATTGTCTGGCCGGCCACCGAATCACCTGTCTTGGCGAGAGTGCCCTCGGTGATCTTCCACTTACCGATCAATTCCCGCGCGAGAGCCGACGGCGTGGCCGTGGGCTGTTCCGCCTTAGCGCCTGCACACCCGGTCAACAGCAGCCCCGCCAGCAGAATGAGCGCCACACTGACTACTACACCCCACCGCTGCGCCGTTTTGCCCGGTCGCTCCGCGGTGCATCGACTGGCCATGAGTCCCCCCCACTTTTCGGATTCGATCCACCGTTTTATGATACCGCCGTACAGCCCTCCTGGCAATCGACTCTCGGCTAGGCCCCCATACGCCATTGTGCGGGGCGCGAGTAGGCCATTTGGCGGGTTGAGAACCCGCCAGCCGCCGATTGCCCCTATCCCTTTCCTCCCTTACAATTAAGTGTACACGAACGACACCCTCCATAACCCACGCCGCGAAAGGAGTTTACCCCCATCATGTTGAGCCGCGAACGCGTCGTCCGCGCCTTGCGCTTCCAACATCCTGATCGGGCGCCGCGCGATCTCTGGATGCTGCCCGGGGTCCGCATGTTCCGGTCCGCCGAAGCCGATGAAGTGCTGGCCCGCTTTCCCATCGATATCGGTGCCCCCAACGCCTCCTATGGCCAGGGCAAACGCGCCCGGGGCACACCCAACGTCAAGGGGACCTATACTGATGAGTGGGGCTCCGTCTGGGAGGTGGGCGAATCGGGCGTGGTCGGAGAGGTCAAGCATCCGCCTTTGGCCGACTGGTCGGCCCTCGCCACCTATGAGGTGCCTTTCGAGGTGCTGGACAATGCCGACCTGAGCCGGGTCGATGAGGGCTGCCGGCAGACGGAGCGCTTTGTGCTGGCCGGCACGCTCACGCGCCCCTTTGAGCGTATGCAGTTTCTGCGCGGCAGCGAGAACCTGTTGCTCGATTTCGGCTGGGGGCCTGCTGAGCTTTTTCGCCTGCGCGATATGCTGCACGAGTTCTCGCTGCGCGAGCTCGAGATGTGGTGCCGCACCGCAGTTGATGGCATCTCGTGGATGGATGATTGGGGCTCCATGCGCGGGCTCTTGATCTCACCCACGACCTGGCGTGAGTTCTTCAAGCCGCTCTACGCCGACTATGTCCGTATCATCCACCAGGCTGGCAAGTTTGCCTTTTTCCACTCTGATGGCAATATCGAAACGATCATCCCAGACCTGATCGAGATCGGCGTAGATGCGCTCAACTCGCAGCTCTTTTGTATGGATATCGAGCGCATAGCCGAGAACCACCGCGGCAAGATCACCTTCTGGGGTGAGTTGGATCGCCAGCATACCCTGCCCTTCGGCACACCAGAAGATGTGCGGCGCGATGTGCGGCGCGTGCGGCGCGCGTTGGATACGGGCGCCGGCGGGGTCATCGCGCAATTTGAATGGGGCAATGATGCCCCCATGGCCAATGTGGTGGCCGCCTATGAGGAGTGGCTGCGGCCACTCACCGAAATCCGGCAGAATGGACTCTAGCCAAAGGATAGGGTTTGCAGCCCATGACATCGCAATGGAGTTCGGGAATTTCCAAGGTCATCTTTGGCCTGTCGGCCTTGGCCATCGTCCTTTCGATGGCGGCCTGTGGGCAGGCCCGGGCCGCCGCGCCGTCCAATTCTGCGCCGGCGACCGGAAACGCGGCCCAGGCAACTTCACCGGCCGCAGTGCCCCGGCAGGGCGCCGTGCTCCAGCCCGCGCCGGCCGCCAGCACCCTGGGCGGCGAACTGACCATCGCTCCTTTCCCCGTCAAGGTGATGCAGGAGACCAAGCTCCAACTCAAGCTGCTGGATAAGGATGGCAAGCCCATCACTGGCGCCAAGGTCTCTTTCGACCTGACGATGCCCTCCATGATGATGCCTACCAATCAGACGCCGGCCACCGAGGGTCCCAATGGCATCTATAGCGCCAGCGTTTTCTTTTCCATGGGCGGCGGCTGGAATGTGAACTGCCTGGTCTCGCGCGGAGGCCAGAACGACAGGGTCGTCTTCTCATTCGAGATCCAGTAACCCGAGGCCCGTTGATGAATGCCAACGTAGGGCTTTTCGGCACGCTGTTCCTGAGCGGCCTGCTCAGCAGCCTGGGCCATTGCCTGGGCATGTGTGGACCTCTAGTCATGATCCTGGGCCTGCAGCTTGGCGATACCAACTGGCGTACGGCCCTGCCCCGGCACACCCTCTATCATCTGTCGCGGGTCGTCGTCTATGGCCTGCTGGGGGCGATCATTGGTGCGGTAGGGCTGGCCCTGGGGCTGGGTGGGAACCGGCTGACGACCTTTGGCGGTGTGATCAGCCTGGCGCTCGGCGTGGTCATCATCCTGTTCGGGGCCGGCTACCTGGGGTGGAAGCCCCTTGGGCAGATCGAGGGCGCCGGCACCTGGGTGAGCAAGGGGATGAGCCGCGCCCTGAAACAGGGTGGCTTGCGCGGTGTGATCCTCCTCGGCGCCCTCAATGGGCTGCTCCCATGCTGCCTGGTCTACGCGGCGCTCCTGGCCGCAGCCTCCAGCGGCGGGCCGGCGGGTGGAGCACTGTCGATGATCTCCTTTGGTCTGGGTACAATCCCGGCGTTGCTCATTGTGGGGTTGGGGGCGGGAGCCATCAGTATGAGCACCCGCCAGACCCTCACCAAGGCCGCTGGTGTACTGATGATGGTGGTGGGCCTGCAGCTTGTGCTGCGGGGTGGCGCGGCGCTGAGCCTGGTGCCGCATCTGGAATTGGGGAAAATAGTCTTATGGTAGCGCAAAAGGAAACGTGTGCGCTGTGTGGGTTGGAAGTGAATGGGGCGGGCGTCCGCCAGGAATTTGAGGGACGGGAGCTGTTGTTCTGCTGCCAGGGCTGTGCGCGTGTGTATCAGCTTGCCCGAGAGACGGGCGCACTGGATCAGGTACTGGCCCGCACGCAGGGCAAGGCATCGGCTCCGCTGGAGCCAGCCCCCGCGGCAGCGACAGGTACAGCAGAGCCAACCGCAGCGCCGGCAGCCATGGCGGGGTCGCCGGCACAGGCAGAACGCACCGCTCGCTTTACTGTGCAGGGCATGCACTGCCCCAGTTGCCCCAAGATCATCGTGCGCACATTGCGCCGGCAGATGGGGGTCCTCGATGCAGAGGTCAGCCTGGAGACCGGTGAGGGCCAGGTGCGCTATGACCCTTCCCGCTCCGACCTGATTGAGATACTGCGCGCTGTCGACGGCCTGGGTATGGGCTACCGGACGCAGCTCATTGCAAGTTGAGATCGAGGAGACCATGGGAATCACCAATGCGCACCTGCTCAACATCATTGACCTGCACGTCTGCCGCGATGGCGCGGAGATTCTGAACGGGGTGAACCTGGCCATCACTCGCGGCAGCATCCACGCTTTGCTGGGGCTCAACGGCTCCGGCAAATCGACCCTGGCCTACACGCTCATGGGCAGCGCGGGCTATACCCCCCAGCGCGGTGAGATCTGGTTCGATGGGGAGAATATCACCCATCTGAGCCTCTACGAGCGCGCCCTGCGCGGCATTACCCTCGCTTGGCAGGAACCGGCGCGTTTTGAAGGTCTGACCGTGGAGCGTTACCTGGGCTTTGGGTTGCCGCAGCCTGACCCCAAGCGGGTACTCACTGCCCTCGAAGCCGTGGCCTTGACCCCCGAAACCTACCTGCGCCGCTACGCCGATGAGTCGCTCTCGGGCGGCGAGCGCAAGCGGGTGGAGCTGGCTTCGATCTTTTGCCTGCGGCCACGGCTGGCCATCCTCGACGAGCCGGATTCCGGCATCGACGCCCTCAGTCTGAGCGACATCAGCCAGCTCATCCATCGTATGGCCGAGGAAGGGACAACCGTGCTCCTGATCAGCCACCGTGACGAGGTCGTGGCCCTGGCTGATCACGCTTCCCTGCTTTGTGGCGGGCAGATCGTGGCCACCGGCGAGCCCGAGCGCATCTGCCGGCGCTACGCCGGTGCGCTCCAAAAGAGCAAAGCTGGCCCGAAGCAAGCGGTTGGGGTGCAGCCGTGAGCCATTTCGAAGCCATCGTCCGCGCTCATGAAGAGGGCAAAGGGCGGGTGCCCAGATTCATCGAGTCGGGCCGGGTGGCCGCAATCGTCGTGAACTGCAACAAGGTCATCAAGGCGCAGACGGTGCCCGGTATCCAAGTCTCGGTCGATCCCCTGCCCGACGGAGTCAGAATCCTGGCGGCGGTAGCGCCCGGGGCCAAGATCAAGGAACCTGTGCACATCTGCATCGGCGTCATGGCGCCCGAGGGGATACAGCGCATTCAGGCCCAGTTCGAGATCGGCGCCGGCGCCGAGGTCGATTTCACCGCCTGCTGCAGCTTTCCCAACGCCGAGCACGTGCAGCACTTTATGGAAGGCACCATCCACGTAGGCCCCGGCGCCACCATGCGCTACCACGAGACCCATCACCACGGGCGCAAGGGCGGCATCGATGTCGTACCCACCTCTCACATTACCGTAGACGAGGGCGGGCGCTATATCTCGGATTTCAACCTGAGCAAAGGGCGTGCGGGCAAGGTCGAGCTGACCTACCTGGTGGACGTGGCCGCCAACGGCCTGGCCGAGCTGCACGCCAGGGGTATGGGCTATGGCGATGACCAGCTCATCGTCCATGAGACGATCCGCCTGAACGGCGAGAACGCACGTGGGCTCGCCAAGGCCCGCATCGCCGTGCGTGACCGCGCCCACTCCGAGGTCTACGGCACGACGGAGGGCAATGCGCCCTTTGCCCGCGGTCATGTCGACTGTGTCGAAATCGTGCAGGACGAGGCCACCGCCAGCGCCGTGCCGGTCGTCAAAGTGACCGACCATCGCGCTCAGGTGACCCACGAGGCCTCTATCGGCACGGTAGACAAGAGGGAATTAGAGACGCTCATGGCTCACCGCATCGGCGAGCAGGAGGCGGTCGATATCATCGTGCGCGGCATGCTCGGCGAATAACATCACGCGGACCTCTCGAGAGTTCGGCGCCTCCGGGGGGTGGTGTCAGGGAGGGTTGAATGGCGATACCGGCCATCGAGGCAAAGGAATTAACCCGCGACTATGGCGCCATGCGGGCTGTGGACCATATCAGCTTTGCCGTCCAGGCGGGCGAGGTTTTCGGTTTCCTGGGCCCCAACGGCGCCGGCAAGACGACGACACTACGTATGCTGACCACCCTGCTCGAGCCGACCTCGGGCACCGCCCTGCTCAACGGCTTTGACATCACGCGCCAGGGCTATGGGGCGCGGCGCCAGTTCGGGGTCGTGCCTGAAGAGTCCAATGTCTACCGCGAGCTCACCGGCCGCCAGAACCTGCTCTTTTCGGGGCAGCTCTACCGCGTGCCCAAGGCTGAGCGCGAGCGGCGGGCCGTGGAACTGGTGACCAAATTCGGCATCGACAACAAGCTCGATGCCCTGGCCGATACCTACTCGCGCGGCATGCGGCGCAAGCTGACCATCTGTATGGCGCTCATGCACCGGCCGTCCATCCTCTTCCTCGACGAGCCGACTGCCGGCCTTGATGTGCGTGGCCAGCGCTCCATCATCGAGTTCATCCGCCTGCTGAATGCGGAAGGCATGACCATCTTCCTCACCACCCACCAGATCGAAGAGGCCAACCAGCTCTGCAACCGTGTCGCCATCATCAACGGCGGCAAGATCGCCGCTATCGATACTCCCGAACGCCTCAAACAGACCATACAGGACGTGCAGTCCGTCGAGGTTGCCCTCGACCCCTGCCCCACAGGGGCACAGGACGCCCTGGGCCGGTTGCCCACGGTCACCACCGCCGTGACCCATGGCGATAAGATCCGCCTCTACACGCCCGACCCGTCACAGGTGCTGCCGGCCGTGATGGAATATGCGGTTGAGCGCGGCGCACGCATCGTCTCGCTCAACACTCTGGGGCCCAGCCTGGAGGATGTGTTCCTCAAGATTACCGGCCAATCGATCGCCAAAGAGACCGAAGAGCCCCTCGAAGGCAGGCAGGGCCGCGGCCGTGGTAGCTGCGCAGTCAGCGGAGGAGATAGTCACTGATGAAACCGAGTCTCTGGTCGCGCATCAGCGATGAAGCGGCCCAGGCCTGGGCGATCCTGGTGAAGGATATGCGGGTCTATTACCTGCAGCCGCCAATGATCATGTATGGGCTGGTTCTGCCCTTCTTTATCTTTTTCTCATTCTCGGTCAAGCGCAACCTGGGCATCCAGTGCAGCATGGCCAACCTGCTGGCGTTGACGACCTTCTTCACCGCCTCATCGGCTGGCCCGGTCATCGTGCCCCTGGAACGGCGCGAGCGCACCTACGACCGGCTCATGACGGCGCCCATGTCACTCTGGACGGTGCTCCTGGGCAAGACCCTGGTGGGCGCGCTCTTTGCCATCGCCGCCTCGATAATACCGCTGATCGTCGGCATTGTCCTGCTGGGGGCACAGATCAATGCCCTGCCGCTGGTCATCGTGACCGTCCTCCTGACCACGGCCGCCTTTTCGGCCTTTGGCCTGTTCTTCGCCTCATTCCCTGCCCAGTCTGTGGGCACAATCATGATGCCCAGCACCCTCATGCGCTGGCCGCTTCTCTTTATCAGCGGCGTCTTTATCCCGCTGACCGATATGGATCCCTGGCTGCGCGTGATTTCCTACATCTCGCCCCTCACCTACGGGCAGGATCTGCTGCACCATGCGCTGGATTCAAAGGCCGTCCTGCCCCTGGGGTTGGATCTGGGAGCGATGGCTCTGGGGGTGGTGCTCTTCCTGGTCATCGCCTACCTCCTGCACCAGCGCAGCCGCAAGCTGGGATATTAGGTGTTGCCGATGAGATAGTATGGTGTTAGCATAGCAACCTTGAGCACTGGTTCGTAGTAGGGGAGAGGGAGAGCCGGGTGGCGTAAAGATGGGGCGTGAAACACAAGTTCGCCCCTTACGTCTTCCGGCTCTCCCTCTCCCCTACTACAAGCCCGGGGCATCATTTGCTCTACGCCCTCTTTTGCGTATTGTAGGGGTAGTCCCATGAGGGCAGCGATGTCGTAGTGGCGGCTTGAGCCGCTCGTCTTGGCGCCTCGACGAAACGCTGGGACGAGGGGGTAGGTTGCCACTATGACATCGCCGATGAATCACGTATCACACCCGGAGGTGCCCCATGCTCGAGCGCCGCGGTATCGTGCTGACCCCGGCCGACCTGCACGAGCACTGGCCCGCCTGGCTGCAGCAAGCCGGGCTGAACGTGCTTGGGCTGCACGGAAACATCGACGAGATCATTCGCTTCGTGCAGAGCGCCGCCGGCCGCAGCTTCCTGGCTCAACTGGAGCAGGCGGGCATCGCGGTCGAGTACGAGATACATGCCCTCAGCTACCTCTTGCCTCGGGCCGAGTTCGGCCGCCACCCCCAGTGGTTCCGCGCCGATGAGCAGGGCGAGCGCACACCCGACGTCAACCTCTGCCCTTCGAGTGTGGAGGCGCTGGCTGTGGCCGCCGAGAACGCCGCCCGCCTGGCGCGGGTGCTGGCCCCTACCACCAACCGCTACTATCTGTGGGCCGACGACGCGCCATCCTGGTGCCAGTGCCGCCGCTGCCGCGAGCTGGGCCCTGCAGACCAGAACCTGCTCGTCATGAACGCTCTCCTGGCCGGCGTGCAGCAGGCCGATAGCCGGGCTGTGCTGGCCTGCCTGGCCTACGACAACACCCTCGACCCGCCGCAGCAGGTTTCGCCTGCCCCGGCCCTCTTTCTCGAGTTCGCCCCTATCCGGCGCCGCTACGATCGCCCGCTGGCGGCCGCCGATGTGCCGGAAAACCGGGCGCACCTGGCTCAGCTGGAACGCCTGCTTGCCTTCTTTGGCGCTGAGCGCGCGCAGGTGCTGGAGTACTGGCTCGATGCCTCGCGCTTTTCCCACTGGCGGCGCCCAGCCGTGCAAGTGCCCTTCAACCGCGCCGTGCTCACCGCCGACGCCCAACTCTACCGCCAGTTGGGCATCCGCTCCATCACCACCTTTGGCGTCTATCTCGATGCCGAGTATCTGGCGCGCTATGGCGTGCCGCCGGTCGCAGATTATGGCACCGTGCTCGCCGCTGACGAATAAGGAGGAACCGAGGCAGCCCACGCCGGCGGAGCGCTGCTCAAGCTCATCTTTGAGAACTGCTACCTGCAGGATGAGCACAAGATCAGGCTGTGCGAGATCTGTGGGCAGGTAGGCGCCGATTTCGTCAAGACGTCTACCGGCTTTGGCTCCGGGGGCGCCAGCCTGGCCGACCTGCAGCTCATGCGCCGCCAGGGGAAATCCGACGCGGGATTTCCCCACGCCCCCCACACGTGCAGGTCAAGGCCGCCGGCGGCGTGCGCACCCTCGATGCTCTGCTACAGGTGCGGGCCGCAGGTGCGACGCGGGTGGGCGCTACAGCGACAGTAGCCACCCTGGAAGAGTGCAAGACGCGGCTGCGCGAAGGGCAAACAGCGCACGCAGCCTACCAAGAAATGGTCATAGAGAGAACGATAACCACTATGGTGAGAGGATACCATTCGTATGCAGACAATGTCTTCCCGCGAACGCATGATGATCGCTCTGCGCAACGGCCAGCCCGACCGGGTGCCCGTGGCGCCCGACATTTCGAATATGATCCCCGCCCGGCTGACCGGCCGGCCCTTCTGGGATATCTACTACCATGAGGACCCACCCCTCTGGCGGGCCTATCTGGATGCGATCGATTACTTTGACATGGATGGTTGGTTCACCTATGGCGATCTGGGCTATCAGGCGCCAGTGACCATTCCAGAGGAGCAGCAGATCATCAGCCAGGGCCCCGAACGCTGGACGGTGCGCACGACCTATCACACGCCCGCCGGGGACCTGACCCTGTTGACGGTCTATCCACGCCGTGACCCGCCCACCGTAACTGAAAAACTGGTCAAGAATTTCCCCGCCGATTGGCCCAAGCTCCGCTACCTCCTGGCGGCGCCGGTGAGCTATGACCCGACCCTGTTCCAGGAGCAGAAAAAGGCACTGGGCGAGCGGGGGATCATGTGCGTAGGCGCGGGCACCCCCGGCTTTCATGTGTACCACGGCTACTTTCACGGCAACGTGGAAGCGGCGACCTATGCCTACTATGATTACCCCGACCTGTTCGCAGAAATGGTGGAACTCGACAGCCGGCGCTGCGTGCGCGCGGCCGAGATGGCTATCGATGCCGGCGCCGACTCGATCCTCACCGGCGGCTCGGGCTCCATCACCCTGCAATCGCCGGCCATCTGGCGTAAGATATCCCTGCCCACCCTCAAAAGGGTCACGCGCCTCTGTAAGGAGGCCGGGGTCATCTCGGGGGTGCACTCGTGCGGCAAGGAGCGCTACCTGGTGCAGGTCTGCGCCGAAGAGACTGACCTGGATTATGTGAACCCCCTGGAGATACCTCCCATGGGCGACTGCACCCTGGCGGAGTGCAAACGGCTCTACGGCCGCCGGCTCGCCCTGATGGGCAACCTGCACACGACGGAGGTCATGCTGTACGGCTCGCCTCAGGACGTGCGGCGCGAGAGCCTGCAGGCCATCCTGGATGCCGGGCAGGGCGGCGGCTTTGTCCTCTCTACCGGGGACCAGTGCGGCCGCGACACCCCCGACGAGAACATCCGCGCCATGGTGCAGGCCGCAAAGGAGTGGGGGCAGTACCCCCTGGATATGGCCGGATTGCAGGCCGAGATCGAGCGCCTGGCCCGCCAGGCCTGACACACCGATTTCCCTGGCGAGCAATCCGGGCCAATCCTCCGGCAGAAAGCTTGACCGGGTCTCACCAGGGTAGACACCGGGCAATCTGCTTCGCCACTAACCGGTAGCCTCCTTTGGGGTGTGGGTGGGTGTTGCTGTCTGTTTTGCCGCTCCGCGGAGCGGCAAAACAGACAGCAACACCCACCCACACCCCAAAGATCCAATGCCGGGCGGTTGCGCAGCCCTTAACCCGGCACCAGCCAGGCGGCAGGTTTGCAGTAGCCGAACACGAGAAAGGAACGAACCCTTGAACAGCCGTGAGCGCGTGTGGCGCGCCGTCAAATTCGAGCACCCTGATCGCATCCCCCTGGACCTGTGGGCCCTGCCCGGTGCCACGGCGAACTATGGTGAGCGGTACCGGGAGCTGCTGCAGCGCTACCCCCTGGATATGGGCCCCACGGGCTACCGCTGCCCCTGGGAGAGCCCGGCTCAGCTCGAGATCGGCTGCTGGCAGGATCCTTGGGGCGTGGTGTGGGAGAACGTTGAGGCGGGTATCTTTGCTCAGGCCAAGGTGCACCCTGCCGCATCCGATGCGGACCTCCTGGCCTACCAGCCCCCCTGGGAACTGGCCGAGGCCGGTTGCGAGGATGTCGAAGCGACCCTGCGCGCCGACCACTCGGGCTTTGCCATGGCCGGTTTTATCCGCATCTTCGAGCGCATGCAGTGGCTGCGCGGCATGGAGGCTCTCCTGCTTGACATTGCCGAGGATTCCCCGTTGCTCTATGCCCTGCGCGACCGGGTGCACGAGTTCAACATGCGCAACTTGCGTCGGCTCTTGCAGTTCGACCTCGACGCCATCTCCTTCTCCGATGATTGGGGCAGCCAGACGAGCCTGCTGATCAGCCCGGCGGTCTGGCGCAAGGTATTCGCCCCCTGCTACCGCGAGATGTTTGGCGCAGCGCATGCCGCAGGCAAGCTCGTTTTCTTCCATACTGACGGCTATACTTTTGATATTCTCGAAGATCTCGTGGCCCTGGGCGCCGATGCCATCAACTGCCAGGTCACCTGCATGGACCGCGCCGAGATCGGCCGCCGCTTCCGGGCGCGCGTGTGCTTCTGGGGCGAGACAGACCGGCAGCAGACCATGCCCTTCGGCACGCCTGAGGATGTGCGGGCCGAGGTGCGCTCCCTCGTGCAGCATCTCTCCACCCCTGCCGGCGGTATGATCGGCCTGGGCACTGCTATGGCCGATGTGCCGCTCGCGAATGTGGAGGCGCTGCTCGCAAGTTGGAACGAATGATAGAGAACTGGAGAGACGGAAGGAACTGAGGGAACTGACGGGAGTTCGTAGGAGTTCATGGGAACTCGTCGGGGCTTCCACGAGTGCCCAGAGTTCCTATGCGCTGGGTCGGCTCCCGTTAGTTCCTTCAGTTCCCTCAGTTCCCATAAGTTCCTACGAACTCCCGTCAGTTCCCACGCGTTTTCTGCCCCCACGAATCTGTGGTATCCTTCAACCCTGCCCCGTTCTCTTCTAGTCGATGGGAGTATGATCCTATGTCTCGAGCCAGTTTACTCACGCCCTCTCACCAAGAGATGCAGGCCGAGCTCAAGCTCGAGTTGGCCAACCTGGTGCCGCCTGGCCTGGCGCTCGTGGGTATCATTCTGATCCTGGCTGGCGAGCAATGGCACTGGCCCTGGCGTGTGGATATTGTGGCCCTGGGCCTGATGATCGTGCCCGTACTGTTATGGGCCGTGCTCTCACGCGCCTACCTTCTGGTCACGTGGCTGCTCGTCCTTGGCTCCATGGCCGCCAATATGCTAGCGCTGGCCTGGTTCCCCGCCCCTGGCTTGCTCTCATTACTGGCCCTTCCAGTCGCCATTGCTGTCCTGCTGATCAGCATCCCTGGTGGGATATTGATGGGCCTGCTGGCTACGGCCATCGTGATCCAGAGCAGGCAGATCATCGGGGGGCTTGGCGGCTATTCCCTGGCGCCAGCGCTGCTCTCGATTTGGGGCACCCTGGCCCTCATGGGCGCCTCCTCGTTCTTCTCTGCTCGCACGACCGAGTCGCTCTGGAATAGCTACCAGCACATGGCGCACTTGTTGAGCGAAGCGCGCAACCAGCGGGTCGAGCTCAAGCAGGTTCAGGAGGACCTGGTGCACGCCAATGACGAGCTGGCGCGCCTTTCGGAGCGGCTGAAGCACATGTACCAGGTGGCCGAGGATGCCCGGCGCGCCAAGGAAGAATTCGTGGCCAACGTATCGCACGAGCTGCGCACACCCCTCAACATGATCATCGGCTTTAGTGAGATGATCAGCGAGGCGCCCGACGCCTATGGCGTCGAGCTGCCGCCGCCGCTCCTGGCCGATGTCAACGTCATCCTGCGCAACAGCCGGCACCTGGCCAGCCTGGTCGACGACGTGCTCGACCTGTCGCAGGTGGAGGGCGGGCAGATGACGATCAGCCGTGAGTGGGTGTCGCTGCCCGAGATACTCGACGAGGCTGCGGTGGCAGTGCAGCCCCTCTTTGAGGCCAAAAAACTCGACCTGCACATGGATATCGAGGCCGAAATCCCCCCCATGTACTGCGACCGCACACGCATCCGCCAGGTGTTGCTCAACCTGATCAGTAACGCCGCCCGCTTTACGGAGCGGGGGGGTGTGCGTGTGCAGGCGCGGCGCGAGGGCAATAACATGATCGTGAGCGTAAGCGACTCGGGCCCCGGCATTGCCCCCGAGCACCAACAGCGTATCTTTGAGCCCTTCCAGCAGGTCGATGGCTCCATCCGGCGGCGCTTTGGCGGCACCGGCCTGGGACTCTCGATCAGCAAACGCTTTGTCGAGATGCATGGCGGCCGCATGTGGCTGGAGAGCCAGGTTGGCGTCGGCAGCACCTTTTACTTCAGTCTGCCCGTCGCCGAGGCGGCCTCTCCTGTTGCTGCCAGCGCTCTGCGCTGGCTCTCAGCCGAGTTTGCCAGCCGGCAGCGCGTACGCAACTACAAAGGGCCCAAACCGCATCCACTGCCGCGCCTGGTGGTGTTGGAGCCGGGTGCAGTGCTGCAGCGCCTGTTGGGCCGTTACCTGGAAGGCACCGAGATCGTGACCGTACACACTTTTGAGCAAGCCGTGGCAGAGCTGGGCCGCTCGCCAGCGCAGGCGCTCATCGTCAATGATCCTGTTTTGGGGCAGGAGGGCAGCTCCCTGGTCCAACAGGCCAAGCATCTCCCCTTCGGCACGCCTGCCATCGCCTGTTGGATCCCAGGCGAGGAAGAGGCGGCTGCCCGTCTGGGGGTAAAGCGGTACCTGCTCAAGCCGATTTCGCGCGAATCGCTCGCCGCCGCTCTCGATGCGCTGGGAGAGGGCATCCAAACGATCTTGCTGGCCGACGACCAGCCCGAGATGCTGCAGCTCTTCGGGCGCATGCTCAATTCTGCGGGGCGAGGCTATCGGGTGCTGCGCGCCGCCAATGGCCAGCGGGCGCTGGAGCTGCTGCGTGAGCGCAGGCCCGACGTCCTCGTGCTCGACCTGATCATGCCAGGCATCGATGGCTATACCGTGCTGCGAGAAAAAGGGGCCGATCCGCAGATCGCCGATATCCCGGTTATCGCCGTCTCGGCCCTCGACCCGGTGCGCGAATCGATCATCAGCAATTCGCTGACACTCGTGCGCGGCGGCGGCTTGACCTTCCGGGATTTGCTGACCTGCATGCAGATCTGGAGTGAGGCTATGCCCCAGACGATGCTAACAGACGATCCAACGCGGCCAGAAAATCGCGCCGGCTGACCGGCTTGCGCATAAAGCCGCTCACCCCCAGCGAATAGGCCAGCTCTTCCTGCGCCAGGATTGTGCACGCGATCACCGGCAGACCGCTGGTGAGAGGGTGCTGCTTGAGCCGGCCTAGCAGCTCCCAGCCATCGACCTCGGGCATCATCACGTCCAGCACGATGGCCTGCGGCGAAACCTCACGGGCCAGAGCAAAGGCCTGCTCTGCGTTCTGGGCGATATGGACGCGATAGCGGGTATCGGTGGCGTAACGCTGCAAGAGCTGGAGGGTGTCGACATGGTCATCGATGACCAACACCGGCACCTGCTCGGCAGCCGGCAACGTCAGGGCTGCCGCAAAGGCACCCCCTTCCTGCGAGATGGCGAGCGAGCCCCCGCAATTGGCCGCCAACTGGCGGGCCACATTCAGGTTGTCCATATCATCAGCCGAAAGCTCCACAGCAACAGTAGCGGGCTCGCCCTCGATCCGCACATGCACATTCCAGTCCTTTGCGACGGCGGTGAGGGTCACCCTGCCGCCCGATGCATGGCGGATGGCGACGTAGAGCAGGCTGAGCAGGGCCTGGCGCAGCACCACACCGTGCACCGCCAGCGCCGGCAAATCGCCGCTGGGGTTGACGTGGAGGGAAACGCCATAGCCAGCGGCAAAGGATTGCACTAACTCCAGGATGGAGGGCAGGGCTTCGGCCAGGGTCACCGGCTTGCTGGGGGCTAACCCCTCCAGGCCCGTCAGCTCACCCATCGCAGGCTCCGGCTCCTCCAATTCCTTTTCCTCCCCGGCAGAATCGCGCTCCGCTTCTTCATCGGGCTCGATGGAGAGATTGTACTGCTCACCCAGGTACTGCGCCAGCACCTCCAGCGCCCGTCGCTGCTCGCGCTTCAGATGGCGCACGCTGAGGCCCAACTGGTCGGCCACCTCCTCCTGGCTGCACTGCTGCACATAGCGGTAGTAGAGAATCTCATAAACGCGCCAGGAGGGAGCCTGGGCAGGCACATCATCTTCAGGTTTGAGCGCCTCGATGGCCTGCGTCAGGGTGCGCCGAAGGAGAGCCGGCGCATCGGAGCCGGAAACCGGGCCAAGCATCGCCACCAGAGGGCTGGCCCGCAGCGCGCTCGGCTCATAGAGGTGTTTGAGAGCAGAACGCAATGATGATAAGGGATACGCAGTAAACGTCATGTCCCGTTTGTGGCCCTTTTCCGTCCCGCTGTTGGACTCTAACAACAACATGATCAGGAGAAAGCATGGTATAATACGGATGCTGGACGATGTCAAGCTCAGCAAAATCCATTTGGGGTTAGTTGCGCCTCCGCGGTTATCCTCCGTACCACGGGTTCCACCTTATGTCGCGCTGCTCCCCAGGCCTTTGTGCTCTTTTCCGAAAGCTGACCATGCCGAAGGGCCGTTCTTGCTTTCCGCGCGTCTGCGCCCCAAGGCTGGTTTGGCAAGGGAGGGCAATCGGGCTCTCCCGTCTTGATCTTCCCATAGGAGGGAATACTGGTCATGGATGTCAGCAAGATGAATCGCCGCCAGTTCCTGCAGCTGGCCGGCGCCGCCAGTGGCGTCGCCATCCTCGCCGCTTGCGCCCCCGCCGCCCAGCCCACCACAGCGCCCGCCGGTGAGGCAACGACCGCCCCCGCCTCCGGCGAAGCGACCACCGCACCCACCGAGGCCGCTGCGGCTGCCCCCGCCGGCAATGTCAAGCTCCAGATCATGTGGCGCTCTGACCCCAACGAAGTGCCCATGATCGATGAGCTGCTGCCCGCATTCACGAAAAAGTCTGGCGTCGCTATTGAGAAGATCGTGGCGCCCTGGGACGAGTACGAGACCAAGCTCATGTCCATGTATGCCGGCGGCATCGCCCCCGACATCTACGGCACCGGCGGCACCAACCCCTACATCGAGCGCTTTTACCGCGGCATGGTCCTCGCCCTCGACCCCTTTGTCGAGAAAGAAGGCGACGAATTCACCCAGGACTTTTGGCCGGTCGCGCTCAACACCTTCAAGCGCGGCGGCAAGATGGTCGCCCTGACCTTCACCATCTGCGTGTCGGGCATGTGGATCAACCAGACCCGCTGGGAAGAGGCCGGCGTTCCCCTGCCCACTCACGACTGGTCGCAAAAGTGGACCTGGGAAGAGATGATCGATGCCGCCCACAAGCTGACCAAGACCGACTCCAGCGGCAAGACCACCGTGTTCGGCGTCAACCTGGGCCACTATACCCCCTGGTACTACACCCGCCTCTGGGGCCAGGACCTGATCAGCCAGGAAGACTATGACGCCGGTATCCTGCACAAGTGGCAGCTCGATAACAAGGATGTCTACGATGCCTGCGTGGCGGGCCTCCAGGCGC
>Ga0078972_1001886_pt1 | contig 73629 bp, 66 predicted proteins | sample YelNatPaOPGAMG01_FD_67568 | JGI IMG/M metagenome (GOLD analysis project Ga0078972, IMG submission 67568) | Hot spring thermophilic microbial communities from Obsidian Pool, Yellowstone National Park, USA - OP-RAMG-01 (SPADES assembly) (version 2) | ecosystem: Environmental > Aquatic > Thermal... | reverse complement strand
TTTCCATGCTTTTACCTTGTCCCCAATTCCTTGAGAACATGAATTTTTCGTAAAAATTGGGTTAGGTTTTTAGATGACGCAACATATCAGCGTAGGGTTAGATTTTTGATGGCGCAAAACGAAACCTTGCTCTACCCTTTGAAATATGCTATAATACCTACAATATTTCTAAGGGTAGGATTGTTAAATCATTGGTCATTGGTCTGCAAATAAGCAATTACGGGTTTTTAAGCACTTGTAAGCTTTTGGGGCACTTTTATGGTTTTAAGCGTTGCGAAAAGTTTATTGAAAGTTTTGAAGATATTTTTTGTCACACTTCTTTTTTGGTTTGTTAATATCTCGCTGGTTATTTTTTATTGGTTAGTTTTGTCAGTAAGTTTAATATTTGTTTTTTCTAAACGAACTAGGATTTCCCTTTACCAAAAGGCGGCTAAATCCTGGGGAAAAATACTATCAGCCATTGCCGCGCCCAGAATGTCAGTGATGGGATTAGAAAATATTCCTAAGGATAAACCAGTAATTTATACTCCAAATCATCAGGGCAACTTGGATTGGATGATTCTTTTAGCGATTCTTCCTTTGCCTTTTCGCTTTGTAATAAAAAAAGAGTTATTTAAGATTCCTCTTTTTGGTAACATAATTAAGGGAGCTGGTTATTTTTCGCTTGATCGAGAAGCGAAGAGAAAAGCCTATGACACTTTGGTAAATGTCATTGAAATTGCAAGGAAAGAATCTGTGGTTATCTTTCCTGAGGGAACCAGGACCTGGGACGGAAAGGTGGGAGAATTTAAGAGGGGTGGTTTCCTTTTGGCATTTGAGGTTGGGAATCCTATTATTCCTGTAGCTATTTCGGGTTCCTTTGATATCATGCCTAGGTATACGTGGATAATTAAACCAGGAGAAGTAAGAGTTAAGATTGGCCCTCCTATTTCTTTAGAAGAATTTAGAGAGGAAAGAGGGATAAACTATAGAAAGGCTATCGAGAAGGTGAGAGGGGTGGTGGAAACTATGCTTTCAGAAATTGAGCATAAGCACTGAAGCACTGAGGGATTTGTAGCTGGCAAGAGTTTTAGCAAAAGAATGATTAATTCGAAGTATAACTTTGAAAAATGATGTTTTTACTAATTTTATTAGCGGTCTTATTGATTGTACTCTTCGGTTTTACTTTGTTTTTCTACCGTGATCCGGAACGCTTTCCTCCCCTAGGGGATGTAGTCCTTTGTCCTGCGGACGGTTTGATAGAGAAGGTTTTAGACGAAGAAGGTTGGATTAAGATCGCTATTTTCATGAGCCCTTTAAATGTCCATGTGCAGTGGGTTCCTTATCCTGGCAAGGTGATTTCGATTGAAAAATTGGAGGGACCAGCCTTTCCGGGTTTCCTTTCTCAGGCCTCGAAAAATAAGCAAATAATTACCACCCTGGATACTAAGGTGGGGAAAATTATTCTAAAGCAGATCGTGGGTATTTTTGTTAGAAGAATCGAGACCTTTGTGAAAGTAGGGGATAAGGTAGAAATTGGTCAAAGATTTGGGAGAATAGTTTTTGGTTCCCGGGTAGAACTTTGGATGCCCAAAGGAAGGATAAAGGTAAAAATCAAGAGGGGCCAAAAAGTTCTAGCGGGGGTTACGATTGCGGCTGAGGTCGAATCATAATTCTGTCTCCGTCTTTGAGGTCTAGCATATGTTTATCTCATATCTCAAACAGCCAATCTTGAAAGAAAGAAAGTGCGATACAAATAATCTTTTAAAAATAGTATAATATGTTTAGCCAGTTCAAATGTCTAATGCGATATTTAAAACGCTAATTAAAATTCCTGATTTTGTGACTATGGCTTCAACCACCTGTGGGGTTCTTTCTATTTTTGCTTCGATTTCTAGATGGTTTGATATGGCGGCAGTTTTATTGATAGCGGCGGTTTTGTTTGATCGATTAGATGGTAAAATGGCTCGACTTTTGGGGTTGGGAGATCGAGCATTTGGGAAAGAACTCGATTCGCTCTCTGATGCAATTGCTTTTGCTGCTGCCCCAGCGGTTTTTGGCTATCTCTTAGGACTTACTTCTCCTTTTGCTATTGTGATTTTGGTATTTTTTGTTTGTGCAGGGATTTTACGATTGGCTAGATTTAACGTAATCAAAACCGAGGAAGGTTATTATCAAGGAATGAATATAACTTATAATGGTTTAATTTTTCCCCTGGCCTATTTTTTTATGAAACTTTTAAGCATTTCAGAAAGTAGTCGCTTGAGTATTCTGCCCGTGGTTTATCTGATATCAAGTGTTATGATGCTTTCTTCCATAAAGTGGAAAAAAATTTAGCCGCGAAGGCGGGTAAAATTATTAAGAAGCAGTGAGTTTTTTAGCTTTTTTATTTAAATGTCTGTGGTTCCTTTTGCCGGCTGCTTTGAGTAATCATAATGCTTCAGTTGGCAACCGCTTGTGGGGTCCCCGTTTCTTAAAGCTGTTGATAGCAAAGCTGGATGTTCCGATAGATCTGGGATATAAATTAAATGGGAAAGAAATATTTGGAAGAAATAAAACCTTCCGGGGTTTTGCGATTGGGGTAACGACAGGAATATTAGTAGCTGCACTGCAATATTTCCTATATGTAAATTTTTCTTTTTTTAGAGATAACACCTTGCTTGATTATACAAAGATTAATTTTGTTTTAGTTGGTTTCCTGATGGGGTTTGGGGCCCTTTTTGGGGATCTGGTAAAGAGCTTTATTAAACGGCAATTGGGAAAACGTCCAGGCCTTCCTTGGTTTCCTTTTGATCAACTGGATTGGATTTTGATGTCGATGATTTTTACTGCTATAGTTTACTTTCCCCCCTTAGATTATTTTTTGGGTACGGTGGTGATTTATTTGTTAGTGCACCTTTGCTCCGATCAAATCGTGCAAAGGATGGGAATAAAGAAGAAAGAGGATGTTTATTTTTCATTTGCTGAAATGAGGCTGATACGGTCGCTTCTTTTCTGGTTTTTCTGCGGAGCTGTGGTAGTTGTTGTTTGGGTAATAGCGCTTTTGACCAAAATTTTTCGCTTAGATCCCCTTCCAGTTTATCAAGTTGGAAGGTTTGTTTGGACAAAGATTTTATTATGGTCTGGGGGCATAAAAGTAAAAGTTGAGGGGTATGAAAATGTTCCTTCTAGGAGGCCATTAATTTTTGCCGCTAATCACCAGAGCTATATGGATATTTTTGTTTTAATGGAAGTTTTGCCTTTTCGTTTTCGTTTTGTGACTTGGGATGTACTATTTAGGATCCCTTTTTTGGGGGACATTATGCGAGATTGTGGGCACATACCGATTCCTGATGACAATGCTAAGGAGGCCTTAATTACTATTTTAAAAACGGCAGAGGTGGTTTTAGCTGGGGATTCGATTGTTATTTTCCCAGAAGGAAGACTAACTCGGGATGGGAAGTTAGGTCCTTTTGGGAGGGGGGTGGCGATGATTGCCTTGAAAACCGAAACACCTGTTATCCCCATCGCGATAAGTGGGAGTTTTGAGGTCTTGCCAAAGGGGGAGTGGATATTAAAGCCGAATTTAGTAAGAGTGAAAATTGGTAAGCCCTTATTTTTTGACTGCCATACCAAACCTGGTAAAGAAGCTTATGTGAAGGCCACGAAGGAGATAAGAAATTCGATTGCCGGGATGTTAGCACAAGAAAATTGAGGACGAGGATTGGCATTTACAAAGAGGGGTAATAATGAGATTACTTTTAGTTTGCCAAAGGCCAAATTAGATTTTGAGCGAGGGCCTTGTGGTAGATGACTGAAAAATCATTGGGCATTTGTATTGGGGATTCGACTATTTCTTTTGTTGAAAGTCAAGAAAAGGACAACGCTATTTCCATTATTTCTTATGAATTGATTATCCACGGAGGGGAATCTCAAATTAATTTTGTTTCCGCAGATCATTCAATTAAGGCTTGAAATCTTCATGTTGCAAGCGGAGAGACGTCACTAGGTTCTTACTTCTCATTCCAAACCAAACCTCTGTCCGTAGATGGCCTTTCCTCCTCCGGTATAATCTTCCCAAACTACCACCAGGGAGTTATTTGAAGGTTGAGCCAGAAGCTTGGGATTGCGGGCCCCGTTTAGGGTTTTAACTAAGTATCCATTTTGGGCCCACGAGGTCGTTCCTTCTCCATTTATTTTTTGTAAGTAGACCTCATAGTGTTTGCCACTGCGGTAATCTTCCCAAGCCACGATGGCTCCTCCATTTTTCCAAGCAGTTGCCTGCAGAGCATATTGGGTTTGGGGTAAAGAAGCAATAGCAACTCCTTCTTCTCCCCATAAAAGTTTTCCTTGAAGTGAAAGCGCGTTTGCAAAAATATCCCAATTGCCTAAACGATAGTCCTCCCAGATAATAATTTGACGGTTGCCAAAAATGGGATTTTGTTGGGTTCGGGCGTGCTGGCAAACCGGAATGCCGTCAGCTAACCATTGGGCCTGTCCTTGAGCATTAAGATGTTGAGCGTAAATATCATAACTTCCTCCCCCTTTGTCTGTCCAAGCAATAATAGCCCCTCCCTGACCATCGCTTATAATTTGAGGACTGCGTTGGACATCAGGAGCTCCACAAACTAAGGTACCCCCTTCTTTCCAGAGTAACTTTCCTTCACGGCTGACCTTCTGTGCGTAAATGTCTGGATTTCTTTCCCCACTTCGATAGTCAGTCCAAGTGATGATCAGCCCTCCTTGGTCATCGCTCGTTATGGAAAAATCGCTTTGGTCTCCGTTTTCGGTACAAATGGCTAAGCCATTTTTCCCCCAAAGCAGTTCTCCGGTGGGAGAAATTCTTTGGGCATAAAGGTCTTTTAATCCCAGAGAGTCTCTTTCGTCTACCCATACTACTAAGGTTCCTCCGGCTTGATCGGGAATAGCTTTAGGCATGCTTTGGTTAGCATTAATTTTAGTTAGAGGAATGCTTCCTTTTTCCCAAAGCCTTTTTCCGTTTGTTCCCATTCTCTGAGCGTAGATTCTTGTAAAACCTTGATACCTTTGATCCTCCCAAATGATAAAAGCCCCTCCTTTACCGTCAGAAACCAGCTGAGGATTAAGTTGATGGGCTTTAACTTTAGCAACGGCGATTCCATCCTTTCCCCATAAAAGAGTACCAGCTCCATCGACTTTTTGGGCATAGATGTTGGTGTAGCCAGAACGCGCATCTTCAAAAGCTAAAATTACTTCGGCTTGAGGAGCGGAAATAAGATTTGCTTTTTGATGAGCGACAAAACCAATGGCCTCACAAACCACATTTCCTTTTTCTTTCCAAAGAATTTTTCCAGATAAAGAAAGACCCTGGGCGTAAATATCAAAATTCCCAGAAGAAAGATCCTGCCAGGCAATTATCGCTAAAGAAGCAGAGAAAGCTGCACAAGCCTTTTCTTGATTTCCTTTTCCTTGGGAGAGAGGGACGGCCTCGTCCCAAAGAGAAACTCCAGAAAGATTAATTTTTTGGGCAAAGAGAGTTGGAAAGCCCCTTCGGTAATCATTCCAGATAACGATCCATTCTTTGCCCTCAGTTTTTATGATTAGAGGGTTTTCTTGTTTGAAGGAAGATTTAGCTAATGCTCTTCCATTTTCTCCCCAAGCAGGAATTCCCTCTTTGGTTATTCTTTGTCCGTAGATTTGAGTAATTTCCGTTTGTTCATCGGTCCAAACTATTACCACTCCCCCTTCTCCGTCCTCGGCTAGAGAGGGACTTTTTTGAGAAAAAGAAGCAGTCGTTACTGCTACTCCTTCACTTACCCAAATTTTTTCCCCTTTATAATTGATTTTTTGGGCATAAAGGTCGGGATTACCATTTCGGTTGTCTTCCCAAACTACGATTACTCCTTCAACGTCAGATAAAAGAGCTGGGTTTTCTTGATTTTGGGAAGCAGAACAGATAGCTATGCCATTTTTTTCCCATAGAATTTTTCCAGAATAATCAATTCTTTGCCCAAAGATATTATTGTTGGAAGCTCCTTCTCGGCCGTCGGTCCAAACTATTATTGCTCCTCCGACATGATCACTTGCGATTTTAGGGTACCATTGAGTACCCGGAGCATCACAAATTAAAACGCCGTTTTCCCTCCAAACAGTTTTTCCCTCTTTGGTGATTCTTTGGGCGTAGATATCTTCCCCTGTGCTACTGCGATAATCATGCCAAGCAATAATTGCCCCTCCGGCTCCATCGGTAGTGATCGCGGGCGCAAATTGTCCTGCGGCTTCTTTACAAATAGGAACCCCTTTGGGTTCCCAAAGGATGTCGCCCTGCGAACTAATTCGTTGAGCATAAATATCAGAGTCCTCATTTCGAAAATCTTGCCAAACTATGATTACTCCTCCTTGATCGTCTTCGATTAGTTCATGAAAGTTTTGATTGCCGGCTGAAGGGGCTACTGCTACGCCGTCCTTACCCCATAAAGGTTTTCCTTCTTCATCAAGCTTTTGGGCGTAGAGGTTAAGATAGCCAGAGCGAGCATCTTCCCAAACAATAATTCTTCCACTAATTTTGGGGTTTTGTTGGGGAGAGTTACCGAGGGTATTATTAATTTGCAAACCGTTAGTGGGCCAAAGAGGTTGGGGTTCTTGGGCATGAGTGGGGGAGGATAGAAGATAGAGAAGAGAACAGTTTAAAGCAAAAAAATAACATATGAGAAATGACAAAAGAAAACGTTTCTTCATCATGCTGCGACCTCTGCTAATTTCATAGAAATTACCTTTGATACCCCCGGCTCTTCCATAGTAATGCCATAGATATTATCGGCGGCCGCCATGGTTTTCTTATTATGAGTGATAATAATAATTTGAGTGTTTTGGGAGAAAGTTTTTAGCATTTCTACAAAACGGCCGATATTTGCTTCATCTAGAGCGGCATCAACCTCGTCTAAAAAGCAAAAAGGAGAAGGTCGAATTTTTAGAAGGGAGAAAAGAATAGCAATGGCAGCAAGCGCACGTTCCCCTCCGGAGAGCATAGTTAAGGGTAGCCATTTTCTCCCGGAAGGACGAACGGAAATTTCGATTTCTGCAGTTAAAGGGGATTGTCCTGGAGACAGAGAAATTCTTGCTTCCCCGCCAATAAAAAGCCTAGAGAAAGTTTCGGAGAAAATTTGGGAAAGTTGTTCAATCGTTTGGGCAAAGGTTTCTTCAGCTCTTAAATCAAGTTCAGCAATTAAATATTGCAGATTTTCACGCGCGGCATTTAGGTCTGCCAGCTGAGCTTCAATAAAGGATAAACGTTCTTTGCTTTTTTCGCATTCTTCAATCGCCAGAAGATTAACCGGTTCTAATTCTTTGAGTTTTTTCTTCCCTTCTTCTACTTCAAGTTTCGCTTTACTAATGCTACTAACTTCGTAAGGTTGGGCTTGAATTTCTTCTAGGGTAAAGTTGTATTCCAGCGCGATTTTTTCTTGAAGTCCACTCATTTCCCCTTCAATTTTTGCCAAAGCAATTTCTATGGGAGTGATGGAATCAGAAGTTGGAGCTTGGAGAGCAATACCACTCTCTAATTCCGAGATCCTTTGGTTTATTTTTTCTTTTTCCAGCTTAAGTTGGGAAATTTTTTCCAAGAGAGAAGGTTTAGCTTGGTCTTTTGCGCTGCTTAGCAAACCTTCTTGTTCTTTTCGGTAAGCTTCCAGGCCAAAAGTTACCCTTTCCAGTTCTTCTTCTAAGCTTTTTATTTCGGCGGTTAGGATTTCTATTTTTAACTTGCGTGCTTCTTCTTTTTCTTTTTCCCCCAAAAGGTGTACTGGACAAGTTCCCCCCAGTTCCGTGACCAAAAAGCTAAAAAGGTTAAAAAGTACCTGAATTTCTTTCAAGATAAGGTTGAGTTCTGAAGCTAGGGGAATCCCTTCTAATTTTTCACCTTGTCCTTCTGCCGTGGAAAGAGCTTCAAGTTTTTTTTCAATTTCTTTTTTCTTTTTTTCAATTTCTTCCTTTCTTCTTTGTTCCCGAGCAATTTCCCCTTCTAAAAAACGGCGATTTAACTCGAGGTCACGCTCACGATCTTTTTCTAGTTCTAGTTGAGCAGAAAGTGATTCTAACTCTTCTTCAATTTTCCTAAGTTGTTCCTTTAGCTTTTGTTTTTCTTCTTCTTTCTGTTTTGCTTCTATTATTTTTTCGGCGGCTAACTTTTGGGCTTGTTGCAGTTCCGCCTGAAATTTTGCTCTCTTTTCTAGCAGGCCTCCTAAAAGCTTCTTATACAAACCAATTTCTGTTTCTCTAATTCTTTTCTGAATTTCTAAATAAGTGCGGGCCTTATGAGCTTGTTCTTCTAAGTTAAGCAAGTGTTCTGCCACTTCAACTTTAAGATCGTTAATTCTGAGAATATTTTGTTCTGCCGCAATTAGCTTCTTTTCCGCTGCTATTTTGCGCACCTTATATTTGTTTATCCCGGCCGCCTCCTCGAAAATCGCTCGGCGCTCTTCTCCTCGGGTCGATAAGACGGCATCTACTTTCCCTTGGGTAATAATGGCGTAGGTTCCTTCTCCTAGGCCGGTGTCAAGCAAAAGATCGCGAATATCTTTAAGACGACAGGCATTTTTGTTAATAAAGAATTCACTTTCTCCTTCCCGAAAAGTTCGCCGCCGAATGGAAACCTCGGTGAAGGGGATAGGTAGTTTACCTGAGCTATTGTCAAGGAGTAAAGAAACCTCCGCCAAGGAAAGAGGTTTTCTTTGAGCAGTTCCAGCAAAAATAATATTTTCTAAAGAAGCAACTCTCAGCTCCCGGGGATTATCTTCTCCTAAAACCCAACGCGTGGCATCCAGCAAGTTGCTTTTTCCGCAACCATTGGGGCCAACAATGGCGGTAATGCGAGCCTCTTCTCCAAATTGGATCTCGGTCGCATCGGCAAAGGTTTTAAAACCCCTCAGCGTTAGAGACTTTAAAAACATTTTCTTTTATCATAGCATATGTTAAAATACTTAGGCAATGAGGGAAAAATATTTTTGGCTAGGAATTGGGATTCTTTTTCTCTCGGAAGCACTTTTTTCTCCTGCTTTGGCTATAATCTTTGACCCCCAAGATAAAACTAAAACTTTTTCTGAGATTTTGATGCTGCGTGGTCAGGTTGAAGGAAAGGGAGAGTTGAAAGTAAATGGTCGGGCCATAAAAGTGGGGGAGGATGGCACCTTTACTTGTGGACTGGTCTTAAATCCAGGGAAAAATTTGGTTGAGGTGCGGCGAGAAGAACAAGGACAAAAGCTTAGGGTTTTAAAGTTAGTTTCTTTTCCCGATATTGAGGAACTTTATGACGGGAAAAAGCATTGGGCTCGGGGGCAAATTGTTTATCTTGCTACCCTAGGGATTATTGAAGGAGAACCCGATGGGAACTTTTATCCGGGACGTGCCATTAGCCGGGGAGAATTTGCCACCTGGGTTGCTCGAGCTAAAAAACTTCCTCTTCCTTCTTTGACCGAGGATGTTTTTTTTGATGTGCCTAAAGAACATTGGCGTGCCCCTTATATTAAAGCAGTGGTAGAAGCTGGCTTGATGGTCCCCTTTAGTAAGGATATTTTTGGAATTGATGAACCAATTTCTCGAAGAGAAGCGGCAGAAGTAGCGATAAAGACAGAAGGCTTAGGAATCGTAAAGAAAATTGTTCCCCTTTTCAAAGACGTTCCTAAGGAAGAAAAGGGAGCCGAGCCTATTTATACCGCTTGGGAAAGAGGTTTAGTAATCGGGGTTTCTAAAGATATTCCGGTTTACGATCCAGCGCGAGCCCTAACTCGGGCCGAAGCGGCCACTTTGATTTCTAGATTTTCTTCTGCGCAAGCCAGCATTCAATTTTTGTCTGATTTTGAAGTGGGATACACTTCAGAAAGGCTTTGCGGAGTAAATGTTTCCCCTGAAATTTTAAGTTTTTCTATTTATCCTTTAGAAGTTAGCTTGCGAAAAACAACCACGCTTAAGCTTCGTGCCCAGGTTGCTTCTCGAGAGGGCTTTTCTCCTTTGGCTAGAGTAAAAGTTGATCTTACGCCTTTAGGAGGCTTGCCCGATGCGGAAATGTTTGATGATGGAACCCGCGGGGATGAGACAGCCCGAGACCTTATCTATTCCTTAAATGTTTCTTACACCCCACAAGAAACGGGAGAAAAAAGGTTGAGGGTCGTGGCTACGGATAAACTGGGGTGGGAAGGGGAAAAAGAAGCATCGTTTCTAGTCGTTGAATGAAATCAGCTTTAAATAACCAAGATACAAGATCCAATAACCAAATAATAACCAATAACCAAATTTCAATAACCAAAGAGAGAAAGGCTCGACAGTTTGCCATGAACCATATTGGTTCATGGCTTAGTAATTGGTTATTGAATATTGGAATTTGTTTGGTAATTGTATCTTGGTTATTGGTTATTGGAAAAGCAAATGCCCAGCTCAGCGAGATTGGAGTTAATCCTTTTAGAGCGGAGGTTGGTTCACGCCCCTTAGGAATGGGGGCGGCTTTTGTGGGATTAGGGGATGATGTTAATACTCTCCTTTATAACCCTGCAGGTTTAGCCTGGGTAAAAGGTATTTCGGTTACCTTAAAAGATTTTGAAAATGTAACCGGTATTCAAGCTTATCCTACGGGATACAATGCTGCTTTTGGTTTAGGGATAGTTAATACTAAATATTCTCAACTCCCTCTTTATTTAACTACGGGAGAGGCGAGTTCTACTAGTAGCTTAGTGCTTATTTCCTATGGGACCAAGCTTACTTTTATCCCGGCTCTGGCTAAGCAAGATTTTTTTAGGAAGCTGGGATTGGGGTTTAGTTTAAAAGGATTGTATGGAGAAACCCTATCTCGGACAGGGTTGTTAGATCGGTCTGCCACTGGTTGGGATTTGGACTTGGGAATGCTCTATAAGGGAGCGGACTGGTGGACGATTGGAGCCTCTTTTCAAAATATTCTCCCCGCCAAGGCCTTGGGGGGAGGGGAAATAAAGTGGGATGTGGGTCCGCCTGAGGGGATTCCTGCTTCTTTTAAAGTGGGAGGATCAGCTAAACTCATTGGGGATATTGGGACTCCAATTTTCTTAGAAGGGCGTGAACTAATTTTAGCCGGGGAATTGGATTTAGCTTCAGCTTCTCCTATTTTATTTCGAGTGGGGGGTGAGTGGAGCCAAAATAAGACCTATTTTTTAAGAACGGGGGTTATGCAACAATCCAAGCCAGGGGGGACGGTCTTAAGCTTAAATTTTGGAGCTGGTTACCGTTTTGATATCTGGGGTTTTGACTTTGTGGTTTACCGCGAGCCCCTCCGTGATGAATATCAGTATTTCTTTTCTGTCCTCTATTTTCCAAAAGAGTGGATTGTAGTTAAAAAGTTGGAAGTAGAAAGACCTCTTTTGGTTTTAGAGAAGGCCTTAGAAAAGATTTCTTTAGAGGATAATGCGGTGGTTTATGATGATAAGATTGAAGTTTCTGGAAAAGTTAAACCTGGAGTGGAGATCTACGTAAATGGATTAAGGGCTTATACTGCGGAAGATCAAAGTTTCAAAGTAGTAGTGCCTTTGGAAATGGGAAAGAACTTGATTTTGGTTGAAGCCCATTATTTAGGAGAGAAAAAATCTTGGAAATACAAAGTTTTGCGCAAAGCCAAAGTAATTGTTGCAGAAGAGAAAATTATCAAAAAAGAATTACAAAAAGCAGTAACCCCAGAAGTAAGGGAGGAATTAAAGAAAAAAGAAGAAGAAATTGCCAAGCGGCGGGCTAAGGTTGAAGAGCTAGTAACTCTAGGGGTAATCGAAGTCACCCCCGAAGCCGAATTTAAGCTAGAAGCAAGCATTACTAGAGGAGAACTGGCTACCTGGTTAGTTAAAGCTTCTGGACTTCCTCTGCCCAAGGTTGATCGTGATGTAGCCTTAGATATTAAACGAGATCATCCCCTGGCTCCTTTTGTAAAAGCTGCCATCGATTGGGAATTTTTAAAACTTTTCCCAGATGGAACATTTCGGCCTAATGTGCCAGTTACCAAGGAAGAAGGGGAAAAACTGTTTAAGTTACTTAAGGTTGGGCAAAAATGACGATAATGACCAATTACCTAGATAAAGTAAATGTCACAATTAAACAATTAAACAAATCCTTTAATTGGGATTTGCTCTATACCATGATGGTACAGGGTTTGGGACATTGTTTAATTAAATTTTTGGTTATTGTTTGGTTATTGTATCTTGGTTATTGGTTATTGCCGGCGTTGCCGGCTTATGCCCAAAAGAATGCGGCAGCCGAGGAGTATTTAACTAAAGGAGAAGCAGTGATGCTTATTTCTGCCACGGATTTTATGAAAAAGAAGATTGGAGAACTTCTTTCTTGGACTATTGGTTATGATGTTTCTAAGGTAAGTCGAGTTCGTTTGACCCCAACCATTAATTACGTCAAAGCGGTACCCAGAAAAGTTCCTCCGGATGGGCGGACGATTGTAGACATTTTGGCCTCAGTTGATGATCCGGGGGGATTGAAGAACATTTCCGGGGTAAGGGCGGATCTAAGTGCCATTGGCAGGCTACCTAATGCCGCGCTCGTAGACAATGGCTTGTTTGGGGATCAAAAACCTAATGATGGCATTTTTACTTTACAAACCAGCGTTTCTCCGCAAATCAGTTTAGGGGCCAAAGATATTCCCATTGCTGTGGCCAATAAAAAAGGTTGGTTGGCATTAGCGAAAACTACTTTGGAAATCGGAAAGAATCCTGCTATAATTGAGGCCAAGGCCTTACCCGAGCGAGTTCCGGCGGATGGAAAGACCATAGTAACTTTGACGGCAAGAGTTGACAATCCGGGTAGGTTAGAAGATGTGGTGGAGGTTAAAGTAGATCTGAGGGCTTTGGGTCTTTCTGCTGAAACTCATTTAAGAAATGATGGGATGGGAGGAGACGTTGCGGCTAAAGACGATCTTTGGACCTTGCAGTTGACCATTCCCAAAACGGTAAAGGCGGGGAGTTATACTCTGCCCCTGGAAGTGGTTAATTTGGTCGGGGGGATAGGGAAGGGGGCAATTAATTTAACGGTTTACTAGGTTATGCTTTCAACAGTTGCCATTATTAGCATTTTTACAGAGATCTTTGCCGCGGGGATTGTTGTTTCCGGGGGCTTTACCTTTATTAAGATTTTTTTCTCTACTCGAAAAAGTAAGGACCTTTTCTTTGGCCTATTTCTTTTGAGTTTCTTTGCTTATGTAGCCGCGGTTATTTTTTCCCAGCTTATGTATAATTTAGGGAGACCCCTGGTAGAATTGATCTTGGTACAGCGTTTGGTTTTTACCAGCTTGGCGATCTCTTCCTTTTTCCTTTTTGGGTTTGTGCTAGAAAAATTTGAACTAAAAGCATGGCGCTTTCTTTTGTTAATCTTATTATTTTTAGTTGCTTATTTTATTTATTTGATTTTTAGTGCTACCATTAGTTTGGTTTATCGAGAAGAAATTATTGAGCCAATTGTGCTTTTCTCTTCCTGGATACCAGTAAAGCCCCTTTTTATCTTGGCGTGGATAGGATTGTCGATTTTCTCCTTTGGTTCCGCTTTGACAAAAGAAGGAGGCAGAAGAACCTTAGCGCTTTATCGTGGTTTTGCTAGTTTAATGATGCTGGCTTCATTTCTAGCTACATTGTTTTATGTTCGTTTTGGGGAGGCAAATTATTTATTAATTTCTTGGGGGCTAGCATTGCTTTCTGTACTAGGATTGCTTCTTACCGAAATAATTCCCCCGGAGGCTCCGGAAGCCCTGGCTCCCCTTCGTTTTCTGCGCACGAGGTTGCTTTTTAAACTTCTGCTGGTTTTTATTCTTTTGATAATAATTGTTTTTCAAGTGACGACCTTGGTGACCATAAGCATTGGGAAAGGAGCTCTTTCCCGCTCTATTCAGAATAGTTATCTTCAAGCAGCCGAAAACTTGGTCGATAAAATCCAGTCCTTCCCCACAGTTCCTAGTTTTGAACAATTGCAAAATCTACTTTTGCAAACTCGAGTTAACGAACAAGGGGTTGCTTTTATTGTAGACGCCCAAGGAAGAGTTATTGCTCATCCTGATAGAAAGCGAGCTTTGCAACGTGAAAACATGCTGGCGAATGAGGCGGTTAGGTTTCTGTCTTCTGGGAAAAGGGGAGCTTCTGAATTTCGGGATGAATTAGGAAATTTAATGGTAGGGGCTTATCTTCCCGTAAAAAAGTTTGGCTGGGGAGTGGTAATTGAAGAACCCCTGGCTTCAGCTTATTTTGAAATGAGAAGGTTAGAAACTAATTCCCTTATTTTTGTAATTGTGGGAATTATTCTTACTACCCTCACGGGCATCTTTTTTGCTCATTCCATAGAAAAACCGGTTAAGGAGTTAATTTTGGGGACGGAAGCAGTAGCCCGAGGGGAATTGGGTTACCACATTTCCGTTACTTCAGCCGATGAGATGGGAAAATTAGCCGAGGCCTTCAATAAAATGACTAGGGATTTGCGAGAAAGCCAGGAGCGCTTAATTCTTTCTGAAAAACTGGCTTCTTTGGGAACCATGGCTGCGGGAATGGCCCATGAAATTAAGAACCCCTTAGTTTCTTTGCGGACCTTTACCCAACTTTTACAGCAAAAGTGGGAGGATAAGGAATTTCGAGAAAAGTTTTCCATCATTATTCCCCACGAAATTGAGCGCATTAACCGTATTGCCGAAAGCCTGCTTAAGTTTGGCCGTCCCACGAAACCCGAGCTGACCAAAGTTGATATTAATAGCCTTCTAGAAGAGGTGCTTTTACTTTTTGAAAGTGAATGTAAGAAATATAATGTGAGGGTTACGAAGAAATTAGCCGAACTACCTGAGATTTCAGGGGATGCAGGGCAACTTTCTCAGGCGTTTGTCAATTTAATTAAAAATGCCATTGAAGCTATGCATGAAAAAGGCGGAGAATTAATTGTGAAAACTGATGTGGGGGAGGTAGTTAGATTGGGAAAAATTCGTCGCCGGGAAGGAATAAAAAAGGGAGAAGAAATGGTTTGGGGAGAGGAAGAGGAATTGGGTAAACCTATTCCCGTGGTGTTTGTTGAAATTACGGATACAGGGGAAGGGATTTCAGAGGAAAACCTAAAAAGTCTTTTTGATCCATTTTTTACCACCAAAATGACTGGGACCGGGATGGGACTTCCAATAACCTTGAGAATTATTGAAGAACATCGAGGATCAATTAAAGTACGCAGTCGTCTGGGGAAAGGAACTACTTTTATTATTACTTTACCACAGCGTCTTTAGCTTTTAATTTTCTTTAGCAGAACCTGCATGCCGTTTTCAAGCATGCTAAAGTGAAGGGCTTCGTTAAGATTATCTAAAATGGGGCTTTCGGCTAAAAAATAGCGGGCTCCTTCTTCTTCGCTGAAGGTAATATTGCCCGAAGTTTTATAGACGGTGTCTCCTAGAATTAAACAATTTTGTTCGCGGTTATTTTTCATAGCCTTTCTATTTAAATATTCGAAACAACAGGCCTGAAACTTGCGTCGTTTCGAGCGTTTTATGGTATAATTGGTAGTAAGCCGTGAATGTTTTTGAAAGATTTACCGAGCGAGCAATCCGGGTGATTATGGCTGCCCAGGACGAAGCCCGACGCCTGGGGGCAGGGTTCGTTGGTTCCGAACACCTGCTTCTGGGAATGCTGCGTGAAGGGGAGCCGGTGGTTTTTAAGACTCTTGAGTTTTTTCGCGTTGATCCCCAAATAGTTAAGGAAAGAATCGAAGAAGAAATTTTACCTGAAATGTTAGTACCTTCTCCTGGCCCGGAGGTTCCCTTTAACGCCCAAGTGAAAAAAGTAATTGAGCTGGCCTGGGAAGAGGCACGCAGCTTAGGGCATAGTTATGTGGGGGTAGAACATTTGTTTTTAGGAATTTTGCGGGAAGGAACGGGAATTTCTGGAAAAGTTCTAGGAGACCTAGGAATTACTGCCGCTGCGGCTAAGGGCAGGGTTGTGCAGTTATTAGGAGAAGTGATGGCCTATCAGAAAAAGCCTCCGCGGCCGAGCAAAACCCCAGTGCTAGATGCTTTTAGTAGGGATTTAACGGCCTTAGCTCGAGAGGGCAAATTAGATCCGGTGATTGGGCGAACTAAGGAAATTGAACGCGTGGTTCAAATCCTTTCGCGAAGAAAGAAAAATAATCCGGTTTTGATTGGAGAAGCAGGGGTAGGGAAAACGGCCATTGTGGAGGGCTTAGCGCAGAAAATTATTAAAGGGGATGTACCCCATACCTTAATGGAGAAAAGGTTGGTTACGCTTGATTTGGGTTTGCTTATTGCCGGAACACGTTATCGGGGCGAGTTTGAAGAGCGATTGAAAAGGGTAATTGAAGAGGTCATTAAAAGTGGGAATGTCATTCTTTTTATTGATGAACTCCACACCTTGATTGGGGCGGGAGCGGCGGAAGGAGCCATGGATGCCGCTAACATTTTAAAGCCCGCTTTAGCCCGGGGCGAGATCCAATGCATTGGGGCTACCACTATTGATGAATTTCGTAAAAGGATAGAATCTGATCCCGCTTTGGAACGACGCTTTCAATCGGTGATGGTTTTAGAACCTTCGGTAGCAGAAACGATTGAGATTCTAAAAGGACTGCGAGGACGCTACGAAGAGTTTCATAAAGTAAAAATTACCGATGAAGCCCTAGTTTCTGCTGCTCGTCTTTCTGCTCGTTATATTTCCGATCGCCATTTGCCGGATAAAGCAATTGATTTAATTGATGAGGCGGCTTCGCGGGTGATGTTGCAAACGGCAGGGGCTCCGCCCGAGTTGGTGGAGATTACGAAGGAATTAGAAGAAATTAGGCAGAAAAAAGAAAAGGCCGTGGAAAATCAAGAATTTGAATTAGCGGCTCAACTCAGAGACCAAGAGGAAGCAATCCGCTTGCAGTATGAAGCGGTTTCTAAAAAATTGATAAGTTTGAGACGGGAGAATTACCCGGAAGTTAATACCGAGGCTATTGCTCAAGTAGTTTCTGCTTGGACCGGGGTTCCCGTAACTCAGCTTACCGAGGAGGAGACCGAACGTCTTCTGAAAATGGAAGAAGAGATTGGGAAGCGGGTGGTGGGGCAGGAGGAGGCCTTAAAAGTAATTGCGAGGTCTATTCGTCGTGCGCGCGCGGGCTTGAAAGATCCTCGGCGCCCAATTGGCTCCTTCATTTTTATGGGGCCTACCGGAGTAGGAAAAACCGAGCTGGCGAAACGTTTGGCCGAGTTCCTTTTTGGTGATATCGACGCTTTGGTGCGCATTGATATGTCGGAGTATCTTGAGTCCCATACCGTCTCACGCTTGGTTGGTTCTCCTCCTGGCTATGTGGGTTTTGGAGAAGGAGGGCAGCTGACTGAGCCGGTTCGTCGCCGACCACATTCCGTAGTACTTTTTGACGAAATTGAAAAGGCCCATCCGGATGTTTTGAATGTTTTGCTTCAAATTTTAGATGAGGGTAGAGTTACTGATGCTCAAGGCCATGAGATTGATTTTAAAAACACAGTGATTATTATGACCAGCAATGTTGGCGCAGAATTGATTCGCAAAGAAACCCAGATTGGATTTGTTACCCGCACCGATGCTCAAGCGAGTTATGAGCGAATGAAAGAAGTAGTTTTAGAAGAGTTGAAGAAAAAATTTCGGCCAGAATTTTTGAACCGGGTAGATGAAATTATTGTTTTCCGACCTCTTTCTAAGGAAGATTTAGAAGCCATTACTGAGGTTATGCTTTTAGACCTTAATCAACGATTAGAAGAAAAAGGTCTCCACTTATCTTTAACTAAAAAGGCGAAGAAATTTTTAGTGGAAAAGAGTTATGATCCTAAATTCGGTGCCCGTCCCCTGCGCCGCGCGCTAGAAGAGCATCTTGAAGACCCACTTTCGGAGGAGGTCCTGAAGGGAAAATTTGCTTATGGGATGGAAATTAAAGCGGATTTAAAAGGGGAACGAATTGTTTTCTCTGGTAAACCTCGGGGGATAGAAAGCAAAAAAGTTTCTTTCCCTTCAGAAAAGAAATTACAGGAAGCCTCACGGTAGTGTTTAATACATTAACGGGACTTTGTCAGTTACAAAATAGGACATAGGCCCTTCGGGCGCTGTGTTAAATTACCAATAACCAAGATACAATCACCAAATAAATTATCTATCTTTTCCGCGGGGTTTCACTTTTTTTGTAAATATTTTCGTGATAGAATTTGACGTAATAGGAGGTGAAGGGCATGAGAGGAACATATGTATTGGAGAAAAAGATATTGTCAGACTTAAAAGAGCTGCCGCCGACAAAGGTTTCTGAGGTAATTGATTTTATCGAGTACCTTAAAATGAGACAGAAAGACTGGAAGGAACGCTTTAAATCTTTTCTAAAAAAAATAGAGCCTAAAATGAAAAAAGTTACTTACTCTGAGATTGCTAAAGAAATAGTCAGAACTAGAGGTAGATAGGTGAAACGAAAAGTTGTTTTGGACACTAATGTATTTGTATCAATTTTAAAAAAAGGCCGTTTAAGAAGAATTTTAAACTTGTGGCTTGATGAAAAATTTGATTTGGTTACCTCAGATGAAATTATTAAGGAGCTTTTTGATGTCTTGAAGAGACCGAAATTTAATTTTTCTTTGGATGAGATTGAAGAACTCGGTGATTTGTTGTTTGAAAAAGCTCTTGTTTATAATCCGCAGATAAAATTAAATGTTTGTACTGATGCCAACGATAATAAGTTTGTTGAATGTGCGGTGGAAGGGAAAGCTGATTGTATTATCTCCGGGGACCCCCATTTGTTAGAATTAAAAGAGTATCGAGGCATAAAAATCCTTTCTCCCGCAGAATTTATCTTGCAATATAAGTATAAGTTTTAAATGATTAAGTCTGAAGTTCACTACGTCTGCCAATCCTGTGGACAGGATTTTCCTCGTTGGTACGGTCAGTGTCCTTCCTGTGGGCAGTGGAATAGCTTGGTTGAGGAAGTCCAAATTTCAAAATCCAAGATCCAAAATAAACCCCAATTTCCAATTTCAAATATCGAGCCTCCGATTTCAATTACAGAGGTAGAGTTTAAGGCGGAAGAAAGAAGCTCAACTGGAATTAAGGAGGTGGATAGAGTCTTGGGAGGGGGAATTGTAGCTGGTTCGGCAGTTTTGATCGCGGGGGAGCCGGGAATTGGGAAGTCAACCATGATGCTCCAGGTGGCGGAGGCTTTAGCGCAAAAGTCAAAGGTACTATATGTTTCCGGTGAAGAATCGGCAAAACAAATTCGGCTTCGAGCTGAGAGATTAGGGACTCTTTCTAAGAATCTTATGCTTCTTCCAGAGACCAATCTCTTTGCCATTGAAAAAGCAATTGAGGAAATTCAACCTCAATTGGTGGTGATTGATTCTATTCAAACTCTTTACCGTGAAGACCTTCCTTCGGCTCCCAGTTCCGTTTCGCAGGTTAGAGAATGCGCGTCTTACCTGGTAAGGATTGCCAAAGCAAGTGGGATTCCAATTTTTATTGTTGGTCACGTGACCAAAGAAGGAACAGTGGCTGGCCCCAGAGTTCTCGAACACATTGTGGATACCGTTCTTTATTTTGAGGGCGAGCAGCATAAGCAATACCGGTTACTCCGGACAACCAAAAATCGTTTTGGTTCCACTAATGAGGTTGGGATTTTTGAAATGAGGGAAAAGGGTTTAGCTGAAGTGATTAATCCCTCAGAAATTTTTCTTTCTGAACGTCCGGCTGATGCACCGGGCTCAGTGATTACTGCAACCATGGAAGGAACAAGGCCGCTTCTGGTTGAGATCCAAGCTTTAGTTTGCCCTACCAAAATGGCTTACCCCATAAGAAAAGTAACCGGGGTTGACTATAACCGTGCGATAATGATTATTGCTGTTTTAGAAAGACACTTAGGACTTAAGCTCTCTTCGGCGGATATATATCTTAATGCGGCTGGGGGAGTTAGAGCCGCTGAACCAGCAGTTGACCTTCCTTTAGCCTTTGCCATTGTTTCTGCCTACAAGGGAAAACCTTTGGGGGCTCAAATGGTGGTGGTGGGAGAGGTGGGATTGGTAGGGGAAGTGCGTTCGGTTAATTATCTTGAAGCGAGAATAAAAGAAGTAGGAAAATTAGGCTTTAAGAAAGTTGTTGTTCCTAAGGCAAACTTGAAGGAAATAGCAAGATCAGAAATAAAATTATTCGGGATTTCTTCGGTTAAAGAAATTTCTAAGGTTTGCTTTGGTGGCTAGCAAAGATTATTTTTCTCTTTATTTTCATATCCCTTTTTGTTTAAAAAAGTGTAGTTATTGTGATTTTGTTTCCTACGTTGGGAAAGAAAAGCTTATTAACCGGTACGTAGAAGTTTTATTAGAAGAGATGGATGGGATGTCAGGGTTAGGGCAGGGGGGGAAGTTAAAAACCATTTATTTTGGTGGAGGTACCCCCACACTTTTGCAGGTAAAACACTTTGAAAGAATATTTGCTGCGACCGTTAAGTGCTTCGCATCAAATCTTGAAGATTTAGAAATAACAGCTGAAGCCAATCCTGGTACCGCAGATAAGGCAAAATTAAAAGCGTTAAAAGAATTGGGAGTAAATCGTTTAAGTATCGGGGTTCAGTCCTTTAATAATAGGCACTTGAAAAATCTTGGGCGAATCCATTCTTCTTCTGAAATTTTTAGAATTTATGAAGATGCCTGCACCGCGGGCTTTGAAAATGTTAACTTGGATTTGATTTTTGCTTTGCCCGGCCAAACTTTAGAGGAATGGCAGAAGGATTTGTGCCTTGCCCTTTCTTTAAAGCCTAGGCACATTTCTACTTATAATCTCCAATTGGAGGAAAACACTCCTTTGTGGAAAAGAAGAAAATTTCTTCAGTTTCCCTCGGAAGAAGAAGAATTAGCTATGTATGAGTATGCCATTGAAACGCTAACGGCTGCAGGTTATAGACATTATGAGATTTCTAATTTTGCTCACCCGGGCTATGAATGTCAGCACAACCTAAACTACTGGAAGAATGGCAATTATCTTGGCCTAGGTGCAGGGGCCCACTCGCATTGGGATGGGAAGCGCTGGGCTAACACGGATACGCTCGAGTCCTACCTTAGAATGGCAGACGGAGAAGGAAGAAAAAGGGAAAATCTCACGGATGTCGCGGGAAGAGAAACGATTATGCTGGGTTTAAGGCTCCTAGAAGGCCTGCCTGAGGAAAAATTTAAGGGTTTTGAAAGAGAAGTTGAGGAACTTATTTCTGACCAACTGCTTGCTAGGGAAAATGGTTACTTGCGGTTAACTAGAAAAGGGCTTTACTTGGGGAATCTGGTTTTTGAAAAATTTGTTTAAAGCATTTTGGCAATGGTATTTCTAACTTCTTCTACTTTTTGTTCGTATTCTTCCTGGGTTTTAATATAAATGGGCTTTCCCACTCTAAGCTTTACCGGATGGGGAAAGACAAACCACTGGTTGCGGGGTAAAATATGATAACTGCCTGAAATGGCAATGGGTAGAAGAGGGGCGCCAGACTTGAGGGCGGCCATTAAACTTCCACGCTTAAATTTTCCAAGACTTCCATCCCAGCTCCTCGTTCCTTCTGGAAAGATCAAAACGGAACCTCCTTGCTTTATTATTTCTACAATGGTTTCTAGGGTTTGATAAGCAGAAAGAACCATCTCGCGGTCAATTGAAAAATAATTTGCCTTTTTCAGATACCAACCAAAAAGGGGAATTTTAAAGAGTTCTTTTTTAATGGCGAAACGAAAGGGGATAGGAAGAAAAGCAAGGAGAAGGGGGATATCAGCTGCTCCCTGGTGATTGGCTACAAAAATAACGGGCTTTTCTTTGGGAATATTATCTAATCCTTCCACCGAAACTTTTATGCCCGAGGCCCAAACTAAAAATTTTGCCCAAAGGTGAGCGGCTTGTTGAAACAATAAGATTTTATTTTTGGTAAATAGGGATAAAAGTAGGACAATAGCTATTCCCAGAAAAAAGCTGATTACCGTTAGAAAATAAAGATAAAAAGTATATAAGACTTTTAAAATCATGGCCGAATTTAGTATAACGAAAACTATGAAATTTCGCAAACAGTTCTCCGATAAACGCTTAGAAAATGACAACCGGAATTGACAATGTGGGAAGAGTGATATTCCCTAAGCGTGGTACTTTTATTCAGCCCCTTCCGCCCTATATTCTGATGAAGGGACAGCAGATGCGCTATGACCAAAGCATGCGCTATATTGATGAGATTATGGGGTGGGGCAAAGGTGGACGGAGCGTTTTTCTTAACTGTCAGACGCTCCGCGAATGTGAAGCTAAAATTCGTGAGGCATTGGTTTTCTTAACTTCTGATACCGGGCTCCATGATCAGCGCATGACTAGCTCAATGCCTCCGGAGAGAGTTTATATTGAGCTGCAGGGGGGCATTGCCGGGGTTCCTGGAGATTTGTATGATGTCGCTGTTGCTTCTATAGAAGAAAAACGCATTATTTATATACCAGACAGGGAAGAGCGACGGATATTTTGCTCCGGAAGGGAAAAGAGCGATGCAAAAGTTTATACATCATTTTTGGAAACATTGGGTCTCGAAGCTGATAAAATAAAGGACTTATTCTGTCCATCTGTGGTAGTTGTTCCAATGGTTGACACGGCTAGAAAGGTAGTGGGGGTGGCGGCGGTGGCCGGGCTGGGCAAAAACTTTCTGGATCCAATAGTCGATTTGCCTCCTCTTCGAAATTTCCGCGAGCACGCTGGAGAGATGCTTTCCCGCAGCGGGCTAATTCGCTAAAACACGCAATTTTTTAGCTCAAAAATACGATATATATAGTGAAGAAGGTTAACATTTTGAGTTGACCTTCTTGCATATTAATAGGAGCAACTTTGATTGCATGTCAAGCATAAACATAATAGGAAATAATCCCTCTTTAAGAAGGCCGGTCACTTTAAGGTCGGGTTCTTCAGGTGATTCCCCTTACACTTCTTTAGGAAACCTTAGTTTAGCACAAGTGGTCAGAGAAAATTTGCAATCATTAATTCCCCGAAGGGTATGGCAGAGCATAGGCATTGGAAATATTCGGATAGAAGAACTTCCTAGCATGGTTAATAATACCGTTAGGATATCAGGTGCTAACGAGGAATTTAATTTTCAAATAGAAATAACAGAAAAATTGTGTGCTTTGGGCCAGAGAAGCACTTTGAAAATTGACATTTTAAAGTTTGAAGATTTAACCTCTTTCCTTGATCGGTCTTTATTGCCTGGTCAACAACATCCTGGTGTTGGTGGGGTTCGCACTTTTATTGAAAATCTAATCCCACTCGCCCGAGCCATGGGCTTTCAAAAATTGGAAATTTCTCCACTTTATTACCATAATTATGAACACTATCACCGACTAGGTTTTCGCGCATCGGAGGGAGAGCAGGCCTGGATTGAGAGGAAGGTTGAAGAAGCAAGACAGGCTGGGAATAATAATTTGCAAAGCATCTCGCGATATTTTGAGGAAAGCGGTGCGCGGTTTGATAATATTACTTTGGCTTTGCCTCTAACCGAATTTTCCCCCTCTCAGGTTCAGCAGCGAGCACCATACACACCTATTGTTGTTCCTCCTACTGCACCGCAGGTCAGCGTTGTTTCTCCAAGCGTTTCTGGTAATCGCGATGAGTTTGGTGCCTACACGGTTGATACCTATCTGGCTTATTCCCAACAGCTCTTGAGAAGCGGCCAGTCCCCTTCCTGGTTGTTAGTGAACTTTGATTTACGCTGGGTAAACAATGATATCTCTCATAAGTTTGGTGATCAATACCTTACTGCTGCGCGAAAAAGCGTCGAAGAGATAGCCAGACGTCATGGTGTTTCCGGGGAAGTAATCATTGTGCGTGAGGGGCCAAACTTCGCGGTTTATCTCCCTGAGGGAGCAAATAAGGAAGCAATTCTTGCCGAGATTAATGAAACGGTCTTTGGGCAAGGAATTCAGATGAGTGTGGCGCAGACACAAGAAGGAGTAATTGAAGCGGTTGAAACTCATGGGCGAGCGCTAATCTTTACCCTTCAGGTTGGTCAGGAATATAACATTAGCGATCTTCGCTTTGCTCTGCGCCAGGCCATACGTTGTGCAAATAACGGTGAGCATGTTGGCGAAAGCTATGTTGCAAATCAGGTAGAGCTGGCATCCTATCGTTTAGAGGGCAGAATCGGGCCCCTGCCGGTGAATTTTGTTGCTCCCGGGGCAGCGGGTCGACCAGCAGAAATGATCGAAAGCGCCTCCCGCCTGCCGAATTATCAAGCTTTGAAGTATGATCTGGGTCAGATTTTAAGCGGACAGCATCCGGAATACTTTCCCGAACGCTCCCAGCCCGGAGCTTATCTTACTGTTTATCGCCACGGTGGGGGAAGCGATGAACTTTACATGCTGGTCGAGGTTGTTGATGCCCAAGGAAGAAGCAAGTGGTATCTTTCCAGCTTTGATGGGAATAAATTCAGTTCCTTTAGGCAGTTTGGATTAGCTGGCGAAGCGGCTATAGATGCTTTTATGTCTTTCCGTCTTCCTCGGGCGGCCGCTTCAGCGCAAGGATCGACACTTGAAGAAATCCTGGTTGATTTTCAGCAGAGAGCGAATGCACCATTTGAGTTTCGATTTACTCCAGCCGAACAGCAAGCCTACGGCCTTCCAGGAGAAATCGTTGATTTAAGCCAGCTTTCCCGATCTTTAAGCAATGGCAGAACCATCGAGGGATTTAATTTTACCGGGGCGGTAATGGAGATTCCAGTAGATTCGCAAGTTGCTCCGGAAGATCTCATTAGGCAGGCAAGAGAGGCTGCGGATAGAGCGAAGAAAGCCAACCCGGAAAGAACCGCCTTGTTCCAAGTGGTTGATGCCAGTCAACAGGTTATTTCAGAAATTCGCCCCTCAACTTTGACTCCGCAAAATTCTTTGCCTTCGCTACTTGAAAAATGTGGATTAACTGAGCTGCAGGCAACAGAAATTTTTGAACTGGCAAACCAGAACGGCTTTAGGCAGATCGTCATACCCGAAGGGATGCGGGGGCAAAATATCAGTTACGAATTGCTTAAGGAGTTTGTCAGCAGGCCGCGGCCGGAAGGTTCGCGTATCCTGCTGATTGCCACCCCGGAGAATTTCTATTCCATCGGCGGAGCAGGGTTTGAGGAACTAAGGGTGGAGGTATCTCAAAATGCATATCGATTTGTGGATGGAAGCGGGGCCGAAATCGCAAGCTATCGGCTTAGCGAAGGTTTCAAGCTTGAGCAGGTTTCAAACAACGGTTCAGCTCTGGCCCGGAGGCTGGAGCGCGATATCTCCCGCCAGGCCCGCCAGATTGAATTGAAGATCATAGGACCTTTTTATCAGAAACTAATTGCTAACCGGCAGTTTGCCAATCGTGTTGCTGGCGTGTTAACCGAAGCAGGGACTTTGGGAATCGGGCTCGTCGGCTCTCACGCTGTTTCGGCGGTGCTTGATGAATTTGGCATCCAGATGCCGGCGCTGCGCTTTGTCTTAGAGTTTGGAGGGTTTGACCTTTCTGCCAGATTGTTTTCAAGGTTCGTGGGTTTACCAACGCATAATTTTGCCCAGGGGTTGCCAGGTTTGGGTCAACTCCACTGGGGAACCACCGCTTATAATTTGACGCTGGACGCTTTTGGAGTTGCGGGTGATAGTATTTTAAGGAGCGAAATTCCTACTTTAGGAGCTGGGCTCTTAGCAACCCGAGCGTTATTTAATAGATATATAATTAATCCAGGAGGAATGCTTGGCCGGGCATTGGCCCGGGCGGGTATCTACTCGATGGTTAACCAAGTTATTACAGAAAGCGGAGTGTGGTTGGCAAGTCGACTGACGAATGGACAAAGCGGGCAGATTTTTGACGAAACTTCCTTAATTGCTGCTACCCAGCATCCAATTGCTTTTAACATTGGTTCATATACTATTGGTCGGATCTACGCCGGTATGCTTATTGACTTATTAACAGATGCTCGAGCTGATTTTGAGAGGATGATGGCTAATGCCACTAATCAGGCAGAAACAGCTGCGGTAGCATTAAAGGACATGCTTTCCATGGCCCTGATTACTTATTGCGCAGCTCATCCTCGTTCTTTTGGTGGGGTTCCAGAAGTGCCGGTTGTTAACTTTTTGGGAACGGCTACCGGAACGTTAGATTCTACTTATTACCAAGGAATGATTGATGCTGTAAGACAGGCTTTTGCTAACTCCCAAGTGCAAGAAATAACGAGGGAAATTGCCTCAGTTTACAATCAGCATTATGGTGCCGACACTATGAATGCTCTTATGAGATACTTTAACGATAGTGGCCTGCTAATTGATCCGGAGGGATTGGTAGCCTGGCTGAAGAGCGAAAATTCTACGGAAATAAGTCGGATTGAGGATGCCCAAAAAGATTATTTTGCTTATGAGATGTTTATCAAAATGGCAAATGGCGGGGATTTAACCCCCTATCGAAATATGGGTTGGATTCGTGAGGATGGGGAGCCAATGCTTGAGGATGCACATGTGCAAGAAGGTTTGACCATGTTTTTAGAGGAACAAAGACCAGCCCTGGTGGAGCGCACCGCTTATCTAATCTCAAGGCAAAACTTAGGGGAAGAGCTAGAATATAATCCCCTTGATTTTCTTGCTGGAATCATTACTTTTAAAAATGGGGAAGTGGCGATAAATGAAGAAGGCAATCCTTATTTAGAAGAAGCGAGGGGCCTTTTATCTGAAAGGGGCATAGAAAGTTTAGATGCCGAAGGGGTAGTTGAAACAATAATTAGTTCTATCGCTTTTGCCGACCCGCAAGATATTACTGCTTGGTTTGCATCCTTGGATATTGACCAATCTTCTTCAACTTGGATTGAAGCTCTTTCAAGAGAGAATTTGGCTGGACTTGCCCAGGCACAAGGACAACTTGGGGTTTCTAACCTGGCGTCCAAGGAAGCAATTGGCTTATATCGCATGCTTTATATGTATTACCAAGCTGAAGCTCCCAGCTCTCCCATTTTGCAAGTACTTGAGGCGTACCTTCCCGTAATTGAGGGGAAAGATGAGTTTGATTTTTCTTGGAGGGAGAGGGTAGGGTCAACCTATAATCAATTTGTATGGATTGTCGAAGATATCCGTAGGGGAATAAATGTGCAAGCAAACCTTCTGCGCCTTAAAGCATTATGTATAAAGGCGTCACTTCTGTAAACCACAAATTAGTTTGAAATTCTTTTAATAACTTCTCGATGTATGATAGGAACGGAATTTGAATAGTGGTTTGGAAACCTGCCCCGATAAATCGGGGCGGTTTCCAAACTGGTCAAAAAGAGTGCGAGGAAACCGAGACGTTTAGTCTCGGGTTTCCGAGCCTAACTTGGATGAAGATTAAAATGGAGATTAATAAAATTGAAGATATTTATCATGCTTTACAAGCAGAGGCAGTGCGCTTGAAAGGCATCTATCGTCGGTGTATTTATTATAAAGAGGAAATATGTATGGCCCCCAAAGTGCGCTTCCAAATTTGCAAAACCTGTTACCGGGTTGAGCCTCGCTTTGTCCTTAGGAATCTTTTTGAAAAGATTATTCGTTTAGCTGAGCCCTTCTTCAGTTTTCTAAGGAAACCACCCTTGCCAGTTCCTCCCGCGTAGTTAAGCCCTTTTCTACTTTGATTAGTCCGTCATCAAAAAGAGTTTTCAAATTTTTGGAAGGGGTAGTTCCAGGCATTATTTGATAAATGCCAATTCTCCCCCGATAGCCCTCAGGAGTTATCCTTCTTACTAAGCGCTGGGCTACTACTCCTAAAACGGTAGCTTCTACTAAATATTTTTCGATTCCCATTTCCAGCATCCGTGTAACAGCTGAAGGAGCATCGTTGGTGTGAAGTGTCGAGAAAACCAAATGCCCAGTAAGAGCGGCTTGGACCGCTACTTTAGCGGTTTCTAAGTCACGAATTTCTCCTACCATGATGATATCCGGATCCTGGCGCAGAATGTGGCGAAGCCCCTTAGCAAAAGTTAGGTCGATTTTCGGATTGACTTGAATTTGATTTATCCCTGGAAGCTGATATTCAACGGGATCTTCAATGGTTACAATATTAACTTCTTTGGAGTTAAGCTGAGTAAGGGTTGCATAAAGAGTTGTAGTTTTTCCGGAACCGGTGGGGCCAGTTACTAAAACTATTCCGTTCCGCTTGGAAATGATAGATTGATAAAGTTCTAGATCTTCTTTTTCCATGCCTAGTTCTTCCAACTTTAAATGTATGTGTTGACGGTCAAGTAGGCGAATGACTACTTTTTCCCCATGAATGGTTGGTATAGTTGAAACCCGAAGGTCAATTTGATTTTTCTTGATCTTTAGATTAGTTCTTCCATCTTGGGGTAATCGGTTTTCGGCAATGTCGAGGGCAACCATGACTTTGACTTTAGAAATTAAAGCCGCTTGTTTGGATTTAGGGATCGGGGTTCCTTCCTGGAGCAAGCCGTCAACCCGATAGCGCACACGCAGAAATTCCTCTCGGGGCTCTAAGTGGATGTCTGATGCACCCAGTTCTACGGCTTTATTAAGAATCTCATCTAGGAGTATAGAAATCCCATTGCCATTAGTTTCCATTTTTGTTAACGGTAAAGCCAATTTTCCCTATTGGTTTTTCCGACGGGGCCACAAGCTTACGGATGATTTTTAGGATGGCCTTGATTTTTGAGTCATGCTTTCCAACTTCTTGTTCAAGTTGGGCAAGCCTTTGGGCAAATTCTTTATGGACGGAAAGAAGTTTATGTAGCCTGACAAAAGTTTTAATGATAAGGATGCTAATTTTTACGGCCCTTTCACTGTTTAACACACTTGCAAGCATTGCGACGCCGTGTTCTGTGAAAGCGTAGGGGAGAGTAGCGGAATGTTTCAGGGTTCTGAACCGGTGACAATTTGTCACCAGTTCTTTTTTTTCTTCTGTGGTAAGCTGAAACATGAAATCGTCTGGGAACCTCTCTATATTGCGTTTAACTTGGCGATTCAAATATTTTGTCTCTACACCATATAACTCTGCAAGATCCCTATCAATCATAACCTTTTGGCCACGGATAAAGAAAATTCTTTCTTTAATTACTTCTTGTGGAATAAGGGTTGTTGTCATAGTTGTCGTTTCCTGACAGGATTTTAGCAATATTATTACCAAGACGTTCCGGATATCTGAATTACTGTTCGAAGTCAGAATTGCGGCCCAAATATTTGAAAAATATAACAAAAATTTGAGAAATCAAGCCCGGATTTGGATATTCCAGTGATAAGACGTAGTGGCGAGATTTCGTTAGCGTTTAAATTTTTTCGCCAGTTCTTCTTCGGTAAAACGCAGCATAGTGGGACGACCATGAGGGCAAGTGAAGGGATTGGTGGTAGAGAAAAGATCAAGAATTAGTTGGTTAACTTCTTGGGGCGATAATTCATCCCCGGCCTTTACCGCGCTGTGGCAGGCAATTGATTTGCGAAGGGCTTCTTGTCGGCTTTGTTCAGAAAGACCTTTTTCTAATTCTTTTAAGTCAGAAAGAATCTTGCAAAAGAGTATGCCTGCGGAAACTTTAGAAGCTACGGCTGGGATAGAACGTAAAAGGAAGCTATTAGTACCAAATTCTTCAAGATTAAAACCCAGATTCTTTAGGTAAGTAAGGTTTTCTTGAAGAATAGGGGCCTCGGCTGGGCTAAGCTCTATCGTTTCGGGGATAAGGAGGGTTTGGAAAGAAACTTCCCCAGGGTCCTTGGCCTCTTGGCTTAGGCGATCGTAGATGATTCTTTCATGGGCCGCATGCTGGTCAATTAAAATTAATTCTTCACCTTGAATGGTTGCAAGATAAGTATTTTTAAATTGCAGTACGGGTACTTGGTTAAAGCCAGTCGGTAGCTGTTCGGAAGATAAAAATTCTTTGGGGAAAAGGATATCCGTCATGGCGGGCTGCCAAGTGGGAAGACCTGAGGGCTTTGAGGAAGAGATAAAGGAAGCTTCTAAGTTTTGTTTAGAGGAAGAAGAGAAAGCCTGATGATATTTGGCTAGAGTTTGTTTTACGGCTTCGGTGATGGCTGCTAACACTTCTTGGGTTTTGGAAAATCTTACTTCCCTTTTGGTAGGGTGCACATTAACATCGACGAGCTTAGGATCAATTTCGAGGAAAATAATCCCTACGGGAAAATTCGCACTGGGAATTAAATTTTGGTAGGCCTCCTCCAAGGCCCGCGCCAGTAAAGGATTTCTCACATATCTTTTATTAACAAAAAATATTTCGTAAGATTTATCCGTGCGGCTGAGAGTCGGACGTCCAGCAAATCCACTAATTTTCCCAAAAGAATAAGAAAAGTCCACTTTTTCTAGTTCTTTGGCTAACTCTGTGCCATAAACCGCAATGATAGCTTCTAAATGATTGCCTCTGCCGGGAGTAAGCAATAGTAGCTTTCCGTCAGAGATAAACTTAAAACTTATTTCCGGAAAAGCCAGAGCGTACTTTGCTACGATATCTCCCATGTGAGCCATTTCTGTGGCTTTGGATTTCAAGAATTTCTTTCGGGCCGGGACGTTATAAAAGAGATCCTTGACTTCTACCGTAATTCCTGAGCCCGAGGGATTGGGTTCGATTCTCAGTTTGGAGACGCTGGCAATGGAAGGCAAGGCCTCTCCGCGAAAGCCAAGAGTTTTAACTTGATCGAGATCTTCGAAAGAACGGATTTTTGAGGTAGAATGGCGTTGCAAAGCAAGGTTGATCTCTTCTTTGGTCATTCCCCAGCCGTTGTCGGAAACGCGTATTAATTTTTGTCCCCCATCTTCAACTTCTACGATGATGGTTTTAGCTTGGGCATCAATAGAGTTTTCTAGCAGTTCTTTAACTACTGAAGCGGGCCTTTCTACTACTTCTCCCGCAGCGATTTTATTGATAACGTCTTCCGGTAGAACTTGGATTGGGGGTTTGTTCATGAGACAATGCTATTCAAAGTTTCTTCAAAGCCGGGAAAGGAAGTTCGGATACAATTGGTGTCTTCGACTTTTGTTTCTCCCTCTGCTAATAGTCCAGCAATGGCTAAGGCCATGGCTACCCGGTGGTCCCCATAGCTATTAACGGTAGTTCCTTTTAGTTTTGTTGGACCTACAATAAACATTCCGTCTTCTAGTTCTTGAATATCTGCCCCCATTTTTTTCAATTCTGAAGTCATGGTTTTGATACGATCGCTTTCTTTTACTCTGAGTTCCTTGGCCCCTCTAATTTCTGTGAGTCCTTCGGCTTGAGTAGCAGCCACAGCGATAATGGGAATTTCATCAATGATCCTGGGAATGATTTCTCCGCTTATTTTAAGAGCTTTCAGTTTTGAACTTTGGATTATAAGGTCAGCTCGAGGTTCTTCAGAAAGAATTCGCTCATTTTGTACCTCAATGGTGGCTCCCATGCGGTGGAGAACATCAATTATTCCTGTGCGGGTGGGGTTAACCCCTACATTTAAAATTTTAAGCTCGGAATCAGGAGTTAAAGCAGCCGCAATCATAAAAAAGGCAGCCGAGGAAAGATCCCCGGGGATATCGACCTCTGCTCCAACGAATTCCTTGAGCCCCGTAACCTGGGACTCAAGCCCCGAGACTTTGATATCTGCAGCAAAGTGAGCCAGCATGCGTTCGGTATGATCGCGGGAAGGATTTTTTTCCACTACTTTAGTTGTTCCTTGAGCATAAAGCCCGGCTAGAAGAATTGCAGATTTTACTTGGGCGGAGGCCACAGGAAGTTCATATTCAATGGCCTTCAGTTCTCCTCCTAAGATTCTTAGGGGGGCAAAAACTTCATTTTCGATTTTTCTTCCCTTGATGCTTGCTCCCATGAGGGTAAGGGGCTTAATAATTCTTCCCATAGGTCTTCTTTGAATTGACTCGTCGCCAGAGATGATGGTTTCAAATTTTTGTCCAGAAAGGATCCCCGAAAAGAGTCGGATGGTTGTCCCTGAATTCCCTACATCAAGCATCGTAGAAGAAGGTTTTAAGCCATGTAAGCCCTTGCCAAAGACCTCAACCTGATTGCTTTGGATATTTATTTCTACCCCCATTTTTTTAAAGCAATCAACGGTAGCTAAACAATCAGCGCTCGGCAAGAAATTAAAAATTTTACTGCGGCCGCTAGCCAGAGAGCTGATCATAATGGCTCGGTGGGAGATGGACTTGTCACCAGGAACTTGGATTTCAGCTTTGATCCTCCTAGCAGGCTTTATGATTAAGTACGACATAGTGGTCTTGTTTGAATTATACCATCTTGACCTGAAATTTTCTATGAAGGCCGGGAAGTATTCAGTGTTCGGGGCCTTCGGAATTCCCCGAAGCACGAAGTGCGAAGGGGAATGGACTTTTAAGGGCCAAACAATAGGTCACGAAAGTTTTTGGCTTTTTCCAGTTCTTCTTTAATTTTTTCGTTGTTTCCTTCCTTAATTGATTTTTCAAGACGAGCAAGGACTTTTTTGAAGACACTAAGAATTTTTAAAACGGAGGATTTATTAGTGGTAAACATATCTACGCCGAGAATTGGGTCGCCCGATGCAATTCTGGTTGTATCCCGAAACCCTGAAGCGGCACACTTGCTCATTAGTTCCCTTTCTGGATGTTCGGCTACGGTATTTACTAGAGAAACAGCTATAGCTAAGGGGAGGTGGCTGATGGCGGCTACTACTAGATCGTGGGTCTTAGGATCCATCTCTTGTGTTTTGGCCCCGAGGAGGTTAATTAAATTTTTCAATTCGATTAGAGCTTTGCTGCTGGTTTTTGAAGTTTTGGTTAAGATCCAAACTTTATCTTTGAAGAGATCGGCCTCAGCGGCTTCTAATTTTGGCTTTTCTTTGCCGGCCATGGGGTGTCCCCCTACAAAGTAAATCCCCTTAGGCATGATTTTTTCTGCTTGAGATACAATTTCAGACTTTGAACTTCCAACATCGGTTACAATCGCTCCTTTTTTTAGCTGTGGAGCAATTTCACGAACAACCGGCACAATTAAATGAATAGGAGTACAAATGAAAATAATATCCGCCTCTATACATCCTTTTACATGGTCGGTGGTTCCTTCATCAATAGCCCCCAGGGCTACTGCTTGTTGGATGGTTTCCTCTCTTCTAGGAACACCAATGATTTTTAAGTCCGGTCGTGCTTTTTTTAGGCCCAAGCCAAGGGAGCCGCCGATTAAACCAAGCCCAATGATAGCAATTCTCATAGCATCCCCCTTAGAAACTTACTCATTAATTCGTGCCCTTTTTCAATTTTAAATTTTGCCTTTTTAACTTCTCTTTCATTAAATCCCTTTATTCCCTCTTTCCCTTCTCTACCTTCTTTCCCTTTTCTGCCTTCTCTATCCTTTCTTCCCTCTAAGTTATAGATTACAAACGGCACTGGCTCAGCGGTATGCGTCATGGCTTTAATTGGGGTGGGATGATCGGGGAGAACGAGAATCCGGATATCCGGATAACTGCTTGCTTGGGTTGCCTTTAAAATTGTCCCTACCACGTAACGATCAAAATCTTCAATGGCTTTAATTTTCTTGCTTATACTTCCTTCATGCCCTGCTTCGTCCGGCGCCTCGACATGGATGAAGACCACATCGTTTCTCTTTAGAGCTCTCAGAGCATACTCAGCTTTACCTTTATAATTGGTATCTAAGTATCCCGTAGCTTTTGGAACTTTGATCACTTCCATGCCCAAAGTTTTACCCAGACCTTTGAGAAGATGCACCGCGGTAATTACCGCGGCCCTTTTCTTGTACTTTTTCCAAAAAGAAGGCAGGCTTGGTGTTTCTCCTTGTCCCCACGGCCAAATCATAGTTGCCTTGGTTTTCATCTTTTGTAAAATTACTTCACTTTCTTTCATCAAGCGAATCAAGAGTTCTGAGCCGGGGCCCTTTGGTAAATGGGGATCGATAGGTTTTCCGGTGATATCATGAGGAGGAATACATTTAACTTTTGCAAGGTCTTTGGTCTTTAATCCTCGGTTTTCGGTCAAAACTAAGATATTTCGGTAACTTAGTCCGGCATGAAATTTAATATTTTGGGAGCCCAGTTTTTCATCTAATTGTTTTATAACTTTTTGCGCTTCTGCATTTGGAATGTGGTGAGCGGTAAAACTTTCCATTTTTTTTGCTTTAATGGTTACCAAGTTGCAGCGAAAAGCAATCTCGTTTTTTTTAAGTTTAATTCCTAGGCTAGCAGCTTCTAAAGGACCTCGGCCCGTATAATATTTTTTTGGATCATAACCAAAGATGCTCATGGCGGCCACATCGGAGCCCGGCTCCATGCCTAGGGGGACATTTTTGGTCCAACCACAAGTTCCTTTTTGGGCTAGAAAGTCCATGTGGGGAGTGTGTGCTGCTTCTAAAGGGGTTTTCCCTCCAAGTTCTTTAAGCGGCCAATCACTCATTCCGTCGCCGATGAGAACTAGATACTTCATTTTAGCTTCGGAAGGCTTACCTTGGGTAAGCTTTTAGGCACAGTGACTTCAGGGGTAGGAGTGGTGATGATTTTTTCTTTAATAAAGACATCTACTTTGGGAGCTTCCTTTTCAAGGGTGGGGTAAATAGTCTTTATTAGGAGATAAGATAATTTTACAAAGTAAGAATCGCGCAGTAGTTCATGCGCGGGCTTAGCTAAGGGGACTTCAAGCAGGTAGGCAGAAATTATACCTACCAGAATAAGAGCAAGTAAAACTATGAGAAGATTTTTAATGGTTTTTAGCAGTCCTCCTGCGTTTTTGAGGAGGTAAAAGAGCGCAAGACCAATGATAATGAGGTCTAAAATGTTTATCATTTACGTAATGCCCGTTTAAATTTTTTAAGTCTTAGTTTTAAGTTTGGATATTTTAAGGCCAGGATTTGAGCGGCAAGAATAGCTGCATTTTTAGCTCCGTCAATGGCTACCGTAGCTACCGGAACTCCGGGGGGCATTTGGACAATGGAAAATAAGGCATCGTGTCCCGAAAGGGCCGGGGAATGGATAGGAAGTCCAATTACGGGCAGGGTGGTGTGGGCAGCTACCACTCCTGGTAAAGCTGCGGCCATTCCGGCGGCAGCAATGATTAGATCATATTTCTTCTCTGCTTCCTGAGCAAATTTTTTGACTTTTTCTGGCGTGCGATGAGCTGAGGCAATAGTTAGTTCGTAATTAATTCCAAAGTCCTTTAGTTGTTGCTCTACTTTTTCAATAGTAGGGAGGTCAGATTTACTGCCAACAATTACCCCCACCTTGGGTACTAGCTTTTTGTTCATACGGCTTCTCCTTTAGGGAGGGGTTACCGTCATGATTTTGCGTGCTTGGTCGGGGAAGCGGGCCACAAAGAGCAGTTCATGCTTAGTTAAAGGTTTTTGGGTGTGGACGTTAGCGTAGCGAACTAGTTCTAGGATTCTTTCTGCCTCTTTATCGTCTTTAAATTCTACTTCAAGCTTACCATAAACATTGCGAAAACCTTTTATCCCGCTATATTCTCCCACCGTGATCATTCTTCCTGTTTCTACCAATTCTGGTTCTCCACGGCCTAGCTCTTCGTAATCATAGAGTTCGTAATTGCGACGATCTTTCAAAGCACCGTCGGCATGGATGCCCGACTCGTGAGCAAAAGCGTTAGCTCCTACGCCCACCTGATTGTAAGGAATGGGAATACGGAATGCATAGGAAGCGTAGTTAGCCAGCTGCCAGGCCTTGTTCAGTTTGGTTTCGGGAGGGAACAAATTCATGTCTCTTAGTCCGCTAGCGTACTTTAAAGCCAGCAAAACCGAGAGCAGGTCTGCATTTCCAGCTCGTTCTCCTACCGCATTGATGGTGGTATTTATATAGGCATCTTGTCCTGCTTCTACTACGCCCTTAGCTCCCATAACTGAACAAGCTACCGCCATGCCGAGGTCATTATGGCAGTGAAGTTCTATGGGCATTTTTAATTCTTGGGCTAAAGCTTTGGCTCTTTGATAAATGGTAAGGGGGTCATCTGCTCCTAAAGTATCGCAATAGCGCAGCCGCACTGCCCCATGTTCTTTTGCCGCTTTCCCAAATTTAATCAAATATTCTAGTTCCGTGCGTGAAGCATCTTCAGCATTTACTCCTACGGTTTCGGCTCCTAATTTATAAGCCGTGTCTACAGCCTCGATCATATTTTGAATCACGCTTTCTTCAGTCATTTTCCCTAGAAACTTACTTTCAATCATAATGCGCGAGGTGGAAATAGAAAGGTTTAAATGTTTAATTTTAGGGACTAGCTTAAAAGAGAGCTCTACATCTTTTTTAATGGCCCTGGCCCAGCCCTCCAAGCGAATCGGAGCTAAAACCCCCATCTCTGCTAATTCTAGATTAGCGTTGAGATAATTAGTTTCATGATGGGTAAAGGGAAAACCAAATTCCGATTGGAAAATTCCCATTTCGTTGAGGTACATATTAATAATTGTTTTCTCTAACTTAGCCAACCCAATGCGGGCAGTTTGTACCCCATCTCGGTTAGTGACATCGATAATATATACTCTTGCCATGGTTTCCTCCTTATGTTGATGAAATTATAGCAAATTGGTGGTTAGTGTGCAAGGTCAGTAGTAAAAGACATAGAGGGCAGAAGAGGAAAAGAGGTTCTTTTATTTTTCAAGACGATTATTGGGTTGTTATTAAAGATCGTGATAAATTGAGAAGAAGTACTGAGGGAGCGAACTAGCTCTTTTTCTTCGATCCCATGATTGCTCCAATCAATTACCACATAGTCCACATGTTCTAAGGGAGGTGGGAGGTCTTTCCCTTCTTGAAACCAGGGTCCCCAAAGGCAGGCTTTAAAAGGATTTGGAAACATGTAGATTTCTCTGCGGTGAGTTAAGTGAGGTACTAAAGAATAGGAAGCAGAAACCTTGGCGGCCGGAGATATTAAGCTCAAAGCTCTATTCTTTATGGTGATTGCTTCATCGGTGTTTAATCGTTCAAAAGTTTTTTTCAACTGATCCAGATGAGACCAGAAAGGGAAGTGGCTTAGTTTGGTATTAAAATAAAAGGAAGAAAATACAAGGATTAGTGCAAGCATGATTTTTGCTTTTTCACCCAGTTTTTGAGTTAGGGAGAGATATCGTAGGCCTTCAATCAAGGCGATAAAGAGAATGGGAATGGTAAGATAGTTATAATGATAGTAGATAGAGCGGAGATAACCCACACCACTTAAAACATTAATGGTTAAGGGAGGAAGAAGCAAGAAAACAAATTGGGGGGCAAGAAGAGGAAGACCCGCTAAAGGGAAAAGGAGATCCTGATAGTAGCGCAAACTTTCGGGATGAAGAAAGTTTTGAAGATAGAATTGAGGATTAAAAATGTTAGCAAAAAATCCTCTAAACCAGTGAGAATAAACTTGGCTGCCTAAGGGCAAACTGTTGAAGTAAGGCATTAATATCTTAGAACAAATTAGATACCAGCCTAGGCTTATGGTCATAACTGCCAGCCCATGCTTCCAATTTCTTTTAAATAAGATTAGAAATAAGCCAATAAAGAGAGTAGTTAAAGCTACATCTTCTTTCCCAATGAGGGAAAGCATAAGAAAAATGTAAAATAGGAAATATTTTTCTTGAAGCAAGAAAATTAAGGTTAAAATCATGGGAAGTACAATCAAAGCTTCGGTGTGGAATTGGTCAAGGTTGAGATTTTGTAGGGCAGGGTAAAGCAAGTAGGAGAATGTAATACTAAGAGCTAAAAAGTGATTTTTAATTCTTTCCTGGGCAAAGAGGAAAAGAAAAATGGCCCCCGATCCTAAAATTAAAGCTTGAATGATAAATAGAACATTTATATCGTTCCAAAACCAAAAAAGGGGAGCTAGGAATATCTGGTAAAATCTAATGTGATCGGCGAAGCTGTGCATTCCTCGAACGGTAATAAAAGGGGTCATCCCTTGTGAAAACAACCAAATAGCTTGGTCTTCGATTCCGGCATCAAAAGCTTGGGTGTAAAAAATTTTGTGTAAGAGAATAGTGTAGGTTGAAAAAATTATTATGTAGTAAATGGTTACTAGAACGGCCAAGATAATTGGTAAGCTTTTAATATTTTTCCCCTTCATGTTATGAAACTAAGATTTTACGAATAAGTTTTATTATAACATAGAAGTAAAGTTGGGGTGACATAAAAACCCTTGAGGTGGTATACTAATCTTATGCACAAAATTGTAGGTCTTATTGGTTATCCTTTGGGACACAGTGTCTCCCCGGCGATGCACAATGCCGCTTTTAAAAAGCTGGGGCTAGACTTTGAATATCTAACTTTTGAAGTTCCGAAAGAAGACCTACCAGATGCATTGAGGGGGATGCGTGCTCTTCACGTAGCGGGCTTTAACGTCACTATTCCCCATAAAGAGGCCGTTGTTCCTTTGCTCGATGAGGTAACGAAGTTAGCTAAAATAATTGGAGCGGTTAATACTGTAGAAAACCAAGAAGGAAAGCTGGTGGGCTATAATACCGATGGACCGGGATTTATAGAATCGCTAACTGAAGATGCAGGTTTTTCTCCAGAAAATAAAAAGGTTGTGGTTTTGGGGGCGGGGGGAGCTAGTCGCGCCGTTTCCGTTATGCTGGCAGAAGCTAAAGTTAAGTCCCTGGTTCTTTCCGATATCCTTTTTGATCGGGCGAAAAACTTAGCTGAGTATCTCGGGTCTTATTTTGAAGTAAAAGCGGAAGCTTTAAAAGCTAGTAGTAAAGAGCTGAAAGAAGAGATTGAAAAGGCAGATTTGTTGGTTAATACTACCCCGATAGGCATGTATCCCAAAGTTGAGGAATGCCCTTTGCCCGAAGGTGCTTCTTTACCTAGTAACTTGTTAGTGTATGATTTGGTTTATAACCCTCAGGAGACTAAGTTGCTTAAGATGGCCAAAGGTTTTGGCTGTCGAACTTGTTCTGGGCTTGGAATGTTAGTTCGACAAGGAGCTTTGGCTTTTACCCTTTGGACGGGAGAGGAAGCTCCCCTTGAAGTGATGTGGACGGCGGCAAAGGAAGCACTTCGTCGTCAATCCTGACGGAATCTCGCCACTTTCTTGGTTGCAGATCTTAAGTTTTGGGTCTTTGGTTGCAAGGTATGGTTTCGTAGGTCAAGAGTTATAGTTCTCAGTTTCTGGTTTTAATTTTTTATTGTTTTAATGGCAAATAATGATGGTAATTAAAAACTTGCGGATCATTGAATAAAGACCCGCGATTTTTGCCCTAGGGATTGCGAATGCCTTTGGCAATATAATTGCTATCGATTTGACAGGCGTTTTTCTCTTTGATAGGATACGGCAAAGAGGTGGTAGTTTTTGAAAAATTTAATTATTGTAGAATCCCCAGCGAAAGCAAGAACCATTGAGAAGTTTTTGGGCAAGGACTTTGAGGCGGCGGCTTGTGGGGGCCACATTCGAGACCTTCCCCCTCGTTCGCTAGGGGTTAATATTGAGAAAAATTTTGAACCTTATTATGTAATCATAAAAGGTAAAGAAGGAATTATTAAGCTCCTAAGGAGTAAAGCAGAAAAAGCTGAGAGTGTTTACCTAGCCCCAGATCCTGATCGAGAAGGTGAAGCCATTGCTTGGCACCTTAAAACGGTGCTGAATCTCGATGGCAAAGTCAAGCGCATTGAGTTTAATGAAATTACTAAAGAAGCAGTAGTAGCCTCCCTTAAGCATCCGCGCGATATTGACCAAGCACGAGTAGATGCGCAACAAGCAAGGAGAATCTTAGATCGCTTAGTGGGGTATAAACTAAGTCCTCTTTTGTGGAAAAAAGTAAGAAAAGGGCTTTCGGCTGGGAGGGTACAGTCCGTAGCCGTAAGGTTGATTTGTGAAAGAGAAGAAGAAATAAGGAAGTTTAAACCCCAAGAATATTGGGATATTCGGGCACTTCTAAGCAAGGGGAAAGAAGAATTTTGGGCAAAGTTGGTAGGTAAAAAGGGAGAGGCCTATGGGGTTAGCCCTAAGGAAAAAGGGAAGGTTATTTCTTCTGAGGCAGAAGCGAAAAAGATTACAGAAGAAATTTCTTCTGCTTCCTTTGTGGTGAGCGAGGTTCGGCAAAAAGAACAAAAAAGGTATCCTGCCGCTCCTTTTATCACCAGCACTTTACAGCAGGAAGCAGCTCGTCGGCTTGGTTTTTCCGCCAAAAAAACTATGACTCTTGCCCAGAAGCTTTATGAAGGAGTAGAAGTAAAAGGAGAGGGAAGGGTAGGTTTAATTACCTACATGCGTACCGATTCGGTGCGCGTGGCAACGGAAGCCGTAGCGGAGGTTAGGAAATTCATTGCTGAAAATTTTGGAACTAACTACCTTCCGCCTAATCCTGTGATTTATAAAAAGAAAAAGCAAGCTCAAGATGCCCACGAAGCGATTCGGCCTACTTCAGTTATGCGCCACCCAGAAAAAATAAAAGAAAGTTTAAAGGGTGATGAGCTTCAACTTTACGAGTTAATTTGGAAGAGATTTGTTGCTTGCCAAATGGATGCGGCAATTTTTGATCAGATTTCGGTAGATATAAAGGCCAAAGATTATCTTTTTCGAGCGACTGGGGCAACTTTAAAATTTGATGGTTTCCTAAGAATTTACGAAGAAAGTATGGAAGAAGAACCAGGGGAAACGATAGGGACGTTGCCTAAACTGGAGGAAAAAGAAAAATTGCTGCTTAAAAAGTTGATACCTCAATCTCACTTTACGGAACCGCCGCCGCACTATACTGAGGCCTCCTTAGTTAAAGAACTAGAGCAAAAAGGAATTGGGCGACCTTCCACTTATGCTCCTATTATCTCTACGATTCAAGAGCGTGGTTATGTAATCAAAGAAGGAAAAAGCCTAAGGCCTACTGAGATTGGTCAAATTACCAATGATCTTCTGGTTAAACATTTCCCTAAAATTTTAGATGTAAAATTTACCGCTCACATGGAAGACGATCTAGACAAGATTTTAACTAAAAAAATTAACTGGATAACGGTTTTAAAAGAGTTCTATATCCCTTTTGAAGCTTCTTTAAAAGAAGCAGAAGAAAAAATGGAAAAGGTAAAGAAGGAGATTATGACGGAAGAAGTTTGCCCAGAGTGTGGAAGTAAATTAGTTATCCGGCAAGGACGCTATGGTGATTTTATTGCTTGTTCTAATTATCCTAAGTGCAAGTTTACTAAAAACTTACCTGCTGAAGGGGATCAAGAATCAACTTTAAAAGAGACCTGTGAGAAATGTGGTCGGCCGATGACGATAAAGCATGGACGCTATGGAGATTTTCTGGCTTGCACGGGTTATCCAGAATGTAAAAACATAAAACCTATTTTAAAGAAGATAGGAGTAAAATGTCCAAAATGTGGCGCAGAATTGGTAGAGAAAAGAACTAAAAAAGGAAAATTATTTTATAGTTGTTCGAATTATCCTCAGTGTGATTTTGCTACTTGGCAAAAGCCCGTGGTGAAGGAAGGGGATAAGGAAGGGAAGCATGATTAAAGATTTTTTTACCAAAAATATAGGTTTGAAAATTTTAGCTTTGGTGATGGCTCTTATTCTTTGGGCTATCGCTCGCTATGGTTTATTGAAGTAAAAGATGCAAGAAATTAGAAAAATAAAGGAAATGCGTTCTTTTTCTCAAAGGGTTAAAGCTTTTGGCAAGACCATAGGTTTTGTCCCTACTATGGGGGCCCTGCATGAAGGGCATCTCTCCTTGGTAACAGAGGCGCGAAGAAAATCTGGGGTGGTAGTGGTAAGCATCTTCGTTAATCCCATTCAATTTGGACCTAAAGAAGATTACACCCATTATCCTAGAAATTTAGCCAGAGATAAAAAGCTTTTGAAAGAAGTGGGAACCGATGTGATTTTTGTACCAGAAGTAGAAGAGATGTTCCCAGAAGGCTTTAAAACTTACGTTGAGGTAGAAGCATTGTCTAAGGTAATGTGTGGGAAGTCACGGCCAACCCATTTTAAGGGAGTGACTACGGTAGTGGCAAAATTGTTTAATATTGTTTTGCCGGATTATGCTTTTTTTGGGGAGAAAGATTATCAACAACAGGTAATCATTAAGCAAATGGTAAAGGATTTAAATTTCCCGGTAGAAATTATAACTTTACCCACGGTGAGAGAATTTGATGGCTTGGCTATGAGCTCGAGAAATGCTTATCTCAGTGAGAAAGAAAGAAAAATAGCACCCATCCTTTATCAAGCTCTTACTTTAGCTAAAGAAGAAATTAAAAAAGGAGTGCGAGACCCCCAAAAAGTTATAAGAAAAATGCGTACTCTAATTGCTCAGGAACCGGCGGTGCGCCTTGATTATATTACCCTGGTTCATCCCGAAACTTTAGAAGAGCTAAAGGTTATCAGAGGAAGGGTTTTAATTGCTCTAGCGGCTTACCTAGGTAAAGCTCGTCTGATTGATAATTTGGTGGCAGAAGCAAATTAGGAGGGTGTAAGGTGGGGAGGAGAGGGTTTACTTTAGTAGAATTACTGGTGGTAATTGGAATTTCGTCCTTTTTTCTTCTTTTTTCTTTTTCTTCATATCGCTCTTTTCAAGCAGGTCTTTATCTTAAAGCTTTCGCGCACTTAGGAGCGAGTGAACTTAGAAAGGTACAAGGCCTAGCTCAAAGCCAAGGGAAAACATTGAGCTGGAGCTTAGATCAGCTAATTCCGCCCAAAGAAGTAAAGGTTTCTAAAAACGAGACCTTTAAATTTTCTTCTTCTGGCTTTCCTTTGCCCGGAGGAACAGGGACTGCCATACTAAGGAATAGTTTTAGCCGGGACAAAAAGATTGTGGTTTCCTCAGTAGGGAGGGTTAGGGTTGAGTAAGAAAGGTTTTACTCTGGTAGAAATAGTTTTAACCCTTGGATTGTGGTTGTTGGGTATTTTCATGTTTCGGATTTTCCTGCAGCAAGCCGCCATTTCACTTTCCATTTCAGAGAAGTTAATTTTGGCTTTGCAGCAAGCACGTGCTCAGATGGAGGCGCAGCGAAATTCTACCTTTGAAGCAGAACTCACCTTGCTTAAAGTGGAAGTTAAGTGGGATGCTCATCGGCCCCCGCTTCGCTTATTTAGTTTGCGGAGTAAGTATTGATGAAAAAAGGTTTTACTTTGGTAGAGCTAATGGTTTCTCTCTTTTTATTTACCTTTTTCCTTTCTATTTTTTTCTTGGGGCTTGGAGCAGGGCTGCGATTTTTTGACAAAGTAGTTAAAAAGGCGGGCAATAAGCAAGTTGAAAATTTGGTTAGGGAAAGAATGGTTCAGGAGGTTCGCACGGCAGAGGAAATTTTAACCGGCTCTGGCTCTTGCGAAATAAAGTTAAAAGTGGGATCTGCAGTCATTAGTTATGGGTGGAAAGAAGGAAAAGTTTGGCGAAAGAAGAATGGTTACTTAGCTTATCTCACTAATGAGGGGGAGATTAATTTGCTGACTTTTAGTTATTTAAGCAAAAATATCGTTGCCATTAATTTAGGAGGAATTTCTACCCTTGTTTCGCTCCGAAACTCAAGGTAAAAAGGGATCGGCGCTTTTACTTTTGATTATGGCCACGGGAATCTTTCTGGTCTTGGGTGTAATTATTTTGAAAATGGTGTATAATACCCATGCGACCGTGGTGGCTTCTCTTACTCGGGAGGAGGCTTTTTGGTTGGCAGAGGCAGGGTTGGAAAAAGCTAAGGTTGCCCTAGTTCATAACCCTAATTGGTATACCGATTTGCCTCACTATCCTTTTGACGATCGAGCTTGGTTAAAAGAAGAAGCGGTGGGAGAAAAAGAAAACCTAGGAGGGGGCTGGTTTAAAATCGTGCGGGAAAGAGAAAGGCCCTTTTTATATGCCGTTGGCTGCCAAAAAAAAGCGGTGGTGATTATAAAATTAACTTTTTCTACGGCTCCTTTTAAATCAACGAAATGGGAGGAATTATAATGATAAACTATGTGGTTTTGCTTATTTCTATTCTTCTGGCGGTAAGCGGACAGCTTCTGATGAAAAAGGGAATGATGCTCTTTGGAACTTTTCCCGTTAGCCAATTGTTGCTAAAGATTATTCCTATGTTTTTAAATCCTTGGGTTTTCTCGGGTTTAGTATGCTTTGGGCTTTCTGCGGTTTTTTGGTTGGTAGTTTTGTCTCGGATGGAGCTGAGTTTAGTTTATCCTATGGTAAGTGTTGCCTATGTTTTAGTGGCCTTAGCTTCTTGGTTATTCTTTAAAGAAAACTTATCTTTAATTCGCTGGCTAGGAATTTTGGTAATTATTTTGGGAGTATATTTGATTTCTCGCAGTTAAGTTTTAATCTTGCTTGAAATATTTGGTAAAGTCCTCGGGCTTGAGGTTTTCAATAAATTCTTTAAACTTTTTGGTTTCTTCGGCATCCTTCTCGGAATTGACTAGCTTAGCTTGCATCATGACAATTTCGGAAACGAAAATGGGGCTATGACTTCGGAGAGCCAAAGCAATAGCGTCGGAAGGTCGGGCGTCGAGACTTATGGTTTTTCCTTCTTTGGTTTCGATTTCAATCAGGGCTAAAAAGGTTCCTTCTTTGATGTCATTAATAATTACTTTTTTAATTTTCCCTCCTAAGTTTTCAATCGCTAAGCGAAGAAGATCATGGGTCATAGGCCGCGGAGGTTGCACCCCTTGCAACTCCATAGCGATGGCTGCTGCTTCAAAGACCCCAATCCAAATAGGAAGGAAATTAAGTTCTTCTTGATCTCTTAGGAGCACAATAGGAGAAAGATTGCGTGGGTCGAAACCAATCCCCCCCACGATCATTTCGATCATTGATTTTTCACCTTTTCTACAATTTGGGCGAAGGCTTTAGGATCGTTTACCGCTAGGTCAGCTAGGATTTTCCGGTCGAGATTTATTTTGGCTTTTTTCAAGCCCGCGATAAACTGATTATATTTCAAGCCCGCCGCTTGCACCGCGGCGTTGATGCGGGCAATCCAGAGGCGCCGGAACTCACGTTTTTTGGTTTTGCGGTGACGAGTAGCATGTTTTAAGGCTTTATAAACTGCCTGTTTGGCTCGCCGAAACTGAGTACGAAGGGTAATGCGAAACCCTTTGGCGCGCCTTCTAATTTTTTTCCTTCTTCTTCGGGCGACAAACCCACGCTTAACTCTAACCATGCTTTCCTCCTGGTAGCATTTCTAAGACCCGTTTGCGATCCGCCTCGGAAACTTTGGCTGCTGCTTTTAACCTTCGATGTTGTTTGGGTGACTTCCATTCTAAAAGGTGTCTTAGCCGGCTGTGCCTTCTTAAAATCTTGCCGGTTTTTGTGATCCGAAAACGCTTGGCAGCTGATCTTCTAGTTTTTGCTTTAGGCATTTTTATTTGGAACTAAAATTAAACTTAAATTTTTTCCTTCCAGCTTCGGGGGAGCTTCAGGTCTTCCCCACTCTTGAAGGGTGTTGCTTATTTGTCCCAGGACTTTCCTGCCGATATCTACATGAGCCATTTCTCTACCTCGAAACATAACACTGATTTTTACTTTAAACCCCTTTTGCAGCAATTCTTTAACTTTGGCGGCTCTAACTTCTAAGTCGTGCTGCGCGATTTTAGGCGAGAGCTTGATTTCTTTGATTAGTCCCGCCTTAGAAGTGCGCCGTGCTTCTTTTTCTTTTTTGGCTAACTCGTACTTCAGTTTCCCATAGTCCGCAATGCGAGCTACGGGGGGCTTGGAAGCCGGAGCCACTAGTACCAAATCGTACCCTCGTTCTCGGGCCAAGCGCAAGGCCTCGGAGGTTGGCACAATACCTAATTGTTTTCCTTCTTCGTCAATAAGCCGAACTTCCTTTGCGAAGATACGCTCGTTTATGATGTAATCCCTAATACCTTGGCAACCTCCGTTTAAGCTTTAGCTAAATTATAACCTATTTCTTGCTTCAGGTCAAAAAGAAAATCACTTATTTTTTTAGTACCCAGATCTCCTTGGTTTCGGTGTCTAATAGAAACGAGTTCTTCTTTTTCTTCTTTGTCTCCTAAAATTAGCATGTAAGGAATTTTTTGCATTTGGGCGTCACGAATCTTTGACCCAATGGTTTCCCTTCGAAGATCAACTTCTACTCTTAACTCTGCTGCTTGGAGCTGTTTCTTAACTTTTTCGGCATAAGGGCCATGGCGATCAGAAATCGGCAGAACGATCACTTGTACCGGGGAAAGCCATAAAGGGAAAGCTCCCCCAAAGTGTTCAATCAACGCTCCGATAAATCTTTCTAGGCTTCCTAGGATGGCTCGGTGCACCATCACGGGAGTTTTTTCTTCTCCCTTTTCGTCTGTGTAGGTTAGATCAAAACGCTGGGGGAGATTAAAATCTACTTGAATAGTAGGGCCTTGCCATTCTCGCCCCAAACAATCTTTAAGTTTAATATCAATTTTGGGCCCATAAAAAACTCCTGCTCCCGGGTCAATTTCAAAAGGCAATCCCCGATCCTGAAGAGCTTTCTTAAGAATCGAAGTGGCTTGCTCCCATTTTTCGGCCGTTCCCGCAAATTTCTCAGGACGAGTAGAAAGCATTACTTTATACTCAAATTCAAAAACTTTCATTACATAAGCCACAAAATCTAGCACTTGAAGGATTTCGTCTTCCAGCTGGTCCTCGCGGCAGAAAATATGGGCGTCATCTTGCGTAAAACCTCGAACTCTTAGCAGACCGTGTAAAACTCCAGATTTTTCAAGGCGATAAACGGTGCCTAATTCGAAGTACCGAATGGGTAAGTCCCGATAACTGATGGTTTTCCTCTTAAAGATCAGAATGTGACCGGGACAATTCATGGGTTTAACCACATAATCTTGATTCTCAACCTTTAGAAAATACATGTTTTCCCGATAATAGTTTGTATGGCCTGAGGTGTTCCAAAGGTCAATTTTGGCTAGGTGAGGAATGTAAACAAATTGATATCCTCTTTTCAAATTTTCTTTTCTTAAAAAATCTTCGATGACGCTTCTTAAGATTGCTCCTTTAGGATGATAATAAACCAATCCCGCGCCAGCTTCTTCAAATATGGAAAAGAGATCTAGTTCTTTGCCCAACTTTCGGTGATCTCTTCTTTTGGCTTCTTCTATAAATTTTAAATATTCTTCTAATTCTTTTTCGGTGGGAAAGACCGTGCCGTAGATTCTTTGCATCATGGGATTGGTTTCAATCCCATGCCAATATGCTCCGGCAATACTTAGGAGTTTAAGGGCCTTGGGGTTAATTTTGCCGGTATGCTCAAGGTGAGGGCCACGGCAAAGGTCGATAAAATTCCCGTGCTTATAAAGACTTACTTTCTTTTCTTCTATTTCTTTAAGAAGTTCAACCTTATATTTTTCACCCCGCTCTTCAAAAAGTTCAATGGCTTTTTCTCTATCGATTTCGATTCTTTCAAATTTGTGTTTTTGCTTGATAATTTCCCTCATTTTCTCTTCGATTTTAGGGAGATCTTCCGGGGTTAGTTGTTCGGGTAGATCAAAATCATAATAAAACCCATTTTCGATGGCCGGGCCAATGCCGAGCTTTACCCCCGGGAAAAGTTCTTGCACGGCTTGAGCCATGATGTGGGAAGCTGAATGGCGCAAGGTTTCTAAGTTTTCCATTTGGTGTTTTAATTATAACATTAAGTTCAGGGCAAAAACAACGCTTATCCTTGTTTAAGGATTTCCCTTGCCCACTTGTCTGCAGCTAAAATGTCTTCAAGGTTAGGACTAAGTTTGTTTTGATGTTTAGCGATTATTTCTTTGATCTTGGCAGGGATCTGAGCGAAGTTGAATTTGCCCTTTAAGAATTGGCTGACCGCTTCTTCGTTAGCAGCATTGAGGACAGAAGGCAAGGTTCCTCCAGCTTTCCCGGCTTCATAGGCATATTCCAAACAGGGGAATTTTTGCTTATCGGGCTTCAGAAAGGTTAATTGCGATATTTTGGTGAAGTCGAGACGAGACCAAAGGTTTGCTTGCCTTCGTTCCTCAAGCAGGGCATACTGAATGGGAATTCTCATGTCAGGAGCCCCCAGCTGAGCTTTGATTGATCCATCCACAAACTCAATCATGGAATGGACGATGCTTTCCGGGTGAACAATAACTTCGATTTGGGAATAATCAAGTTCAAAGAGGTAGTGGGCTTCAATAACTTCAAAGCCTTTATTCATTAAGGTGGCCGAGTCAATAGTGATTTTGGGCCCCATTTTCCAGGTGGGGTGTTTAAGCGCTTCTTTAGCGGTAAGAGATCCAAATTTTTCTATTGGAGTTCTCAAAAAGGGGCCTCCAGAAGCAGTCAAGATGATCTTTTTGATGGTTTTTTTATCTTCTCCTTTTAGGCATTGAGCAATGGCGCTGTGTTCGGAATCTATCGGATAAATCTTTATGCCAGCAGTTTTTGCTTCTTTCATAAAAATTTCCCCTGCAACTACGAGAATTTCTTTGGTAGCAAGGGCAATGTCTTTTTTCAACCTAACGGCTTCTAATACCGCAGGAAGAGATGCCGCCCCAGGAATAGCAGCTACTACCATTTGTGCCTCAGAAGCGGTTGCTACTTTAAGTAGGCCTTCTTCCCCAGTATGAATTTCGACTTTAGTTGAGGAGAGCCGAGCTAGAACTTTTTCTTTTATTTCTTGATTAAGAACGGAAATTAAACGCGGCTGGAATTTTTTTGCTTGTTCTACAATAAGATCTATTTCGTCTTTAGCGGCAAGGGCTACTACTTTTAAACTGCTAGGGAAGGTAGAAACTACTTCTAAGGTTTGTTTGCCAATAGAACCAGTGGAGCCCAAGATGGATATGGTTTTCATAAGATAAAGTTTATTACCCCCAGCGTGGCAGCAGCAACTAAAAAAGAAGCGATGGTTGTTCCTGCCAACCCGGCAAAAAAAGTTGGTATCCAGCGCAGGCCCAAAAGATAAGCGGCAATGGTCCCAGTCCAGACCCCGGTTCCCGGAAGCGGTACGGCGATAAACAAAGTCAAACCGATAAGTTCTAACTCTTCGATTAGCTTACTTTTTGCCCGGGTACGAGTAAAAAGCCAGGAAAAGAAGCGTTCAAAGATCGGAACTTTACGCAGGTGTTCAGTCAGGTTGTCCAAGAACCAAAGGAGAGGAAAAATAGGTAAAATACTACCCATGACACTTAGCATTATGGTGGCTGCAGGGGAGAGATGGTAAACAATAATGCCTAAGGGAACGGAAGCTCTTACTTCAAGAATTGGAAGAAAGGCAGTGAAAAAGACCATAACTTCGTTTGGAATTTTGATCATTGGGAATTAGAACTTGTTTGGTCATTGGCCATTGGAAATTGGTTATTTCCTTAACCAATGCATCATGCCCCGCAGTTCTGCCCCTACTTTTTCAATAAGGTGATTTTTGTCTTTTTCTCGCAGAGCATTAAATTTTTTGCAACCTTCTTTGTTTTCTTTAATCCATTCTCGGGCAAAGGCCCCCGATTGGATACGCTTCAAGGCTTTCTTCATACGTGCTTTGACTCTCTCGTCGATAATTTTAGGACCTACAGTTAAATCGCCATATTCGGCGGTATTACTTATGGCTTTGCGCATTCCTTGGAGCCCATCTTTGTAGATTAAATCTACAATGAGCTTCAGTTCGTGACAGCATTCAAAATAAGCCATCTCTGGCTGATAACCGGCTTCCACTAGGGTTTCGAAACCGGCTTTGATTAAAGAAGTGCAACCTCCACAGAGAACGGTCTGCTCGCCGAAAAGATCAGTTTCTACTTCTTCCTTAAAAGTGGTTTCGAATACGCCCGCGCGCGTGCCCCCAATTCCCTTAGCGTAGGCCAGGGCCATTTCCTTAGCTTTGCCCGAAGCGTCTTGATAGACGGCAATCAAGCAGGGAACTCCTTCTCCCTCAAGGTAAGTTTGTCTTACCATGGTCCCAGGTCCTTTGGGAGCTACCATGATAACATCGATGTTTTTGGGCGGCTTTATGGTTTTGAAGTGAATATTAAAGCCATGAGAAAACATGAGCGTTTTCCCTGCTTTTAGATGTTTTCTTATAGATTCCTTATAAACTTGGGCTTGCAGTTCATCAGGAATAAGGATTTGAATAACTTCTCCTCTCTTAGCTGCCTCTTCAGCACTCATAACTTCAAAGCCTGCTTCTTGAGCGTTTTTCCAGTTAGGGGTTCCTTCTACCTCGGCAATGACTACCTTTAAGCCGCTGTCCCTTAGGTTTTGAGCCTGCGCTCCTCCCTGATTGCCAAAACCAACAATAGCAATGGTTTTGTCTTTTAAAACTTCAAGATTAGCATCTTTGTCATAATATACTTTTGCCATTTTGTGTACCTCCTTACTTTTTAATTATACTCTGATTGCTTTTTTCCTGCAAGTAGGTAGCAATTTCTTTTTTGCGGACCTTATCCCACCCTATCTGCCCTCTTCTTAAATAATCAATGACCAAGATACAATAACCAAATAATGACCCAAAATTAATTAAACAATGTCCCAAATCCCAATTAAACAATTTTTGGGATTTGTTTAATTGTTTAATTGTGACATTTATTTTGGTTATTGGTAATTTTGAAGAAAAGGGAAAAGGTGGATATTTGCGTTTTTGGAGGTCCTTAGAGTGAAGATTTCATGATGGCTTTAACTTTGTGAATTTTTCCATCCTGATGAGGCCGAATGAGGTTTCCTTCAATTTTTTCCCCATCCACATAAACCTCTACTGGCCCGTGTTCTATCCCTTCGGGGTTTTCTATTTCTATTTCATATGTTGCTCCTCGGAAGGGACGGATAATCTTTGCTTTTTTCCAGTGGGAGGGAAGGGTGGGGCAAATCCGCAATCCTTCGTAATCTCTTTGCGCTCCTAAGAGCATTTCGGTGGCTACCATAAAAGTCCAGCCAGCAGTACCCGTAAGCCAAGTATAAGCTCCTTCTCCATGAGCATAAGGATGTTCAGGACCGATTAAATATTCCGCATAGACATATGGTTCTGCTTTGTAAAGATCGATATCTTTTTGCTTGTTAGGCATGATTTGACACATGGTTTCGTAAGCTTTGTTGCCCATGCCGATCTTGGTGTAAGCGGCTGCCATGAAGGTTTGGGCGTGACAAAAAACTGCGGCATTTTCTTTGGTTCCTTTGGAAAACATAGCAATTCGTCCCAGACCTGGATCGAATTTGGTGTAGGCCGGGGCGAGTAAAGCCAATCCATGTTTGCTAGCCAGTAGTTTATCTACCGACTTGAGAACCGAAGTTAAACGGCCAGGAGGAATAAGGTCGGCTAAGATAGCCCAGGATTGGGAATTAAGGAAAATTTTGCCTTCATTATTTTTCGAAGAACCAAAAGGAATTAAATCGTCATTATAACCCGCGATATACCAACCAGCTTCGTCCCATCCATGCTTGTTTATTCGATTACTCATTACTTCTGCTTTTTGTAAAAGGTCGGTAGCAATGTCTGCTTTACCCAATTTTTGGGCTAGTTCCGCTAACAATTTAAGCGAGCGCACCAAGGCCATGCCTAACCAAACGGACTCCCCAATTTGCCGGCGGCCTGCCATGTCTAACGCATCATTCCAATCGGCTTCTCCCACGCGAGGCAATCCGTGGACACTAGCATCGTTATAGGTAAAATTAAGCTGAGCTAAAAGGTGTTCGAAAAGGGTTCCTTCCCCATCTTCTTTTGCTCCGCCTTGCCATTCAGGCTTGATTTGGGTTCCTCCCGCTGTCCAGCGATCAATTAGCCAGGGAACTTTTGTGTTAAGAAAATCCAAATCCCCTGTTTCTTTTACATAAGCAGCTACGGTTGAGGTTAGCCAGGTGGGATGGTCTTTGAAAGGTCGGTTGGGGTAGGGCCCGTAGGTGTCAGACCAGCCCGGGGCTACCGTTCCGTCTCGCCGGGTGAGAGAAGCGATTTTTAAAATTTTTTTCTTGGCATGTTCTAAGTCAAGTGCTAGAATTCCCTCGGCATCCTGGCAAGAATCTCGATAGCCACGTCCACCTTGGCCTTCATGATAGAAAGAAGGAGAACGACTCCACATGTTGCAAATAATTAATTGATATTTAACCCAAAGGTTGATCATAAAGTTAAAATCTTGATCGGGAGTTTCAACTGAGACGTTTTTGATGCGATTAGCCCAGTAAAGTTTGGTGGCTTCTAATTCCTTTTGAACTAAGCTTATTGACTTGTACTTTTGGACAATTTCTCTTGCGGCTAGTTCACCTTTAGTTTGGCCCAGAACGAAAACGATGGTTTTTTCTTCATTAGGAAGGAGCTCGATTTTATGCTGTAAGACTGCTACCGCTTCTTCGCCATCACAAATGCTGTTGGTGCAGACTCCCTTGCGGACTCCTTCCGGGTTTTCTTCGGTGTTACAATTGCCCAGAAAGGATGCTTTCCGGCAATCCCATCCTACTGGTTTTTCCGAAGAGGAAAAGAAGGCAACATAAGGATTATCTTTAATGTTGAATTCTACGTAAAAAGCGGTTTTACGCGCCAAAATGGCTCCGATCTCCTCATCAAAATGTACCCGGTTCCACAAAAGAGCAATGTTATAAAAGTTAATGTAATCGGTAGAACCTAACCACCATTCATGGTAGCCAAAAAGAGAAAGCTGACGTTTTTTATTTTCAAGGTTTTTGATATTTACTATCCACAATTCGCAGGGATCATGTTGGGGAACGAAATAAGTAACTTTACTCTCGATTCCATGGTTTCTTTGAGTAATGACCTGATAACCTAACCCTACTCGACACTCATAAGCATCATATTTTTCTCTAAGGGGTGACCAGGTTAAGCTCCAACAGTATTTGCTTTCGTGGTCATGAAGAAAGAGGTATTTTCCCGGTTTATCTTTGTGAAGGTTTGGGCCTAAAAACCAAGATAAGCGCTCCGTCTTAGAATCTTTGTAAAAACTATAGCCGGCCCCAGTAGCAGAAATCAAAGCACAGTATTCCTCGTTAGTTAAAAAATTTATCCAAGGACGAGGAGTAGCCGGATTGGTAATAAAGTATTCTTTCCCATCAGGGCTAAAATGTCCGTAACTTTTCATCCTAGAAAATATTTTACTCGACCGTGACCGATTTGGCAAGATTGCGAGGCTGATCAACGTGGCAACCGCGTTTTACGGCAATGTAGTAAGCAAGAAGCTGAAGGGGAACGACGGCTAAAATAGGGGAAAGAGCTTCGGTAGTTGAAGGAATAAAAATGGTGTCATTGGCTTTTTCTGCGACAATTTGATCCCCTTCGGTGGCTACGGCAATTATTTTTCCTCCTCGAGCTTTAACTTCTTCAATGTTGGCGAGGATTTTTTCATAGCGTCGGCCAGCTAGAGCTAATACCACTACCGGCATATTTTCATCAATCAAAGCAATAGGCCCATGCTTCATTTCCGCAGCGGGATAACCCTCAGCATGAATGTAAGAAACTTCTTTTAATTTTAAAGCTCCCTCTAGGGCGATAGGAAAACCTTTCCCACGTCCAAGATAAAGGGCATTAGTTGCTTGGTAATATTTTTCCGCAATCGCTTCAATTTCTGCTTCTTTTTGTAAAACCAACTCTAAGCTTTGGGGAAGGGCAATGAGGTCCTTAATTAATTTAGCGGCTTCGCTTTTTATGATTATTCCTCTTTTTTCCCCGAAGAGGATAGCCAGAAGGTAAATAACGGTTAACTGGGTGGTAAAGGCCTTAGTGGAAGCTACGCCGATCTCTGGACCAGCGTTTGTATAAATTACTCCGTGCGATTCTCGTGCAATGGAAGAACCGACGACATTGCAGATAGAAATTACTTTTGCATTTTGAGCTTTGGCTTCCCAAACGGCACCTAAAGTATCTGCCGTTTCTCCCGATTGAGAAATAGCTATTACCAAAGTGTTCTCATCCACAATAGGATGACGGTAGCGGAATTCGGCGGCATATTCAACTTCTGCCGGCAGGCGAGCAAATTGTTCAAAGAGGTATTCTCCCACTAAACCCGCATGCCAGGAAGTTCCGCAAGCAGTAAAAACCACCCGGTTTATTCTTTTTATTTCTTCTTCGGTAAGGTTTAATTCGTCAAAATGAATTTTATGACTTTCTGCCTCTACTCTTCCTTCGATAGTTTTTCTGATGGCATTGGGTTGCTCATGAATTTCTTTGAGCATGAAGTGGGCATAGCCGCTTTTTTCTGCAGATTCAGGGTCCCAGGAAATAAAAATAACTTCTTTATCTTGAGCTTGTCCCGAAAGGTTATAGATGCGGGCTTCCTGAGTAGTGATTTCAGCGATTTCTCCATTGGCTAGGTGTTGGACTCGGCTAGTATATTTAAGAAGGGCAGGGATGTCAGAGGCAAGAAACATTTCTTCCTCACCATAACCGATGATGAGTGGACTTCCATGGCGGGCCACGATGATTTTGTGAGGTTCGTGTTCGGAAATCACTGCTAGGGCGTAACTCCCTTGCACTACGGCTAGGGCCTTTCTCACCGCGTGAAAGAGATTATGTTCTTTAAGGTATTCTTCGATAAGATGGGCAAGGGTTTCTGTGTCAGTAAGGGAGCGGAATTTGTGCCCCCTTTGACTTAATTCTTTCTTAAGTTCCATGTAATTCTCAATAATCCCATTGTGGACTACCACTAGTTTTCCTTCGCAATCTTCATGGGGATGAGAATTTATGTGAGAAGGTTGACCGTGAGTGGCCCAGCGCGTGTGACCTATTCCTATTTCTCCTCCGATGGGCTTTGCTTGCAATAATTTTTCTAAGTCAGAAATTTTTCCCACGCATTTGCTAACAAAAAGGGTTCCTTGTTCAAGGGTAGCTACTCCCGCAGAGTCGTAGCCGCGATATTCTAGCCTTTTTAGCCCTTCGATGAGAAAAGGTAAGGCCTCTTTGTTCCCAATATAACCAAAAATGCCGCACATTTATTTTTGTCCTAAAATAGTTTCTACTTCTTTTTTAGCCAATTTTAATTGTTCTCTAACTTCTTCAGCTTTTAGTTCTTTACCCGAAGTAACATAGTCCCACATAATGCCCAATCTTCTAGTTAAAATTGGTTCTAACAACCCCCAGGTAGGAATTGCCGGATAGGTTCTCCCATAATAGACGGCTTCTTTGAAAACCTTACGTTTTGGGTCGGAGGCAAAATAAGGATCATCAAAGGCCTCCCGGCGCGCCGGTAAAAAGCCGGATACTTTTGCGTATTCTACTTGAGGGATTTTTGAAGTTAGATATTTTATGACCTCAAAAGCTTCGGCTTTGTTTTTGGCCTGCTTGAAAATAGCAAGGGTTGATCCTCCCACAAAGGTGAATCTTCCCTTTGGTCCCTTAGGATAACCAGCAACCGCAAAGTTTTTGGCGGCAGGAGAATCGCCTGCTCCACCTTCCGAAGCTGGTCGGGTGAGAGTTTTAATCTCATAGGGACCATCAAAATACATGGCGCAAGCCCCGCTATTAAAATTTGCACTTACTTGAGCGGTATTTAGTTCTAAATATTCCGAGGGGACATAACCTTCTTTCACTAAACTGATGTAGTAAAGAAGGCCTTTAAGCGCTTCCTCGCTGTCTAAGATGCACTTTTTACGGTCGGCGGAAAGAAAATCTCCCCCTGCCATCCAAATCCAAGGAGCCAAAGAATGAATAACATTCCAATCATTTTTTCCGGCGATGCCCAAGGGAGCCATGGGTTGATCGTCAAAAACCAAGTCGGCGTCGTAAAGCTTTTTAAGAGCGGTTTTAAAAGAATCCCAATTATCTAGATCTTTAGGAGAAAGATTGGCCTTGGCCAAGGCGTCAGTTCGGAAAAAGAGGGCGCGAGCATCGACAAACCAGGGAATAGCATTGACTTTACCAGAGCCCTCAACCCCGGTGGTTTGCCAAGCTACGGGAACAAAAGCTTGAGGGCCGCCTAAGCTTTTTACAGCTTCTTTTGAAATATCCTCCAGGGCCCCCATAGCGGCGATGGCTGAAACCCAGGTAGAGCCAAGTTGAACTAGGTCGGGAACATCGCCCGAGGTAGCGGCGGTAGTGATTTTGCTCCAGGCCGCTCCCCAATCTACCGAAGTAATTTTTACCTTTATGCCCGTTTCTTTTTCAAACGGCTTAAGCAGGTCTTCAACATCCTGCACCGGCCTCAAGGAGTTAGGCATGACCCACATTTCTACGACTTTTTCCGTTTTCTTGGCAGATGGAGCACAGCCTTCACCGATAAGCAAGAAAAAAAGCAAGCCCAAAGTTAAAATAGATATTATCCTCATGGAGTAAGTATTTGAAATTCGCATGGTTGTTTCTCCTTTCTATTTTCTCTTTTAGAAAAAGATAGGAAATTATAACATAAAATAAAAGAAAAATCAACCTTGCCCATTGACATTTTAAAGTTAGGCGATTAAAATGTAAGACTAAAAGAAGTTAAACGGGAGGGATGAAAAATGAGAAAGAGTATGGTTTTGTTTTGGCTGTTAGCAGTAGTGGCAGTGATGGTTTTTGGTTGTGGCAAGGGGGAAGAAATTCCAACAACAACTACTACTACTTTGCCTTCTACTCCTGCTCCTGGGGTTTCTAATCTTTTTAACCTCACCGGGGTGGTAGCGGTGATGAGCGCCCAAAAGACGGGAGCAGAGGGCCACTCCGTAAAAACGATGCAGGGAACCGAAGGGGATATTTTGAAGTACACGGCAAGTGGAGAAATAACTTCTTTGTTTGCTACTACTTATTATCATCCCCAGGTAACGGTGATTGAAAAAAGTCCCATTGATGGTTCGCTGTATGTTGGTTTAGCAAGTGGAATCATGATTGGAGAACCATCTACGCTAGAGCCAAAGGGAGGGGGACAGCAATACGCCTTTTTCCGGATTAAGCCCGATGGTTCGGTAGAAGTAGTAGATGAAAATATTAGTGGAATGGGTACCTGGTATACTTCTTCTTATTGGAGTGAGCTTCCGGCAAAGCAGGTGCAATTTGATAGTGCGGGAAACGTTTATTATCTTGGGATGACAAGCGGGGGGCAAAAAGTATTAAAGAAAAAATCAACTGATGGAACTATTACTCAAATTGGCAGTTCCGCTTATAATGTTTATGATTTTCTCGCTGCTCCCAACGGTTTTGTCCTCTTCCATGGAGCCGATTCCGGTTCTTACAGCACGGAATGGTTGAAGATTTTTAGCGGTTCTTCCGTTTATACCATTTTCTACAACACTGATTTGAGTACGGGGAGCTTGCGTTCGTACTTTTTAGACAAAAACAACAATATTATCTTGGTTGGAAGTAATTTAAGAATGTTTGAGGATCCTTCTCTCCCTGATTCCAGCCCCATTAGAAGGTATGCGGGAGTAATTAGGGTAGGCCTTAATCCTTCAGGCGCACCTATAGCTACTGAAGTTTTATTGGATGATAATAACATGTACGGTACCGCCGTAACTACTCTTGGTCAGCAATTAATTTATGGCTATTGGGATCCCGCGACCGGAAGCTTTGTAAAATTCTTCACAGAAGAAGCAGGCGCCGTTAAGCTCCCCTTAACAAAGAGAACTGGGGTTAGTGAGGAAGCAATCAGGGCATATATTAGAACTAAGTTTAAGACCATTACTTCGGATAATTTAGGTGCTCTTACTTTTGAGGGAATTACCACTTCGGAATCGTATACCATTGGCTATTATCTCGATTATCTTATCAGTCAGTATATTAGCGGAGAAACCTGGGCAGAATGGCGCACGGCTAATGGTTTAGAAGGTATACCTTTTAGTTCGGCCAAACAAGTTTTACCCGCAGAAGATGGTTCAGTTTATCTGGTTATGAAATTAGACCCCTGGGGCTCTTCGGGCGATAAGGGGGATAAAATCTTTCGGCTTTTAAATGCTTCTGGGGAAGTAGATATGGTTGCTCTTCCGCGCCACAGCACTTATCTTTCGGTAGAAAAAGCCAAAATTTTTGGTCAATCTTTAGTTTACATTTCGACGCGCTTGAATTATGGTAAAATTCTACGCTTGAATTTGGCCGATATCACTCAGGCGCCAGAAGATTTGTCGGTAAGGAGCGGCATTGAGATCTATAGCTTCGCCTATAATCCCGTCAACAATCGACTAATGTATGATGTCTACGACAGCAATACCAACACCTGTTACTTGATTGAACAGGATTTAACCACCACAACCGTTGCCGGTTCGGGTGAAACTACGGGTTATAAAATCACGGATGTGGTTCCTTTTAAGTTGACTGAGTAGTTTATAAAATTACTAGGTTGTCGCGGTGGATAACTTCTCCGGCGCCTTTTTTGCCTATGAGAGGTAGAAGTTCATCGCTGCTATAGTTGGTTAAGCCCCGAGCAAATTCTTTCTCGTCTTCGTCAGCAATGGAAACCAAAGCTCCCGCCGGGAACTTTCCTTTGACCTTAAGAATTCCTACGGGGAGCAAGCTTTTCCCATGTTTAATTAAGGCCGACTCGGCTCCCGGGTCAACAATTATGGTTCCTTCTTTTTTCAAACCGTGAGCAAGCCATCGTTTTCGCGCTTCTAGTTTGGTGGTTTTTGGAATAAAAATGGTTCCGACTTTTTCTCCTTCTAGAACCTTAGAAATCAACCCCGGATTTCTTCCGTTGATGATAGCCATGTAAATTCCGGCATCCATGCAGATTTCTGCTGCTTGGATTTTTGTAATCATGCCTCCCGTGCCTAGTTGGGTAGAAGGATGTCCAGCCGCTTCTTTTACTTCTTCTGTAATTTTTTTAATTTCGGGGACTAAGTAAGGAATTCCTTCCTCATTTTTCATGTAAAAACCATCAACATCGGTTAAAATAATTAATAGGTCTGCACCAATGAGGCTGGCGGTGAGGGCAGCCAAGTTATCATTGTCGCCAATTTTGATTTCTTCTACCGCTACCGTGTCATTTTCGTTAACAATGGGAACAACCATTTCTTTTAGCAAAGTAGTGAGGCAATTGCGCGCATTAAGATACCTTTCCCGGTCAGCGATTGCGTCGCGGGTAAGAAGGATTTGGGCTACGGGAAGAGTAAATTCTTCGAAGGCCTTTTCGTACTGACGCATGAGTCGAGCCTGCCCTACGGCAGCGGCAGCTTGTTTTTCAGGGATAGTTTTAGGTTTGGTGATTCCTAACTTTTCTGAGCCAGCAACAATGGCTCCGGAGGTAACTAAGATAACTTTTTTACCTTGTTGGATGAGTTCGGCAATTTCTGAGGCAATTCTTCTTAAATTTTTTAGGTCTAATTTCCCTTGAGGATCGGTAAGGGATGAACTTCCGATCTTGATGACTAAGGTATTAAACTTTTTTGAGGGCATTTAAATTTCTTGAACGCTTACTCTTCGGCCGGGCTCAAAAACCACTATTCCAGAAGCAAGAGCGAAAAGGGTATGGTCTGACCCCATCCCAACATTGTTTCCGGGGTAAAACTTGGTTCCTCGCTGGCGCAAAATTATGCTGCCTGCGGAAACCCTTTGTCCTCCGAAAACTTTTACCCCCAGCCGCTGCCCGGCAGAGTCCCTTCCGTTGCGTGATGCTCCTCCTGCCTTTTTATGCGCCATGTTTGACTACCCCTTTTCGGAAGGTATTGGTAGTGTAGAGTGCGAATACCAGAAGGACTAAAGCAATTACGAACATGAAAAGTGATACCCAACCAAAAGGAGTCATTTCGAAAGTTATCATGTTTTATTCGCCTCCTTGTCGAAAGATAACGGCGGTTAGGAGAAGAAAAAAAGTAGTAAGTAAGCTAAGCAAAATTCCGAAAAAGTCAAATTTTCCAGACAATAAAGGGGTTATGATGGAGAGAGTCACCCAGACCTTTAAAATGTCATATAAAAATTTTACAAAATCATCACGATGCTTTGCTAATTCAAAGTTAAACATGGAATTCCTCAATCTTTACTTGAGTATAATTTTGTCTATGCCCAATGGTTCGATGGTAATTGATTTTGTTTTTGTACTTAAAAGCTATTACTTTCTCACCCTTAGTATTTCCCAAAACCTTAGCGGGGACTTTAGCTCCCGAAACATAAGGGGTGCCAATAGTGATATTGGTTCCGTCAGCTACCATCAGCACCTTATCAAAGGTAACACTTTTTTTATTTTCTAGAAGCTCTACTTCCAAGGTATCCCCAGGGCTTACCTTGTATTGTTTTCCTCCGGTTTCAATTATGGCGTATGGTTTACCCATGATGATTAATTATAACAGATAGGCCTCAAGAATTTCAAGTCCCCGGGGAAGGGTTTGGTTGAGTTTTTCTAGAACCTCACGTGGTTTAACAAACTTTTCAAACTGCAGCACGGCGAATTCATCTTCAGAAGTTTGCCCAACTTTTAAAGCCCTTCCCCAAGAAATTTTCATGTGAGGATTAAAACCCTGGCTGTAAGCAATGGGGAGACCCGCGCGCCGAATAGCTCGTTCAATAGCGCGCATTAAATCGCGGTGAGACAAGAATTTAATCTCTTCTCCTTTTCGGTATTTTATCCTTACTCTATACATATGTAACTCAATCTTGCCCTACATTTCTAAACTAAGCTTTTGGAGCGTAGATTTAGGGACCCCAGTGTCAATGAAATCCCATGGGAGGGCTTCATCTTTTCCCCTTTTCCTTAAGTAATAGTTGGGATCAATTCCGCACTGGGAAAAAGCTTCTTTCCAGACCTCAAATTTGAAATGCTCTGACCAGGCGTCAAAACGAGCTCCTTTTTCCCAAGCGGTTACTATTGCCTTTGCTAAATTCCTATCCCCTCTAGAGAAAACCCCTTCTAAGAAACTGGCTTCGGCTTGGTGCCAGCGCACTTCAATTTTTCGGTTTTTAAGGTTTTGCTTGACAAATTTTTGTTTTTGTAAGGTTTCTTCAATAGAAATCTGTCTTTCCCATTGGAGCGGGGTGTGGGGCTTAGGGATAAAAGTGGCTAAGTTTACCGTTACCCTAGCTCTTTTAGTATAGTTTTTCCCTAGCTCATAAATTTTTTGAGCCAATTCACAAATACCTAGAAGATCTTCCTCCGTTTCGGTGGGAAGACCAATCATAAAATAAAGCTTTACTGCTTCGATTCCTTCTGAAAAAGCAGCCTTAACCCCTTCTAAAATATGCTCTTCGGTCATCTTTTTGCCAATTAAATCCCTCAGGCGTTGTGTTCCTGCCTCTGGGGCAAGGGTTACGCTGCTAGAGCGAACTCTTGAGATTTCTCTAGCTAATTTTATCGAAAAAGTGTTAGTGCGCATGGAAGGAAGAGAGATATTAATTCTTTGAGGTTCATATTTTGTGGCCAAAAGCTTTGCTAATTCCTCGATTTTACGGTAATCGGAACTAGAAAGAGAAACTAAAGAGAGCTCCTCATAGCCCGTGTTTCTGATAAGTTCATCGGCTAACTCACTTAAAACCTGAAGGGATCTTTCTCGCAAAGGACGATAGGTCCATCCGGCCTGACAAAACTTGCATCCCCAAGGACAACCACGCATAATTTCCAAAACGGCGCGATCATGAATGGCTTCTACAAATGGAACAATGGGTTTGGTGGGATAGGGGGAGAGGTTTAAATCTTTAACATACCGCTTGGTTACTTTTTTGCTTATGCCAGGAACATAAACCCCAGGAATTTCAGCCAGTTTCTTTAACTTTTGGTCTCTGGTCTTTGGTTTTTGGTCGATTAAGCATTTAACTATTTCAATGATAGCTTCTTCTGCTTCTCCGATGAGAAAAAAATCGAAAAAGTCAGCTATGGGTTCGGGATTAAAAGCGCAAGGGCCTCCCCCCAAGATTAAAGGGTCTTCTTCTTTTCGCTGCTGGCTCCAAACAGGAATACCAGAAAGTTTTAAAATAGTAATAAGGTTGCTATAGGTTAGTTCGTGCCCTAAACTGAAGCCAATTAAGTCAAATTCTTTTAAGGAGTGTTGGGATTCTAGGGAGAATAGGGGCAGCTTATGAACAACTAAAAGTTGTTCCAAATCAGGCCAGGGAGCAAAAGCTCTTTCGGCTAAAACTTTATCTTGTTGGTTAAGAATATGATAGAGAATTTGTAAGCCAAGATTTGACATCCCTATTTCATAGGTGTCGGGATAAGCGAGGGCAACTTTAAAAAATGAATTATCCCATTCTTTGTGAAGGGCATTGAATTCGTTCCCTAGGTAGCGAGCGGGCTTTTGTACTTTGGGCAGTATTTCTTTTTCTAATAATTCCTTCATCATTGCCATTATAACATGAGGGTGGTATAATCGGAACAAAGGAGGAAAAAATGCATAAAAAGATTCTATTTTTAGTTTTTATTTGTCTTTTTCCTTCGTTATCCTGGGGACAAATGAAAGCTCCGGCTTTTGGAGAACAGCTCTCTTATGGCAAACTCACTATTTATTCGGACGTTTCTGGGGCTGATATTTATGTAGACGCCAAATTCGTAGGGCAAGATCGTGCTACCATATCTCATATTCCCGTGGGAAAACATTATGTTAGGGTGAGCAAGGATGAAAAAACGGTTCAAAGTGGGCTGGTAGAAGTAAAAGAAGGAGAAGAAACCATTATTGTAGCTAAGCCAGATGAAGAATTGTTAGCTCGCATGAGAAGACCAAATTATCTAATTTTGTTTGGGGCAGTTACCAGTGTGGGCTATGCTTTGGCCCAGCCGGCTTGGGACATTAGCTCTCTTCCTTATAACCCCCAGATGGGAATAGGAATGGAAGTAAAATATGCCATTCCAGTAATTGACACTGATGTTGATTTGGGTTTTTTGCTTAATTACCCTTCAACTTTAAGGTTTCCCGTTTCTAGTGAGTCAGATCCAAAAGGATATGTTTGGAAAGAAGGGTTGGTTTCTCTTTCTTCACCCTATGTTTATTTTACTAAAGAGCTTACCCGCCTTGGGCCGTTCAGGTTAGGGATAGGGGGTGGTTTTAATTACGCCCTTTATACTCCAGGGGCTAACGTATGGCTTTCTATTCAGCCTCGTTTGGGGTATGCAGCTTTTCTTGAACTAACTAGATTTTTGCCCGAGATGCAAAAATTGTTTTTCCGAGCGGGTTATACAAATTATGTGGGAAGAACAGAAGGAATAGTTGAAGGAAAGCTAATGGCTAACGATATTACTTCTGCGGGATATTTTATTAAATTAGGGCTTGCTTATCAGCTGTAGTTACTTTACTACAAAGTTAATAAGTTTTTGGGGAACTAAGATGGTTTTAACTATTTGTTTCCCAGTTAAATAAGATTTAATTTTTTCACTGGCTAGGGCCTTATTTTTTATTTCTTCTTCTGAAGCATCTGCTGAAACTACGATGGTATCTCTTAGTTTTCCGTTGACTTGGATCGGAATAGTTAATTCTGTTTCTTTGGCTAGTTCGGGATTGTACTTTGGCCAGGCCTGAAGATAAATTGATTCTTTATGCCCTAACACGTGCCACAATTCCTCGGCGATATGCGGGGCGAAGGGACTCAACAAAAGAAGAAAAATTTCTATTTGTTCCTGGTTAGGGGGGGATTCATAAAAGAGGTTGGTTAATTCCATAAGCTTGGCAATGGCGGTATTAAAAGAATAACGTTCAACATCTTCGGTGACAGATTTTATAGCTTGATGTAATTTTTTCTCAGTTTGGAACTTGGGGTTTGTTTTGGCTTTTGGATTTTGTTCTTTAGATTTTTCAGTAATTAAACGCCAAACTCTACCTAAGAATCGGTAGCATCCTTCTACTCCTTGGTCGCTCCATTCCAACTCTTTTTCTGGTGGTGCAGCGAAAAGGATAAAAAGGCGAGCGGTATCGGCTCCATATTTTTCTACGATGTAATCGGGGTCGACCACATTGCCCTTGGATTTGCTCATTTTTGCTCCATCTTTAACAACCATGCCTTGAGTTAAAAGGTTAGTGAAGGGTTCATCCGTAGGGACTAGCTTTAGGTCGTAAAGAACTTTTGCAAAAAAGCGGGAGTACAAAAGGTGTAAAATGGCGTGTTCTACCCCTCCAATATATTGGTCAACCGGCATCCAATATTTTACTTTTTCGAAATCAAAAGCTTTTTGGGAGTTTTTAGGGTCGCAGTAGCGGTAAAAATACCAGGAAGAACAGATAAAAGTATCCATGGTGTCAGCTTCCCGAAGGGCAGGGCCTCCACATTTGGGACAATGAGTTTCCATGAAGCCGCGATGCTTGGCCAAGGGAGATTCTCCTTTTCCTGTAAATTCTACATCTTTGGGAAGTTTGACAGGCAAATCTTTCTCGGGCACTGAAACGGCCCCACAGTTTCCGCAATGGATGATAGGAATAGGTGCTCCCCAATAGCGCTGTCGGGAAATTAACCAATCACGAATTTTATAGTTGACCATTTTTTCCCCAAAGCCTTGTTTCTCAGCCCAGTCAGAGATGGCTTTAATTCCTTCGCTGCTTTTTAAACCATCGAACTGCCCAGAATTTACCATAACTCCTTCGTCAACAAAAGCTTCGGTTAGTTCGTCTGGGAGGAGGCCAGGGCGAGCGGGGTCCTCGATAACTATTTTAATGGGGAGTCCAAACTTTTTGGCAAAAAGAAAATCTCTTTGGTCATGAGCGGGAACAGCCATAACCGCACCCGTTCCGTATTCCATAAGAACATAATCTGAAACCCAAATGGGGATTTTTTCATTATTAGCAGGGTTGATGGCATAGGCCCCGGTAAAGACCCCATCTTTTTCTAAAGTTGGTTCTTCTCGAGTTCGGCGGCTTTCATGCTTTACGCGCTTTAAGTACTCTCTAACCTCTCGTTCTTCTTCTTTGCCTTCAATGATTTTTTCTATGAGAGGATGTTCAGGAGCAAGCACCATGTAGGTTACCCCAAACAAAGTATCTGGCCGAGTGGTAAAGATTTTTAAATTTTCTGGAATCCGGCTGGTGGTCTCTACTATTTTGAAGGTAATCTCTAAACCTTCTGATCTTCCAATCCAATTTCTCTGCATGATTTTTACATTTTCTGGCCAGCCCTTTAATTTTTCGATGTCTTGAAGTAGTCGCTCAGCATAATCAGTTATTCTTAGAAACCATTGTTCTAATTCTTTTTCTTCTACCACGGAAGAACAGCGCCAGCAAACTCCTTCTTTTACTTGCTCATTGGCCAAAACCGTTTCGCAAGAAGGACACCAGTTTACCATGGCCTTTTTGCGATAAGCTAAGCCCTTTTCGTACATTTTTAGAAAAAGCCACTGAGTCCATTGATAGTAATCTTCCTTGCAGGTGGTGATTTCTCTTGACCAATCGTAGCTTATTCCCAACCGTTTTAGTTGTTTCCTCATGCGTTCAATGCACTTTTCGGTCCATTCGGCTGGATGTACCCCTCTTTCTATAGCTGCATTTTCTGCGGGAAGACCAAAGGCGTCCCAGCCAATAGGGTGGAGAACGTGAAAACCCTGCATAGTTTTATAACGAGCGATAACATCCCCGATAGCATAATTGCGAACATGGCCCATATGTAAATTTCCCGAAGGATAGGGAAACATTACCAAATTGTAAAACTTGGGTTTAGGGGATCGGTCGGGAACTTCAAATAGTTTTTCTTTTTCCCAAAGGGCTTGCCACTTCTCCTCGATTTTTGAGGGTTGATATTCGGTCATACCAAGCTAATCATAGCAAAAAAAATTTTTGTTGTCGAGGGAGAACTCACCCTGAGATAAAAATTAAAAATCAAAAATAAAAAATCAAAAATACAAACTTAAAAATAAAAAATTTACATTGGGCGTAAGCCCTGCGGCGCGGTGTTAAATTACCAATAACCAAAATAAATGTCCCAATTAAACAATTAAACAAATCCCAAAAATTGTTTAATTGGGATTTGTGACATTGTTTAATTAATCTTTGGTCATTATTTGGTTATTGTATCTTGTATCTTGGTTATTTTTCTAAAGGGGTATGGGGGATGAGTTATAAAGGCAAGGGGCAAGTTAGCTGCTTTTCTTTGCCTTTTCAAAGACAATTTTATTATCTTTAACGTCGGCGAGGATGGTATCTCCTTCTTTAAATTTGCCCGCGATGATTTCGTTAGAGAGGGGATTCTCTAGCAGATGCTGAACGGCGCGGCGGATGGGACGAGCTCCAAATTTTGGCTCATATCCTTCCCGAATGACCCTTTCTTTTACTGCCTCGGTAATTTCCAGCTTCATTTCTCGATCCGCCACTTGTTTTTGTAAATCAGAAATAATCAGTCCGGCAATTTGTTTTAATTCTTCATCCGTTAAAGGATGGAAAACAATGATTTCATCAATCCGATTCAGAAACTCCGGCCGAAATTCTTTTTTCATTTCGGTGAGAACCATTTCCTTAATCTTGTCATAAGTTGCCTCACGATCTTCTCGAGGCAAGAAACCAATGGGGCCTTGTTGTACAATTTCTCGTTGGCCGATGTTGCTGGTCATAATAATGACCGTGTTTTTAAAATCCACCACGTGTCCCTTAGAATCAGTGAGACGGCCATCTTCTAGGATTTGAAGTAAGATATTGAAGACATCCGGGTGAGCTTTTTCTATTTCATCAAAAAGAATAACCGAATAGGGTTTGCGTCGTACCGCTTCGGTTAAGGTTCCTCCTTCTTCGTAGCCCACATATCCCGGAGGGGCACCGATGAGGCGAGAAACCGTGTGTTTTTCCATGTACTCTGACATGTCGATGCGGATTAAAGCCTCCTGAGTCCCAAAGAGGAACTCGGCTAAGCGGCGAGCAACTTCGGTTTTCCCTACCCCGGTAGGACCGGCAAAGATAAATGAGCCCACCGGTCTTTGAGGGGGTTTTAAGCCCGCTCGCCCCCTTCGAATGGCTTGCGAGATTGCAGTGACAGCTTCGTCTTGGCCAATAATGCGTTTATGGAGCTCGGCTTCCATATGAATGAGTTTTTCTGTTTCTGCTGCCGTTAGCTTAACTACTGGGATGCCGGTCCAGTCAGAAACGATTCCCGAAATATCATCTTCAGTAACAGTTAGCTCTGCTCCTTTTTCGACTTTAACTTTTTCTAACGATTCTTTTATTTTCTTTTCTAGCTCTGAAATCTTGTCACGCAGCTGAGCGGCTTTTTCATATTGCTGGGAAGCTAAAGCCGCTTCTTTTTCCTTTTTGGTTACTTCTAATTCTTTTTGTAATTGCTTAAGTTCCCCCGAAGGAGTAATAGCGCGCAACCTAACTTTAGCTGCTGCTTCATCCATGACATCAATGGCTTTGTCAGGCAAAAATCGATCAGAGATATAACGATGAGAAAGTGTAGCCGCTGCTACTAAAGCGGCATCCGGAATTTTTACCCCATGATGTTTTTCATAGCGGTCACGAATTCCTTTTAAGATTTCGATGGTAAGTTCGACCGAAGGTTCCGAAACTAAGACCGGCTGGAAACGCCGCTCCAGGGCAGCATCTTTTTCAATATATTTGCGATATTCGTCCACAGTGGTTGCCCCGATCATTTGAAGCTCTCCCCGAGCTAAAGCGGGCTTGAGCATATTGCCGGCGTCAATGGCTCCTTCTGCTCCTCCTGCGCCAACCAGGGTATGCAACTCATCAATAAAAAGAATTACCTTGCGTTTCTTCGCTAAAATTTCATCAAGAATTTTTTTGACCCTGGCTTCAAATTCTCCTCGGTATTTGGTGCCAGCTACCATGCTTCCTAAATCTAAGGCAATCACTTGCTTATCTTTAAGGCTATCGGGCACTTCTCCCTTAACGATGCGCTCGGCTAGCCCTTCTACGATGGCAGTTTTTCCTACTCCGGGGTCCCCTAAGAGAGCGGGATTATTTTTAGTCCGTCGTGAGAGAATACGAATCACTCGATCTATTTCTTTTTCTCGGTCAATTACCGGATCTAACTCGCCTTTACGAGCCATAGCAGTCAAGTCCCGGCCAAAAGTGGCTAAGGCAGGCTTGGTTGGGCGGGGTGGGGCACCAATACCTAATCCTGGAAAGCCAAACATTTCTTCCGGGGCCCCAAATTCTTCTCCTTCGGGATATTCTGGAGGAAATTCTTCTTCTTCCGCCCCCATGGCTTTTTCTGCTTCGGTAATAATCTCCCGAGCAACTTTGTCAAAATTTATTTTTCTTTTATGGAGAGCTTGAGCCGCAATACTTTCTCCTTCCCGGATAATTCCTAGCAGGATATGCTCTTCTCCTACATAATTAAAGCCTAACTCCCGAGCGGCTTGATAGGCTAACTCTAAGGCTTTTTTTGCTCGGGGAGTTAAGGTCATTTTCTCAGGAGAACCTTCACCTCTGCCAATTAGAGATTCAATGTCGGAAAAGAGGTTGACTAGATCTACCCCAAGATTTTGCAATACCTTGGAAGCAATTCCTTCTGCTTTAATGAGCGCCAGAAGAAGATGTTCCGTGCGCACATGGTCGTGACCTAGTCTCTTGGCCTCTTCTGTGGCTAGTTGGATGATGCGGTTAGCAGAGTCATTGAAGTAGTCAGAGTATCTTTCCGAAGGGCGCCGTTTAAAAAACGAAGCGAAAAGGTCGGGAAACTCAAAGAACCCCGGCAACTCAGGGAAGAAACCAAAGTCCTCAAAGCCTGGGACTCCGGGCATGCGGTATCCTTCTTCTGCCGCGCACTGATTGCAGAGATGGATGGTAGTTTTTTTTCCATTAACAATTTTAGTAATGTGGACGGTGGCCGGCCGGATTTTACATTTTTGACAAAGCATGAAAATTCCTTTCTTGATTTTCATTGTAAAATAATTTTAGAATTTTGTCAACTCAAAGAAATACTAAGCAAAAAAGCAGAAAGGGCAGGAAGGTTAGAAGCCGGCTTCAAATATTTTTTCTGGAAGTCCAGTATTTAGTCGGACATTTTGGCCTTTTAGCGCGAAATTCATTCCGATGAGCTTTCCCTCAAAGAGTTCTAAGGCAGACCTTCCTTGAGTGGCAGTGGGAGCTTCAATTCCGTTTAAGTTTTGGTAGTTGATTAAAGCATAACCTCTTAAGTTTTGTTTTAGAAAAAAATCCATCTTATACAAGAGAAACCTATGAGGATCGACATAAAAAATCACCTTATTTACATTTTTTAAGACCCCCGGCTTTGGAATTCCTTCTAAAACCATTACTTCTTCGCTGCTAGAAATAAGTTTTAAATTAAAGTTATGGGTAATAAGATTAGGGTTAAAGCCTGGGCTGAAGTCAGGGGCATGAAGAAGGTAGACATAATAGCGTTTTCCTTTTTCATCGATTTTCCTAATACGATTGCCTTGGAAAAAATAAGTAACTTGGCCTAGTTCGATTTTAATTTTGTTGGGAGCTTTGTACCACAAATGGCCAACTTGTCTTTGCGTTCCCCCACAACCCAGCAGCTGAAGTCCGAGATCTAAAGTGAATTCTCCTTCTGCATCTTTGATTTTTGAAAAATTATCATTGAGCTTTTTGACAATTTCTTTGGGGGTAAGGGTTGCTTCGACTGGTAAAGTGATAATTAGCCCTAGTATCAAAAGCAGATAAAAAAAGACAAGAACCCTTCTTTTCTTTTCGGCTTGAGAAGAGGAAGGAACCTCAACCATTCTTAAGGATATAGTATTTATATCTTGGTTTTGCATTTTTAAAAATTATAACATTTTTGTGGTATAATGGTCGTTATGATTCCCAACTTTTTTGAACTACCTGACAAAAATGGCCACTTTGGTCCTTATGGCGGACGCTTTGTTCCAGAAACTTTGATGGTTCCCCTCAAAGAATTAGAAGAAGCTTATCTAGCAGCAAAGAAGGATGATAGTTTTCAAGAAGAATTGGCGTATTACCTAGAACATTATGCAGGGCGTCCTACTCCCCTTTATTTTGCCAAAAGATTAACGGAGGAATTAAGGGGTCCTAAAATTTATCTTAAACGAGAAGACCTTTGTCACACCGGGGCCCATAAAATTAACAATACTTTAGGCCAAATGCTTTTGGCCCGGCGAATGAAGAAAAAAAGAATTATTGCCGAGACCGGTGCCGGGCAACATGGGGTAGCCACCGCCACAGCTGCAGCTCTTTTTGGTTTAGAATGTGTCATTTATATGGGGGAAATAGATGTAAAAAGGCAAGCTTTAAATGTTTTTCGCATGCAGCTTTTGGGGGCTAAGGTGGTTGAGGTAAAATCAGGAAGCCGCACCTTGAAGGATGCAATTAACGGGGCCTTGCGCGATTGGATGGCACATCCTCAAGATACCTTTTATTGCTTAGGTTCCGTAGTTGGTCCTCATCCTTACCCCATGATGGTTAGGGACTTTCAGTCGGTGATTGGTAAAGAAGCCAAGGGACAGCATTTTGATCTTGAGAAAAAGGAACCAGATTACTTGGTTGCCTGTGTCGGCGGAGGATCGAATTCCCTCGGTCTGTTTTCCCCATTTCTCGAAGACCCCGAAGTAAAAATGGTGGGGGTGGAGGCGGAAGGGGCGGCCTCACTTTGTAAGGGTTCGGTGGGAGTTCTACATGGAGCTAAAACTTATGTATTACAAACTAAAACCGGACAAATTAGAACCACGCACTCGATTTCGGCGGGGTTGGATTATTCGGCGGTGGGGCCGGAGCACAGTTACCTAAAAGATGTAGGAAGAGTGGAATATGTGACGGCAAGTGATGGGGAGGCGATTGCGGGATTTAAGTTGCTGTCAAAAACCGAAGGAATAATTCCGGCGCTAGAGTCCGCTCACGCTCTTGCTTACTTGAAGAGATTAGCACCCAAGTTAGACAAGACCCAATCGGTTATTGTTTGCCTTTCTGGAAGAGGAGATAAGGATGTGGAGGTGGTGGCGGAAAAAATGGGAAAAACAAAACCCCAAAGAAGCAAGCTGAGGATTTAAAGAGTCAAAAGCCCTTTGACTAAGGTTGGGAAAAGGGGCTTGAATTCTTCTAGGCGATAAAAGTAATCGGGAGAAAGAGCTATATTTATAAATGCTGGCCTAAGCTCTAAGCTTTTTATTTTTTGCAAAAAGAGTTTTAAAGCCAAATCAAGATCCTTATAGAAAAAGTTTGTATTTCTTGCTTCATAATCCCCATACCAATCTAAATCTAGATCTAAGATTAAATTTTGTCTAAGTTCCTTTGAAAGAGAAAGCTTCTCAAAGAGAGTAATTTTTATTTTGAAATCCGGCTGAAAATCAAGGGGAAGAACTTCATAGTTTATGCTCGAAGAAGAATCTTCTTTTCCCGGAACGATTCTGTTTTGACGGTTGATCAAAGTCAGAGAGTTATCAGGGACTTTTGTTCCTTGCCAAGAATAGCTTTTAATGATCCCCAGCTTTGCTTCTTCGGGATTACTGGGACAGTAGTCCTTTAAATAGGAATTGTAGTTACTTTTTGTTGCCCCTAGAGGCAAAACCCAAAGGTAGCGGGAAATTAACTTTTGATGAAAAGCGGGAAGGATAAAATTTGCTGGTCCTTCAGCAATTTTAAGTGCCTGGTAAGAATTTTTGGGGGGATCAAAAGCTTTGGTTTGGCGGTTAAGATCATGGTGGGCATCAAAATGAAGAAGAGTTGCTCCGCTTTTTAGTAGCCCTTGAAACCAAGCAAACCAAAAGAATCCCAAGGCCTCTCCATGGTTAGCAGAAATGAAAATGGGAGGGTTGGTAAGTCGAGGGTAGAGGTGGAGTTTCTTTATTTCTAGTTTCTTATTTGTGCGGACTTCAACGTAATACTTTCCATTAGCCGCCAAGGGCTTACTCCCTTCTTTATTTTGAAATAATTTTATTACTCCGATATTAATAGACATTTTAGTTGAAAAGTTTTTACCTTATTTCGTAAAAGCTGATGCCTTCCGCCCGTTTTTTTATCGTTGAGAAGGGTAAGGAATTTCATTTCGTTTTCGTGACCAATTCGGGCGATACGCGACAACGGGCGGGTGAGAATATCAGAGTATCAGAGCGAGAACATCAGAATATCAGAAGATCAGGTGGTCTAGGGTGAGGGTATTTGGTGATTGATTATTAGAATTTGGAATTTGTTTGTATCTTGTATCTTGGTTATTGGTAATTTTGAAGAAAAGGGAAAAGGATGACAAAAGAAAGTAAGGAAGCACGTAATCGGAATCGAGTTCATACCCAAAGGTCTAGTAGTTAACTCCTAACTTCTCCAAGAAGTTATTTTCCTTGAAATTTAAGACAAAGTTGGTCGAAGAGTATTTGGCAGAAAAAAGTCCCTAGTAACTTTTATTTGAGGTGAGGCATTAATGATGCAAGTTGGAAGAGTTTTAAGAGTTAGTCTTTTTAAGGGGTGTATTTTGGGAGGTGTGGTGGGAGATGCTTTAGGAATGCCTTTGGAAGGATGGTCACGGAATCAAATTAGAGAAAAATTTGGAAGGGTAGATAATTATGTTCAGCCCTATCGAAAAACCTTAGGGCTGAGACAGTGGACAGATGATACGGCCTTAACTAAGGCGACCTTAGAGAGCATAATTGAAAAGAAAGGGATTAATCTTGAAGATTTAACAGAAAAACTACGCATCGCGTTAAGGAGCGAGCCTTGGCGAGGATGGGGAAAGACAACCCAAAAGGCCTTGGAGTTTGGTCAGCCAAGTGGTAAAAGCTTGGGAAATGGAGCAGCGATGCGGATTGCGCCGGTGGCGCTTTTCTTATGGGCGGATTTTGAGTCCTTAAAGGAACAAGTAGCTAAAGTAAGTGCGCTTACCCATACCCATGCTCTGGCAATCGAAGGAGCACAAGCGATTGCTTTTGCGCTTGCTTTTGCTTTGCACGAAGATTTTAATCCTCAAAATCTTATAACCAAAACCATAAGCTTTGTAGGTGAAAATAGTGAAATAAGTTATAAGCTTTGGGAAGTAAAGGAACTGCTAGAAAATAAAGAAATAACTTCGGAAGAAGCCCTCGACCAAATTGGTACCAGAGGAATAATTTTAGACACTGTGGGAAGCGTTTTTTATTGTTTTTTGAAAACCCCTAAGGATTTTTATAATTCAATAGTGACAGCTATCAATGCTGGCGGGGACACCGACACTATTGGTTCTTTAGTGGGAGCCCTTAGTGGGGCCTATAATGGGATAGAAAATATTCCTCATAAGTGGCTAAGTAGTGTAGAAGCTCGAGAAGAATTAGAGGATTTAGCCCTGCATTTGTATCAGCTTAGTGAAGAACTTAAATTGCTTCGCGAATGAAATTTGGCCCGTGATAGCGGAGTTCTATGCGGGGGTCCTGCAAAGAAATTTTTCCTTGAAAAAAATACTCAATACCATTTTTTTTGATTTCTTTTTCTAAGTTCGGGTCCTTAATATCAAAAGAAATTACATGAGTAGCCCGGTTTTGATACTCGGGATTTCTTATAAAAATCAATTCATAGGCTTCCTGTGGAGATAAGGAGAGGCCAGTTAAATAAATTCCTTCTTTTATTTCTCCATTTTTAGGATGCGGCATGGCTGCAATTTGCATTTCTGCCATTATTTTACAATAATTGCGATAGTTAGTGTAATGTTTGTAAGCTCCGGGGATGGCAGAAAGTTCATTAATTGGTGCTTCTTGAAATTTTTCAACAAAAGAGAATTCCTTTAGTTTGTCAGGGATTAGATTGGAAATTTTTCCAACCTGGGCTTCGTGGATAAGTTCTTCCAGCTTTCGTAATTCCTCTTTACTTAAAAAATCTTTTAAGGTGATTTCAACAATCCCTGCCCGGAGAAAAGAATGAGCAATGAATTTCCCATCAGGATATTCAATTTCTTCAATTTCCGTGGAAAAGAGCAAGGAATTTTTAGTAAAAGACAGTTTAACCGGAAAAAGAGATTGGTTAATCTTACTAATAAGACGTGGGGCGAAATGGTTTATACTTTTTACTTGGCGGATACCCTCCTTAATTGAGGAGGGGCAAAATCTAATGGACATCGCAGAGGTCTCTCCTTAATTATTATTCGTTAAATTCCTGTTGCGCCATTTAAAAACCTAACTTTACTATGATATGTTGCGCCATTTAAGAATCTAACCCTAGGAATATACGATTTCTTTGGGTCCTTTAACTTCAATGCCAAATATTCTTGAAATT